>Ga0209617_10000149_pt1 | contig 27847 bp, 22 predicted proteins | sample LakEriepJuly2011_2_FD_187459 | JGI IMG/M metagenome (GOLD analysis project Ga0209617, IMG submission 187459) | Freshwater microbial communities from dead zone in Lake Erie, Canada - CCB epilimnion July 2011 (SPAdes) (version 2) | ecosystem: Environmental > Aquatic > Freshwater > Lentic >...
CAAGCCGTGATCGCCCACGCGTTCGCCCAACTCCGCGTCGACCGCGTCATCGTCGCCGTCGCTACCGAGAACCACCGCGCCGCCGGCCTCGTGCGACGTCTCGGGTTCGCCCAAGTCAGCACCCTAAAAAAAGCCGAGTGGCTTTACGATCACTTCGTCGACCATCACATCTACCAACTGCTAAATCCGTCTCCCACGCCCTCATCCCCACCATGATCTCCCACTGTTCCCTTCACCCTCGCCTGCTCGTTCTCGCGCTGTCGATTACCTGCTTCACCGCCGCCCGTGCCCAAGTCGGTGTCGGCGCTCCGCCCATCGCCGGCGCGGACATCTTGCTCGACGGCACCCGCGAGACCCTTGACGCCAAGTGGACCTACTGGACTGGTCCGCGCTTCGCCTCGGCCCTGCCCATCAAATGGCCCATCGTTACCGACCCCGTCGTGCCCGGCGCGACCGCCCTGCAAACCGACGACCCGGCCGCCGTCGGCGGCAAATACGGCGCCGCCGATATCGTCACCAAAAAGGCCTACCGAGATTTCCGCCTGCACATCGAGTTCCTCGTCCTGAAAACCGGCGGCAACAGCGGCGTCTATTTGCAGAACCGCTACGAAATCCAGATCTGCGACAGCGACGCCACCAAGCACGGCATGGGCGCCGTCATCAACGAAACGCCGTCGCCCTACTTCGCCTACAAAGGTCTCGGCCAATGGAACGCCTACGACCTCCAGTTCCGCGCCGCCCGCTTCAAGGACGGCGTCCTCACCGAGCCCGCGCGCGTTACGCTCTATTTCAACGGCATCAAAGTTCACTCCAACCAAGTTATCCAACAGGTCTGGGGCGGCGCCAACTCCGGCATCGACGGCGGCAACAACGGCGGCAAGGGCATCACCGATCAACCCGGCGGCCTGAAACTCCAAGCCGAGGGCCACGACGTGCGCTACCGCAACGCTTGGATCAAGGAGCTCGACCTCGAGCGGCCGAACACCGACTTCAAACGCTGATCGCCGCCATCGCCGACAACGTCAGGAGGCGGTCCGGCGTAGTTTGTTTCGAGTTCACTTTTCTGGAGCCGCGACGCCCTCGTCGCGTTCTGCAACTGCACGCAGCTCCCTCCACCGAATCATAAAAACTTCGGGTTCCAAACGGGAACGACGAGCGAAGACGAGAACCCCATCGATCCCACCGCGCTGCGCCGGCGCGCGGGCCGGCCGTTCCAAAATCGGTCCCCGCCGGCTCACCGGCCCGGCGCAACGGGTGGCGCGAGCAAGAAATCCCGCAGCCCGGCGAGGTGATCAGTGCCAATCAGGTCCACGCCCTCGGCCCGCAACACCTGCCAGACCTCGGGCTTGTCGGGCGTAGCCCAAAATCGCAGCCGCCGCCCCTGCGCGTGCGCCTGCGCGACCAGGTCGCGGATTTTTTGACGTTCGGCGTCGGGGATTGGTCCCGTCCACTTCCACGCCGAGACTTTTTGCCAGTTGTCGCTAATCCAAGGCACGAGGGCCGCGGGGGGGTTGGCGGCGAGGTCTTCGATGCGCCCATCGAGCGCGGCGAAACGCAACGCCTGGCCGGCCAGTTCGGCCCGGGCGCGGTTGCCGGAAAGAATCACCGACACTGCGCCGGGACTCGCGCCGCCGTTACGGTAGACGGTGAGCATTTCGGCATAGCGGCCCAGCGTCTCGTGGAGCGCGGCGTAGGTCGCGACCGCTTCGCTCTTCACATCAATCAACAGCGTGATCGTTGGACCGTCCCGATAAACCCGACCGCCGTTTTCCCTGACGCGGGCGCGCAACGGATCCAGATAGAGCGCCTCCAAGGTGCGCTCGGGTTTTACGGACTTGCGATCGTGGGCGACGAGCAGGCGGCCATCCACGAGGTGGATGTCGGCCTCGATGCTGGCGAAACCACAGGCCAACGCGTCGAACAGCGGGCGCGGATGTTCATAGTCGTTGTGCGCGTGGGCGGCGAGGAGCGGTCGCGGTCCGAGATCCGCCGCGCTCGCAACGACCGATACCCAAGACCCGAGAAATAGGGATAAGAGAAAACGCATGGAGGCACAATGCCGAGAGCCGCTCCGGAATCGAGGCCTCCTTCAAAAGTCGGCTATTGGTAGGGACGGCTCTCCGAGCCGTTCGCCTCAGCCGACTACCCTGCCTGCTACGACCCAGAGGACGCCTCGGAGAGACGTCCCTACCCCTTGATCCCGCCTCAGGCAAAGCTGCCGCCTTGACCGAGGCCGAGGGCCTTGCGGCGGGCGCGGCGGTCGGCGGCGGCGGTCTTTTCGTAGCCGCTGCGGCGGTGTTCGGCGAGCGGGTCGACGGGGAGCTTCTGCGCCTTCCGCCACGCGGCGAGGGCCGGCGCCACATCGGTGAAGAACGCCTGCTTCAGAAGTAACTCGGCATCGACGACATTGTTTTTCGACTGCGCGCGGCGCAGGGCTTCGTGGTCGACGAGCGCGGCCTTGGCGAAAAGCTCCTGCGCCATCACGACCGTCTGGATCATCGCCTCGATCTTGGGTTTCTCGTTGTGGCACTGGTCCACCATGTAGGCGATTTTCGGAGCTTTCCCGCGATCGGCGGCGAAGGCGTGGATCTCATGGAAAATGCGGAACACCTGATACGGATCGATCGAGCCGAGCGTGAGGTCGTCGTCGGCGTAGCGGCGGTCGTTGAAATGAAAACCGCCGAGCATGTCCTCATCGAGGAGCCAGGCGACGATCTGCTCGATATTTTGCGCAACGTAGTGGTGGCCGGTATCGACGAGCACTTTGGCGCGCGGGCCGGCTTTTTTGGCGAGCAAAAAGGCCATACCCCAATCGGCGATGTCGGTCGCGTAGAAGGCGGGCTCAAAGGGTTTGTATTCCATGAGCATGGTCTGCTTCGGGCCGAGTTTCGCGTGGAGCGCGCGGAGCGACTCCTCGAAAAATTTCTTACGGTCACGGATGCTGCCTTGGCCGGGGTAATTGGTGCCGTCGGCAAACCAGAGGGAGAGATACTCGCTGCCCGTGCCGCTCATGAGCGCGACGGAATCGGTGCAATGCTTGAGCGCGCGGGCGCGGACGGCCGGGTCGTTGTGGCCGAAAGAACCCCACTTGTAGTCCTGATCTTGAAACAAGTTCGGATTGATGGCGCCGATTTTCACGCCGTGTTTCCGCGCGAGTTTCGCGACGGCCTTCGGGTCCTGACCGGGTTGAAAATCCCAGAGCACGTGGACGGCGACGGTCGGGCAGCAGCCGGTCAACGCGTGAACCTGGCCGGCATCAGCGAGCTTGTCGTTGGTGTCGATCGCCGCGGCGTCTTGGAAAAATTTACCAAAGCGGGTGCCGGTATCGGCGAAACCCCAGGAGGGCGTTTCGATCTTGAAGGTGGAAAGCGCCTCGACGGCGCGGCGGAGAAGTTTGGGAGACATCGCAGAAAACTCCCAAACGTAGTGCCGTAGTGTCAGCGCAAAAAACCCGCCAAAAACTCCGACTCCTTTGACTATTCAGTTTCGGTCGGAGGCAGAGGCAAGCGGAGGAGTAACCACGCCCCCACCACCAACCCGAGACTCAACAAAATAAACCAATCGCCGTGATCCGTGTAAAAGCTCGTGCGCCCGATCCAGCGGGAATCGCGCATCACCGAAGTCACTTCGGCGCCGCGAAAGTAGATGCGGTCGTTCGCATCGCGCATCGTGAAGCGAGCGTTGCCAAACTCGTCGATCCAACCGCTCCAGCCGCCGTTGCCGCAGCGCAACAACGGCCGGCGGTTCTCGATCGCGCGCAGCACCGCATGCGCGGCGTGTTGGTAGGCGGCGCCGCCCTCGCCGAACCAGCCGTTGTTGGTCGCCACCACGAGCACATCGGCCCCGGAGCGCACGCTTTGCCGGGCCAGTTGCGGGAAAATGTCTTCGTAGCAGATCAACGGGCCAAAGGCGGTCGCCTCGCCGCGGATCGACACCAACAGCGGTGCCGCATCCGTGCCGCGTTCGAAGTCTTCACCGATGGGCACAAACTTCTTTAACCAGCCCAAGACGGGGCGGAACGGCACAAATTCGCCGAAGGGCACGAGCTTTCGTTTCGCGTAGAAGGCGTCTTGCAGCCCTTGGTCAGGCGTGACGAGGAAGGCGCCGTTAAACCAGCGCTCAGTCGGCGCGCCCCGGTCTTCGATTGCGATCGAGCCCAGCAGCAGCGGCGTCTTGGCGCGCTGCGCGAGCGACTCGACGAAGCCGCGCACATTGGAATCACCGCGCACCGCCCACGGCGTGACGGCCTCGGGCCACAGGATCAGATCGGGCCGGGTAATCGCGGCGGTGAGGGTCGTCTTCTCCAGCGCTTCGAGAATCCCCGGAGCCTTGGTCGGATCCCATTTCACGTCTTGGGCAATGTAGGGCTGCACAAAGGCGAACCGACCCAGTAAGGTCTGGAACGATGCGCGGTTAAACGTCTCCTGCACGTGCGTGCTGAGGGCCACAAAAAGCAAAAACACCGCAAGGAAAAACTCTTGGCTGCGCTTGTTGAGGCCGGTCACGCCCTCGCGAAACAGCCGGTGCGCGTAGGCGGCAAACCCGATGTTCATGCCGACCAGCACGAAGGCCGGTCCGGCCTGCCCGGTGTAGGCGGCGAGTTGCAACACACTCACCCGTTCCCACTGGCTGGCCGCCAGTGGCAACCAGGGAAAGCCGCTGAACACAAACGTGCGCAGCCACTCGTTCATGCCCCACAGGCCCGCCAGACCGAGCAACACCGCGAGCCGCACCACCGTCGGCCGGCCGATCATGCGGGGCATCGCCCACCACACGGCGAGAAACCAGAGGCCCACCCACCCGCCGATAAACGGTCCGAGCAGCAGCAACCCCGCCCAAGTGACGTGGTGCAGCCAACCGAAGAGAACGGTCCAGGCCACGGCCTGCGCACCAAGCATCGTCGCCGCGTAAAGCCGGAAGCTCGGACGCCGATAGGCCCAGTAAATCCCGGGCACCAGACAGGCGTAGGCGAGCTCCGGCGTCTTGAACGGCGGGAACGCCAGCACCGTCAGCCCGACCGTGAAAACGAAGACCACCGCCGCCGCGACGTAATTGACGTGAGTCTGCCAGAACGACGGCTTGGGATCATACGGATCCGCCTCGGGCGCTGTCTCCTCCGGGCTCACGCGCCGTGGCAATTCTTGAATTTTTTGCCGCTACCACACGGGCACGGATCGTTGCGACCGACTTTCGGCGTATCGCGGCGAATCGTGATCTTGGGCAACTGAACCTCCGGCTCGGGTGCGGCCTCGGGCGCCGCGGCGGTGCCGCCGCCCGTCACGGTCGTGTTGGTCTGCAAACGCGGGGCCGCCGGAGCGTCGGTCGGGCCGACGGCGCGGGCCGTGCGGCTGAGCAAGGAGAGCATGTTTTCAAAGCTCTCGATGTTGGACGCGCTGCGGAAAAGACCCGTGCAGATCTGGAGCCGCACGTTGTTCATGAGCTCCTCAAAATACTTGTAGGCCTCGCTCTTGTATTCCACGAGCGGGTCTTTCTGGCCGTAGCTGCGCAAGCCGACGGACTGACGGAGATTTTCCATTTCCGTGAGATGCTCCTGCCAGTGGTGGTCGATGGCGTTGATGACGACATAGCGCTCGAGCGAGCCGAGCGCCTCGGGAATCTCGACCGACTCTTTTACGCCATAGGCCTGTTTGACGCGGTCCAAGAGTTTGGCGGTGAGCGCCGCGACGTCGTTGCCGGTGAGTTCCGCCGCCGTGATGGCGATCGGGAAATGAGTGTTGAGCCAGCCGACGAGGCTCTCGATGCCGCCGGCCGTCGCTCCGCCCTTTTCGCCAAAGCCCGCGACGGCGAGGCGGGTTTCGATCTCTTCGGTCACCTGTTCAAAAATGATCTCCTTCGGCCGATCGGCGTGGATCGCGGCGTTGCGGATGCCGTAGATGACTTCGCGCTGCTGGTTGAGCACGTCATCGTATTGCAGCAGGCGTTTGCGGACGGAGAAGTTTTGCTGCTCCACCTTCTTCTGCGCGCTTTCGATGGAGCGGTTGAGCCACGGATGCTCCAACTCCTCGCCTTCCTGCATGGAGCCTTCCATGAGGCGCGAGGCGAGATTGCCCTGCAAAAAGAGCCGCATCAGCTCGTCTTCGAGCGAGAGGAAAAACTTCGTGCGGCCGGGGTCGCCTTGGCGGGAGCAACGGCCACGGAGCTGGCGGTCGACGCGCCGACTCTGGTGACGCTCGGTGCCGATGACCATGAGGCCGCCGAGATCGCGGACGCCCTCGCCGAGTTTGATGTCGGTGCCGCGGCCGGCCATGTTGGTGGCGATGGTGACGGCACCGCGTTGGCCGGCACGGGAGACAATCTCGGCTTCCTGCTGGTGGAATTTGGCGTTGAGGACGGCGTGGATCACACCGGTGCGCTTCAACATGCGCGAGAGCACTTCGGAAGACTCGACGCTCACGGTGCCGACCAGCACGGGTTGGCCGCGCTTGTTGGCTTCCTCGATTTCTTTGACGGCAGCGGTGAACTTGTCGCGGCGGGTCTTGAAAATGGAATCGTTGCGATCGACGCGGATGCACGACTGGTTGGTCGGGATGACCTGCACGGCGAGGCGGTAGATGTCCTGAAACTCGGTGGCCTCGGTCTCGGCGGTGCCGGTCATGCCCGCGAGTTTTTCATACATGCGGAAGTAGTTTTGGATCGTGATCGTCGCGTAGGTGCGGGTCTCGCGCTCGATCATGACGTTCTCCTTGGCCTCGACCGCTTGATGGAGTCCGTCGGACCAACGGCGGCCGGGCATGACGCGGCCGGTGTTCTCGTCGACGATCATGACCTTGCCCTCTTGGACGACGTATTCGACGTCCTTTTCGTAAAGCGAATAGGCGCGGAGGAGCTGGGAAATGGCGTGAATCTCCTCGGAGATCTCGGCGTAGCGCGTCTGGGCGGCGAGCTTCTTGGCTTCGCGCTGCTCGGGAGCGATCGGCTCTTTTTCGAGATCGGAGAACTCGGTGGCGAGATCGGGGAGGACGAACGCGTCGGCGTTGTCGGGGCGGAGCTGTTTACGACCGATCTCGGTCAAGTCGGCCTGATGCTGGCGCTCGTCGACGACGTAGAGCAGGTCTTCTTTGACGCGGTAAAGTTCGGACTTGTTGAGATCGGAGTTGAGGTCGGTCTCAACCTTGTCGAGGAGCTTGCGGTAGTCGGGCGTCTCGAGGAGGCGGAGGAGCTGCTTGTTGTTGGGTCCACCCATTTTCACCTGAAGCATCTTGCGCGCGGCTTGGTCGCGGTCTTCGGCGGTCGGCGTGGGCTTTTCGAGCAGCGCCATCGCGTCGGAAACGAGCCGGTTACAGAGGCGGGTCTGGTCGTTGACCAGTTTTTCGATGGGCGGCTTGATGCGCGTAAAGGGCTGCTCGCGCTCGATCGGCGCGGGGCCGGAAATGATGAGCGGCGTGCGGGCCTCGTCGACGAGGATGGAGTCGATTTCGTCCACGATGCAGAACCAGTGGTCGCGCTGGACTTGGTCTTCTTTGCGGGTGGCCATGCCGTTGTCGCGGAGGTAATCGAAGCCAAACTCGCTGGCGGTGCCGTAGGTGATGTCGCGGCCATACATCTCGCGGCGGAGATCGGGCGACATCTGTTGCTGGATACAGCCGACGGAGACCCCGAGGAAAGTGTAGAGGTGCCCCATCCACTCGGAGTCGCGGCGGGCGAGGTAGTCGTTGACCGTCACGAGCTGGGTGTTGCGACCGCAGAGCGTGTTCAGGTAGAGCGGCAACGTTGAGACGAGGGTCTTGCCCTCGCCGGTCGCCATCTCGGCGATTTTGCCTTCGTGGATCGCCATGCCGCCGATCAGCTGGACGTCGAAGTGCACCATGTCCCAGATGAGCTCGTGTTCGCAGACGATAACTTTTCGACCCTTCATGCGGCGAGCCGCGTTTTTAACGGTGGCGAAAGCCTCGGGGAGCAACTCAGCGAGAGCGGCTTTCTTGTCGGTGGCGGCGGCGATGCGCGCACGGAACTCGTCGGTCTTGGCGCGGAGCTGCTCGTCGGTGAGAGCCTGGTAAGTCAGCTCGATTTCATTGATGCGCGCCACGATCGGACGGCACTTTTCAAGGAACTTGCGGTAGTGCCGGCCGGAAAACTTTTTGAAGAGAAACGAGAGCATGAGCAGGCCGAGACGCTAGGTGCGGCTCGGACCTTGGCAAATGGCAAATCGCCCCCGCGCCGGCCCGCGCCGAAGTAGTCAGGGACGCGGAGTTTGCCCTTCAAATTTGGCCCAATCCTTAACCAACGCCTGCACGACCGGCGAGCCGACCCGATGGGCGGCTTCGAGGGCCGGAATCATCCCCTGATACTCGGCCACCATGCTGGCGGCGGCGCTTTGGCCGGTCGGAGGCATCGAGAAATTACTGCCGGTCCTCAAGATCAGCACGCGCTGAAAATCGACCCGCCCCATTCCGGCAAGGCGGGTCAAGGCGTTGGCGATGCCGTGGTCCTCCATGTTGGTCATGGCGGCGCGGCCCGCGCCCTTGGTGTAAAGCGCCGTCCAGTTGTCCGCCCACGTTTGCATCACCGCCCCGTGCCAATAACGACAGGACGCAAAACTATCACCGAGCATGACTTGGGGCGGACGCGAGCCGGCCGGGAAATCACGGTAAAGCGCGCGATGCTTCTGCGCTTCCGGCGAGTCGAGGAGCGCGACGTCCTTGGTCAGCGCGAAGGCCCAGGCGACGAGCGCGGGGTTGAGGGTCCACGCCATCGGCTTCGGAGCCCAGTCGGGGATCACCGGCTTGTCTTTTGGGCTCTTGTTGCCGAGCGCCATGATGCCGTAGGGCCAGTCGGCCGGAGCCTCACGCGAGTCGATTTCGTAGGCGATGTCACCGTCGATCACGTGTCGCGCCCAAGCGGCGCTGCCCTCAGAAGCGACCTGCGGATTCACCCCGGCGATGCCGTTGATCAACCAGTAGGTTTTGGAGAGATCAAATCGCGGATCGAGGCACAGAGCCATGATTTGCACGCCCGCGCGCACCGTGGTGCCCGAGACGACGCCGTAAACGCCTTGGTCGTTGAATCGCACGGGACGATCGAGCCCGGGCACGGTGAGCGTCTGCGTGAGTTTCTCGCGCTCCACCCAGAATTGGAACTCGCCGGGCTTGTCCCCGGTGTCGGCACCGATCTCAAACGTGGCCATCACAATCACTTTTGGCCGGATCAGGTCTGCCGCCCGCGCCGTGGGCGTCGCGAAAGCAACGAGGGCGAGAGCGACCAACAGCGGGGAAAACACGCGGCGATTCATCATAAAGGATCAGTTACAGCTAACGTGCCAAAGCGGGTGGGCACACCGCACTGTGCCGGGCGCGCTCTTCGGCTCAGACCCGCGGCCTGAAATACGCGATCGTGCGCGCGAGACCTTCCTCGAGCGGCACTTTCGGCGTCCAGCCGCCGAGGACTCTCTGCGCCAAGGTGATGTCGGGGCGGCGCTGCTTTGGGTCGTCGGCCGGCAGCGGCTTGTAAACGATCTTCGACTTTCCGCCGACGAGTTTGAGCGTGAGTTCGGCGAGCTGGAGCATCGTGAACTCACCGGGGTTGCCGAGATTGACCGGACCCACCGTCTCGGTCTGCGCCATCAGCCGGAGCCAGCCTTCGATGAGATCGTCCACATAGCAGAACGAACGCGTCTGCGAGCCGTCGCCGTAGATCGTGATGTCCTGCCCGCGCAGGGCCTGGACGATGAAGTTGGAGACGACGCGACCATCGGCCTCATGCATGCGCGGGCCGTAGGTGTTGAAAATGCGGACGACGCGGATATCGACGCCGTTCTCCCGGTGGTAATCGAAAAACAACGTCTCGGCGCAGCGTTTGCCCTCGTCGTAGCAGGAACGCTTGCCGATGGGATTCACGTTACCCCAGTAGCTCTCGGGCTGCGGATGCACGGCCGGATCGCCGTAGACCTCGCTCGTGCTGGCCTGAAAAACCCGGGCTTTCACGCGCTTAGCCAGACCGAGGCAGTTGATCGCGCCCATGACGGAGGTCTTGGTCGTCTTGATCGGGTTGAACTGGTAGTGCGGCGGCGAGGCGGGGCAGGCGAGATTGTAGATCTGGTCCACCTCGAACTTAAACGGATCGATCACATCATGTCGCACGAACTCAAAACGCGGGTGTTGCAGGAGGTGGGCGATGTTCTGTTTCCGACCGGTGAACAGGTTATCGATGACGGTGACGTCATGATCGTCCGCGATGAGACGGTCACAGAGATGTGAGCCGAGGAAACCGGCGCCGCCGGTGACGAGAATACGCATTGGAATCAGGATTTCTGACTACGGACCGCAGAGTGCCAAGCTAGATTTCCGATCCAAACCCGCCCTCATCCGCCCACCCGCGCCCTCGCCCCGGTTTCGTAGCGCTCGACCCACGCGCGGTGCCACACCCCGTAGTCGCCCGCCTCGATGTGCGCTCGCGCCTGCGCCATCAGGTCGAGGTAGAAATGCAAATTGTGCAGCGTGCAGAGCGTCGCCGCCAACATCTCGCCCGCCATCAGCAAGTGCCGCAGATAAGCGCGTGAAAAATTGCGGCACGTATAGTTGTCGAGGCCGGCAACGATGGGATTCGGGTCGGCGCGATGTTTCTCGTTCTTCAGGTTGATCGGCCCGTCCGGCGTAAAGACGAGGCCGTTGCGTGCGACGCGGCTTGGCAGCACGCAGTCAAACATGTCCACCCCGAGCGCCACCATCTTCAAAAGCTGCGGCGGCGTGCCCAGACCCATCGTGTAGCGCGGTTTGTCCGCCGGCATAAAGGGCGTGCTCGCGCCCACCTGTTTCAACATCTCCGGCTCTGGCTCGCCCACACTCACGCCGCCCACCGCATAACCCGGAAAATCCAGCGCCGCTAACGACTCGGCGGCCTCACGCCGCAGATCGTCAAACGTCGAGCCTTGGACGATCGCAAAGACGTGGTGCCCCGCGCCGAGAAACCCGTTGTCGGTGGCGATCTGCTTGCACTGCTGCGCCCAGCGGTAGCTCCGCCCGACCGCCGCCGCGCACGCGTCGCGTTCGCACGGCCACGGCGGGCACTCGTCGATGACCATCGCGATGTCGCTGCCTAGATTTTGCTGGATCGACATGACTTCCTTCGGCCCGAGAAACAGCTTCTTGCCGTCGAGGTGGGACTGAAACGCCACCCCGTCCTCCCGGATGTCGCGCAACTTCGCCAGGGAAAATACCTGAAACCCGCCACTGTCCGTGAGGATCGGCCCGTCCCAACCCATGAACTTATGCAACCCGCCCAAGTCGCGGATCACCTCCGAAGTCGGCCGCAGATTGAGGTGATAGGTGTTCCCCAAAATGATTTGCGAGCCGATATCCTTCAAATGCTGCGGCGTGAGCGACTTCACCGTGCCCTGCGTGCCTACCGGCATGAAGATCGGGGTCTCGATCATCCCGTGCCGAGTCCGCAAACGCCCGCGGCGGGCGGCGGTGACTGTGTCCGTCTTTAACATTTGAAAGGGTTCGGTCATCGCGAGCGTCACCCTACCCGCACGCTTGACCCCGCTGTCAATCCGCGAGGTACTATCCTTTCAAACCGTGCTGCTCGTCATCGACAACTACGACTCCTTCACGTTCAACCTCGTCCAATATTTTGGGCAGTTGGGCGTGGCCCAACGCGTCTTCCGCAACGACCAGATCACGCCCGCCGAGGCCCTCGCGCTTAACCCCGATCGCATCCTCATTTCCCCCGGCCCCTGCTCGCCCGCCGAGGCCGGCGTTTCCCTCGATATGATCGGTGCCTTCGCCGGGAAAAAGCCCATCCTCGGCGTCTGCCTCGGCCACCAGTCCATCGGCCATTTTTACGGCGGAAACGTCGTCCGCGCCGGCCGCCTCATGCACGGCAAAACGTCCCCAATACTGCATCGGGACACCGATGTTTTCCGCGGGATGCCCCAGGGCTTCGCCGCCACCCGTTACCACTCGCTGCTCGTGGACCGCGCGACCTTCCCCGCCGCACTTGAGATCACCGCCGAAACCGCCGAGGGCGAGGTCATGGGCCTCCGCCACCGCACGTTGCCCATCTGGGGCGTTCAATTCCACCCCGAGTCCATCGCGACCGAGGGCGGTATGACCATTTTGAAGAATTTCCTTTCGCTCAACTGACCATGCGCTGCCCCAAATGCACCTCCATCGAGGACAAGGTCACCGATTCCCGTATCGCCAAAGAGGGTAACACCATCCGCCGCCGCCGCGAGTGCCTCGAGTGCGGCCACCGGTTTTCCACGACCGAAACTCTCGTCCGCGACGGCATCATCGTCATCAAGCGCGACGGCCGCCGCGAAGAATTCGATCGCGAGAAACTCGTCCGCGCCATCCGCGCCGCCTGCCACAAACGCCCGGTCGATCTCGAGCAGATCACTATGCTCATCGAAGACGTGGTGGACTCCGTCGAAGCGGAGTTCGACAGCGAGATCCCGTCCCGCGCCCTCGGCCTTGGTGTCATGCAGCGCCTCCGCAACATCGACCAGGTTGCCTACGTGCGCTTCGCCAGCGTTTACAAAGAATTCCGCGACGTGGCCGAGTTCGTCGAAGAGGTCGGCAGCCTCGGAAAACCGCCGAAATGAAGCGCACCCGCGACGACCTGCGTCGCCTGCACTTCATCAACGAGCTCTTCGCGTCCGTCACCGGCCGGGACCTCTACCTCGCCGAGCAGATCAAGACTGCGATTACCTTCAGCCTCGGCGAACTCGAAGCGCAGACCGCCGAGCATCCTGAGTTTGCCGCGACCTTCGATGCGGCCTTCAACACCGCCGCCGCCCGGTTGCTCGCGAAACTCTTCGGTGATCTTCCGCAGCACGGCTTTTTCCATTGGGACGCCGCCGCCACGCCCCACGCTGCGACGCCGCTCTTCACCCGCGCCGGCATCATGACCGGCCTGAAGCAGCTCGCGCCCTACCGCGAATCGACGTTGCTCGTGACCAACCTCCGCCCCGCCCTGCTCCCGCCGGCCAAACGCGCCACCCCGCGCCGCGAGCGCGACTACACCGAAGCCCTCGCCTTCATCCGCCAGCTCACCGCCGCCCGTACCGCCCGCACCGCCAATTTACAGCTGCTGTTTATCTAGCTCTTTGCCCCAGACGCCTACGGAATCCTAAGCGCGATTCCTAGTTCACGTCACCCATTTGGCCCAAAGCCACAAGCTACCGCGCGAGTGACGCATTAATCAGTGTAACAGATATTCAATTACGATTTTTTGACCGGGCTCAATGAAACCGAGGTACGGAGTGCGCGTCTACGGGCCTATGATAATCAGCATCCATGTTCCGAAGTGCGCTGGCGCAAGTTTTCGGATTATCCTTTCCGATCAATTTGGCTCACGGCTTTGGTTGAACTACGCCTCGATCTTTACTGCCGCGGATTTCCGACCTTAGCTGATTCCCGAGGGTACCGCGTGCATGCACGGCCATTTTCTCCGCGACGCCTTCGATTCCGTCGTTCCCCGGCCCCGCTTTATGACCTGGGTCCGGCATCCGGTTGATCGCGTCGTGTCGAATTACTATCACGGTCTGCGCAGCCCCGATCTGCGCGACGACTGCTGCCGGCGCTTACACAAGGAGAAACTGAGTCTCCGCGCCTTCGCGGAGTTGGACTGGATGCAAAACCTCGCCACGCGTTACCTCGCGGGGAAAGCGATCGAGGCGTTTGATTTCGTCGGTATCGCCGAACGCTCCGATGAATCGCGGCCCCTCCTAGGTCGCGCCTTTGGTTGGGCGACTCCGCCCTGCGGCCCCCGTGAGAACACGAACCCGAACCGTGTCACCCCGAGCTACCCGCTTTCGCCGGCCGACTATAACCACCTGCTCGCCCTCAATCAGCTGGATCTAAAGTTCTACCGGACCGCGATCGCTCGATTGGACGACGCCCTCAAGATCGCCGCCGCGCGATCTGCTTAACCTCCGCTGCGGGATCCGCCTCGCAGAACGTTCAAAGCAAACTCCCGCAATCGTTCGGTCGACGCTTGGACCGGCTCCAAACCGGTGGAAAGCACACACTCACAACGGTCGGGCCGTTCAAACGCGGAGCCGACGCCGGTCATCTGCGTCATGGTTCCGGCGGCAGCTTGAGCATAGAGCCCCTTCACATCGCGCTGCTGGCAGACCGCCAAAGTCGCATCGGCATGAATCCATGAGATTCGATCCGGGCCGATGAGTCTTTCCACCGCGCGGCGCTGCACCTCCAAAGGCGTGATGAAGGCGGCGATCACCACCAAGCCGCTTTCCACCCCCAGCCGGGCGACCTCGGCGGCCCGGCGTAAATTTTCCGTCCGATCTTCGACTCCAAATCCCAGTCCCTGGCAGAGGCCGCCGCGTAATCGATCCCCGTCAAGTAACAGGCTCGGATGTCCCACTGCGGCCAAATCACGCTTCAACCCAGCCGCCAAGGTGCTTTTTCCGGCGCCCGAGAGACCGAAGAGCCAGAAAACATATCCCGCCCGTATTTCGGACGACACCGCTCTGCCGTCCAACTCGTTTTTCTTGGCCGACGCGGCTGGGCTTAGTGCTGAAGAGTGAGTCGACACCCCGCCGATGACGCCGCCTTTAACGGCCGATTACAAATCGCAAAGCGATGCACAAATGAATATCTGGAATGGGAAAAACCCAAGCTACCGCTTTGGCCTCAGGCCAGTTTCCATTTACCGGCACGCCCGCGAAAACGCCGTTCGATCAAGTACCCTGCACTCAATCGAGAGAATTATTCCGTGGCTTCCACGCGTTCGAACCGCAACTTCCTCCCATGCCAAAAACCATCTTCCAACGCATCATCGATCGTGAAATCCCCGCCAAGATCGAGCACGAGGACGACCTCTGCATCGTTCTGCATGACATCCAGCCCCAAGCTCCGGTCCACCTGCTGATAATCCCAAAAAAGCTCGTCGCCCGCGTCGGCGAAGCCACGGCCGCAGATCAAGCCCTGCTCGGCCACTTGCTACTCACGGCCGGCACGCTCGCGAAAAACTTAAAGCTGGGAAACGGCTTCCGTCTCGTGATCAACCACGGCCCCGACGGCGGCGAATCCGTTCCTCATCTCCACGTCCATCTCCTTGCCCAACGTCCGCTGCGCTGGCCTCCGGGCTGAGCAAGATCGCAGATTCCCAAACGTGGGGCAGGGTCTCCGACCCGCCCTCCTCTGGGCCGACGACACTCGTGCCGCCGACCCCTACTCGTTTTCACCAACCGTCCGCCACCTTGCGTTGGTGGGCCTGTCGCGCAAGCCGCAGCCGCTCCCACGCGGCATACTCCTTCCAGCCCAGTTTATCGTAGAGCGCCGCGCGATCCGTGCGCAGTTTCCGGTCGGAGGGCTCGTCCTTCAGCCGGGCATTGAGCGCGTCCAGCGCGAGGCCAAACAACTTGGCCTGCTCCAACGTCGCGGCCTCGATCGCCCGCGTTTGCTTATCGCCGGGCTCGGGCTCCCAGCGCCGCACTTCCGCCAACGCTTTCCAAGCCGCAGCCCACGCTCCGGCCGCGCGCTGGATATCCGCCCGCAACCGTTCCGTGCGCGCCAAAATCTCCCGCTGCGCCGTGATGCGTTTCTTCTCCCGCTCGAGCGCCGGTCGAGCTTCCTGATCGTCGGAGGCTGCCGCCGGCGGTGCGCCGAAATACTGCGCCACCGCCGCGGGCCCGGCTAATTTCGCCGCCTCGTCGAGCAACGCCATCACCGCCGGCACCGCGTCGAGCGACGGACCGGCCGGTTTCGCCTTTTCCCCCGCTGCCGCCGTCGCGGCGGGTTTGGCCTCGGCGGCGTCATCGGACTTCGGCTTGTCCTCATCCTCGGCCGGTGCGTCAGCGGTCGTGGTCGCTCCGAGCTTCGCTTTGTCCCCGCCTGCGGCCGGCGTCGGTTTTGCTTTCGGCCACGAATCACCCGCCAGGCCCGCCGCGAGCGCTGCGTCGAGCGCCTGCTCAAACACCGGCGCCGCGTCCGCCGGCCGCTCCGTGCGCAGGGCCGCAAGCACTTCGACGCGCCGCGCGCGCACCGCCGCATCCGTCGTGCCGCGCTGCTCGCGCACAAATGCGAGGCGCCCATCGTAAAGCGTATCCGCGAGTTTCTCGATTTCGCTACGGTCGTCCTTCACCGGCTTCGCCTTCGGGGCGACGTTGGTCTCTTTGGCGGGCGAAGCGCCCACGAGGTAAAGCAGCGGTTGCTTCGCGATTTCGCGGTTCTCGTTATCTTTAAAAACCGTATCGCCCGCGAAATACGCCGGCTTGGGTTCGTGCTTCGCCAAGTCGTCCGTCGCTTTGTCCTGCAAAAACAGAATCTCTTCGCGGCCACCCTTGAGCTTGAGCTCGGTCACATCTTTGCCCGCCAACCGGTCGCGCAAGCTCGACCGCACGCCAAGCGCCCGCGCCGTTTTCAGCGGTTCCGAAAGTCGCAGCGGGAGCGAGCCCGCCGTGCCCAACGCCTCCGCATCCAGCCCGGTGTAGTCCCGCGTCGCCGTGATCTTGCCCTTGGGCAGCCGGGTCGGCGTCCGCGTTGCGGCGGTCGAGTTACTCGCCGTAGAATCGTAAAGCACCTCGCCCGAGGTGTGCACAAACGTGGTCCGTCCGCCGCCGACGTTGTCCGTCAAGTCGACGGTGTCGCCACCCAGCACGTGCACCGCCATCGGCTCCTTCAGATCGAGGGTGAAACGTTGCCGCAGCCGCGGCAGACGCTCGGCGGCGGGCGTCAACGGCGACGCCGGCAACTCCGCCCGCGCATCGAGCGTCAGCATCGTCGTGCTCTCCGGCAGAAAGATATGGACGGCCCGATCCAGCTTTGCCTCGACCTTCACGTCGCGATCCGCGAGCGGGTTGAGCTCCAGCGCGGCCCAGCCCCCGTTCGTCGGCAACACCGTCTGCTCCTCACCCGCGCCCACGCCGATCCACTCCAAACTCGTCTCGAGGGTGGCGTCGCCCACGGCGCTGAACGCGAGCGAAGCCGCCACCTCGGCGACCGTGCCGGGCTTCAGCCGCAGATCAAACGTGCGCTCCTCGCCGGGCAAGAGCGCGGGGGTGATCTCCGCCTCCATGGCCGCCACGTGGGTTTGCGCTGCGAAAGCGATCGCCTGAATGTTAAACGTCCGCACGAGATCATCCTTCGCGCGATGCTTGACCGTGATCCGCAGCCGCGTCGCGGCCGCCGGCGCTTCGACAAACAGCCGCTTGGTCTGCGCCGGACTGAGCGCCATCGCCGTCTCTAATTTTCCGTCCTTAAACGCCGAGGCCGGCGCCGGCTGCACCAGCGTCACCGGAATTGAAAACACCGGCCCGAGCTCCGGCTTCGCCGCGAGCAGCGCATCGACGCGCGCCACGTGCACCGAGCCCAGCGCACCCGCCGGCACCGGCGGCGCATCGACGAGCAGGCTCACCGTGCGTGCGCCGTTAGTCAGGTGCACGAAATCCGGCGCCGTGATCCACGGCACGCTGGGCTTTAGCACCACATCGCTTTCAAACGCGAAGCGCGTCGCCGGCCCGACCGACTCCGCCCACGCCGGCGTGATTTTGACCGCCACCCGTTGCCGGGCTTCGGTGATTGCCTCGCGCAGAAGCAGCCCCCGGCCTTTGCTCGTGAACGTGCCCCGGTTGACTTCGAGATCATAAAAACCACCAAACGCCGGGACCCCCTGCAAGGCCTGCAACTTCGCCCAACCGCCCGCGGCGTTGATCAATCCCGAACCGCTCGTGACCAGCTCCTCCGCTGGCAACGGCTGCGCACCCCGCATCAACGCCGCGCGCAAGCGGGCCGGGCTCGCGTCAAGCTTCTGGGCCTTCGCCGCGCTCAGCACGAGCGCCGCCGCACCGCTCGCCGAGGGCGCCGCCATCGATGTGCCGTTATACATGTCGGCCCCGCGGATCACCTCCGCCGAGATCGCCGCAAACGCCGCACCAGGCGCCATGATGTCCACGCCGAAATCGCCGTCCTTCGTCGGCCCGCGACTGGTGAACAACTGCGCCGCCTCCGCGCTCGGTTTGAGCGTGTTGTAGAGCACGCGGCCCATCTCGGGCGACATGTAGGCACCCACTCCGAGCAGGCGCGACGCCTCGGCCCCGGCACTGCCCGCCGTGCCCAGCGCCGGACCGTTGTTGCCCGCCGAGACCACCGCCAAAATATCGTAACGCTCGGTCAACGCATCGTAGATGCGGCCGTTGAGGTTCTTGCCGTCCTGATAGTGGGACCGACCGCCCCAGCTGGCGTTGACGATATCGACCTTGTGCTGCGCCGAGAGCGCGAGGGCTCGGAGTTCACTGGTGTTGTAGGAGCTCCCGCCCGAGCGGATATCGCCGATCTTGATCGAGAGAATCCGCGCACCGGGCGCGATACCGTCGCGGCCGGGTTCCTTCGGCGAGTGCCCCGCCGCGATCGAAGCGACGTGCGTGCCGTGTGCGCCACCCACCGTGACCACCGACAGCAGATCGCCGCCCGCGTAAACCTGCACCCCGAAGGTCGCAAACGTGACGTCGCCAAACGAACTGTAGTCGCCCGCGACGCCGAAGGGCCGCAGTACCTTTTCATCGCGCAGATCGCCGTCTTCATCGGTGTCGATCACCACGCGCCAATCGGTTCCGTCCTGCCAGAGCACGCAGTCGTAGAGCGCGCCGGGATCGATCATCGCCTTCGGGTCTTCCATCGCGTCCAACGCCCCCGCGCGTGCGGCCACGTCGCGCTCGGCCCGCGTGCGGTCGGCCGGGGCCTTGGCCCGGATCGCCTTCAACGCCGCGGCTTCCGGCAAGGCGGCCCGCTCCGCCTGAGTGCGCGAGAGGACGGCGGCCCGCGCCTGGGCACGCCGTTCGTTGAGACGTTTCAAAACTTCCGGGTAAAAAAGCTCCGAGGCGGGCTTGAGGCCGAGCCGGTATTCGCCGGCGGGATTCTTGACGTCCTCCGGCAACGTGAGCTTGCGCCCGCTCAGGCCGAGCAGCTGCCCGGCCGCATCAGGCTCGCGCTTGGTGGTCGTGACGACATCGCCGGAGCCGGAGGCATCAAGGATATCGACGATCTTGCGCTCGCCCGTCGTCGTGACCGCGAGCCCCGCGGCCGCCGGGTCGACGCCGGTGTCCCAGACCGCGATGACGACGCCCCGCCCGTCCCAAGTCGGATTTGCCTTCAAAAATGCATCCGCTCCGACCTCGCGTTTCGGAATCAGCGCCGAGCGCAACGCGACGAGATCAAGCTCTGCCGGCGCCGTAGCGGCGGAGAGGAAACCAAGACCAAACACAAGGAGGGCAAGAGCGCGAACAGAGGGTAGTAACATGACAAAACCGCTAATGAGACCGCCCCCCTCCGCAAATGCGAAACGCAGATCCCCAAAACCCACCCGCGCCCGCCCCTACCCCCGCGCCTCAAACGCCCCGTCCGCCCGCTTCGCCACCGCGCGTTTCAGCTCCAACATCATCAAGCCCGCCGAGAGCTGCGCCGAAGATAATCCGGTCAGCTCGGCCAACGTATCCGGTGTCAGCTGCGCTCCGCCCGCAAAACATCCGAAAATCCGCGCCTCGTCCGCCGTGAGATTCGCCGGCGTCCCGACCGGTGTGCCGGGCTTCTCCGGAATCGCCGCGGGCCGTAGACCGTCGAGGTAATTCAACTCGCTAAGCAGATCATCCACGCTCGTGAGCAACGTCGCGCCGTCGCGGATGAGCTGGTGGCACCCCGCGCTTGTGGGCTGGTCGATCCGCCCCGGCACGGCAAAAAGCAACCGCCCCTGCTCGCCCGCGAACCGCGCGGTGATCATCGCCCCGCCATCCACGTCGCTCTCGATCACCACCGTCGCCTCGCACATCCCAGCGACGATCCGGTTGCGCATGGCGAAGGACTGCCGGTCCGCCCGCCGGCCAAAGGGAAACTCCGAGAGCACGGCACCGTGTTCCTCGATTTGACGGTAGAGTCCGAGATTCTCCGGCGGGTAAATCACATCGAGCCCCGTGCCGAGCACCGCCGCCGTCTTGCCGCCCACCGAAAGCGCGCCTTCGTGCGCCGCCGTGTCGATCCCGCGCGCCAGCCCGCTCACGATGCAGAACCCGAGTTGCGCCAGTTGCGCGCCGATTTTTTTCGCCGTCGCCTGCCCGTAGAGCGTCGTGCGCCGCGAGCCTACGATGGCGATGTTGGGCCGGCTGAAATCGTAGCGCCCTTTGCGATAGAGCGCGATCGGCGGATCAGAGATTTCCTTCAGCAACTTCGGGTAGGCATCGTCGCTCCCGATGATAAAATCCGCGTGGCTCTGCGCCATCCGCTCCTCCTCCTTCGCGACCTCAAATTTCTCCCGCCACGCGCCCAACGTCGCGCTGATCACCGGGCCCACGCCTTTCACCGACTCCAGCCGCGACCGTTCGGTCGTGAGGATCGTGCGCGGGTCGCCGCCCAGTGAATCTAGGAGCCGGTTGAGCGTGATCGGCCCGATGTTGGGCAAGGCGTTCAAAACCAAATACGCCTGCCGCTCGGTCAAATCGATGCTCATGACCTGCACTCTCGCAACCCCGTAGGCGAAAAGTCGAGCATCGCGCTCAACGTCGTGGCCGCCGCTGTCCATGCCCGGCGGACGCGCCTCCTGTATGGAAGAGCCTCCGGCGAAAATACCCGCATCGGCATCATCGCCGCCCACGAGGAGCGGCTCGATGGCGCCCGTTGGTGGGCTTCGAGCCTAGCGTCCGCACAATCGCCGAAGAACTGATTGCTATCCTTATGCCGCTTTTCTTCCCGCGTGGCCGACGATTTTAAGAGTCCCTAAAGTCAGCCAAACTGCCGTCGGGCCGGGCTTAGCGACCGACCGAGCCGCTATTTTGAGACTTCGCGCAAAACCGGACCGAGGTAGTCGAGCACTTGGGTCGCCGTGACCGAGGTTTGCCCGTGCGCCCGGGCGAGCGCATCCGCCGCGAGACCGTGCCAAAGGGTGCCGCGCGCAGCGGCGAGCATCGGGTCGGCCGGCGTCTGCGCGAGCAACCCGCCGATCAAGCCCGCGAGCAAATCGCCGCTGCCGCCCCGAGCCAACACCGGCCCGCCCGCCAAACTGAAATAAACCGGGCCGCCCGCTCCGCCGCCCTGAATCCGCGTGACCGGCCCCTTATGCACCACCACCGCGCGGTCCGGAACCGATCCCACGACCCGGACCCACTCGCCGGCATGAGGAGTGAGCACGCGCGCGGCCACCCCCGCGCCCACGATGTCGGCCTGCAACGCATCGGCATCGAGCACGACCGGCAACGAAGAGGTCGTCACGATGTCGCGCACCAGAGCGAGCGTCTCCGCCTCGCGCCCAAGACCCGGTCCGATCACGAGCGCGTCGAGCCGCGCTCGACGCGCCTGCAACAAACAATTTCCCTCCAACGCAAGCCCGCCCGCCGGTGTTTCCGGCCACCCCACCCACATCGCCTCCGGCGCGCGCGCCGCAAACGCCGCCGCCAACGACTCCGGCACAAACGCCGTCACCAACCCCGCGCCGCTGCGCATCGCCGCGAGCGCCGCCATCAAGATCGCCCCGGGAAAATCCCGCGAGCCGCCGACGAGGCCCACGTGGCCGTAGGTGCGCTTGTCCGATTGCGATATCCGCAACGCCGCGAGCGGAGCAAGCAACGCGGGCATGAGCACGCGGGTAAGCGCGTCGGGGGCAACGCAGGTCGGCTCAAAAAAACCCAGATCGAGATAGCGCACGCGACCCGCGTTCGCCGATGCGAGCACCGGCATTTTTACAATTCCGGTCGCGTAGGTGAAATCCGCCCGAAAAAGCTCGGCGCTGGGCAGATCGACCGCTGCGCGGAAACGAATCGACGCCGCATTGATGCGTTCGATCACCGCTGCGACGCGCGGCGCAACCGGCGGGCGAAACTGAAAACCAAAAATCCCGTCGAGGCACAAACTGTAGCACCGCCCGCCGGTCGCTTCCGCCGCTACGGCGGCCACGCGGTCGGGAAAACTTCCACTGAGCTCCCGCCATGCCCGCGCCGCCAACGGTCGCGACGCACGCTCGCCCAGGACAAACAGCACCTCGGCGGTCGCATCGGGAAATTGCCGGAGCACATCGTGCGCGGCCAGCAGCGCATCGCCGGCGTTATGCCCTTTGCCCGCCAGCACCAGCACGCGACCGGCCGGGGGGAAACCTCCGATCTCCAGAAAATCGCGCAGCACCGCCGCCGCCAACGCCCGGCCCGCGCGTTGCATGGCGGGCCACTCCAAGGCTTCGTCGCCGCCGAACCGGGCCGCCTCAAACTCGCGGGCTTCCGCGCAGCTGAGAATCGGGTCGCTGGCCGGAAGCGCAGACATAGGGCCTAGCGGGAGCCGGGGATCTGCGAAGGCGGGGCCGCCTGGTTGCGGGCCGCCTCGCTGAGAGCGCGCCACGTTTCCTGATTTTTCGCCCCGATCCTCTCCGCGCGTTGCGCCTCGCTCTCCGTAAACTGAAGCGGCGAATTATCCCGCACGCCGCGCGTGAGCACCGGCCGGGTGAGACGCGGGATCGACCGGAAAAAATACATTCCACCCGTGCGGATGACCTGGAAGCACTGCGAATAACTGCCGGTTTCACTGCTCCAGAGCGCGACTTCTGTGACGTCGTTCTCCCACGAGGCGGCACTCCCCCACTCCGCAAACACCGCTTCGATCACCGCGATCTGCGGGGCCGTTCGCGCTACCGGAGCCGGGGCGGGCTCGAGGCCCGCCGCCGCAGGTTTCTCCGAGCGCGGCAGCATCCAGATAAACAGCACGCCGATCCCAAATCCCAGCAACACCCACGAAGGAGCCATTGACGGTTTGGGCGGAAGCTCCGGCCGGGACGGCGGAGGCTGACCGAAGTCTTCGGGCTCGTCGGGATACATCGCAAATGAGACTCAGGCCCGCACGAGTGCGGCGACTGCCATCGCGGCGGTCTCGGTGTGCGAGAGACTGAGAATGACGTGCGTCGCGCCGACCTGCGCAAGCAGGGCCGTGGCTTTTTCGTCAAGGCGCACCCGTGGCTCGGAACGCTCGCCGTGATAGACCGACATCGACTTCCAGCCGAGCTCAGCGCCGATACCGGTAGTGAAGGTTTTTGAAATGGCCTCTTTGGCGGCCCACCGGGCGGCGAGGTGCTTGTGCGGATGCGCCATCCCGAGACAGTAGGCGCGCTCCTCGGCGGTGAACACCCGGTCAAGGAAACGATCGCCGTGGCGCTCGAGCACGTCGCGGATGCGTTGCACATCGATCAGATCGCAGCCGAGACCGACCAGCACGCCGCCGGGAGGGAGGGAAAGGTTCATGACGGGGTCGAAAGTAGCGGCAAGCAGGGTGCGGGTAGCGAGTAGAAACTCAGTGGATATCGACCTCTTCGCCCGACGAGATCCCGTTTATTTTCCGCTTCCGGCGTGAGGCACTTTGACGTTGGCTAGGGCAATGTCCGTCTCAACGCCCAAGCGCGAAAATCTGCTCGTCAACATCGTCTGCAACATCGCGGTGCCCTCGGTCGTACTGACGTGGGGCAGCAAGGCGGCGTGGCTCGGGCCCAAAGGCGCGCTGATCGTGGCGCTGGCGTTTCCGCTGGGCTACGCGCTCTACGACCTGAAAGAGCGGAAGAAATTCAATTTCATTTCGGCCATCGGATTTTTGAGCATTTTGATCACGGGCAGCTTTGCCCTCATGAAACTAGATCCCTTCTGGTTCGCGGTGAAGGAGGCGGCAGTCCCCGGAGTTATCGGATTAGTCGTGCTCGCGTCGATGGGCACCCGGTGGCCACTCGTGCGGGAGATGCTCTACAACCCCCAGGTGATCGACGTGCCCCGCATCGACGACGCGCTCGCCGCGCGCAACGCCCGGCCGGCGTTCGACCGCCTGCTGACGAATGCAAGCTATCTGCTGACCTTATCGTTTGGTGTCAGCGCGGTGCTCAATTACGTGCTGGCGCGGTATCTACTAAAAAGCCCCGGCGGCTCCGAGGCGTTCAACGCGGAGCTCGCCCGGATGAACCTGCTGAGCTGGCCGGTGATCGTACTGCCGACGATGGCGATGACGATGTTTGCCCTGTGGCGGCTGCTCGGCGGTTTACAAAAGATCACCGGGCTCGCGCTTGAGCAGCTGCTCAACGCACCGCCGGAGAAAAAATAGTCTCCGGCCGGCGTCGCCATCGGACCGCAGCGGCCCGCGGTGGCTCAACCGCGCTGGTCAACTGGCACGTAGGGCCGCAGAACCGGGCCAACGTAGATCTGTCGGGGACGATAGATGCGGCCCTTGGGATTGGAAGCGACCTCGTGCCAGTTGGCGATGTAGCCGGGAACGCGGCCGATCGCGAACATCGTGGTGAACATATTCACCGGAATGCCGATCGCGCGCATGATGATGCCCGAGTAGAAATCGACGTTCGGGTAGAGTTTCCGCGAGATGAAGTAATCGTCTTTGAGGGCGGCCTGCTCCAGGTGTTGCGCGATATTGAGGAGCGGATCGTCGATCCCGAGCTTGGAGAGGAGCGTGCCGCAGGCCTGCCCGATGATTTTGGCGCGCGGATCAAAGTTGCGGTAAACCGCGTGGCCGAAGCCCATCAGGCGGTTCGATTTGCTGCCCGATTTGGCGGCGGCGATGAAGCGGCTGCCGTCGTCGCCCTCGTCGTGGATCGACTGCAGCATGTGCATGACGGCGGCGTTGGCCCCGCCATGAAGCGGCCCAGCCAGCGCGCTGATGCCGGCCGAGATCGAGGTGAAGAGATTGGACGAACTCGAAGCGACCATCCGCACCGTGGACGTCGAACAATTCTGCTCATGGTCGGCGTGCAGGAGCAGGAAAAGATTGAGGGCCTTCGTGACCTCGGGGACCGAAACGTAGTCCTTGTAAGGCTCCGAAAACATCATGTGCAGGAAGTTGTCACAGAACGGCAGCTCCTGCTTCGGAAACATGAACGGCAGACCTCGTTGGTAGCGGTAGATCATCGCGACCATGGTGCGGATCTTGGAGATCGCGACGGCGGTGGCTTGGTCGAAGACCTTGAGGTCTTTTTCAAAATTATTGTTGGCTAATTGGGGGTGGTAGGCCGGCAGCGCCGCGACCATCGCGGAGAGCATCGCCATCGGCGAAGCGCTCGTGGGGAAACCTTCCAGAATTTTCTGCATCTGGGTTTCGACCACGGCGTTTTGACGCAGGCGCAGGCCGAACTCCTTGCGCTGGGCTGCGGTCGGGAGCTCGCCATAGATGATGAGGTAAGAGGTCTCAACAAAATCGCTGTGGTTCGCCAACTGCTCGATCGGGTAACCGCGATGGCGGAGGATGCCATCGTCGCCGTTGAGGAAGGTGATCTTGCTCTCGCACGAGCCGGTGTTGCCGTAACCCTGGTCGTAGGCGACGTAGCCGGCGGTGGCACGGAGCGTGCGCGTATCGACCGCTTTCTCGCCTTCGGTGCCGACAATCACGGGCAAGGGGTATTCTTTATCGTCGATCTTCAGCGATGCGGTGTGGGTCATACCGGTCGAGCGAAATCAAAACTGAGCCACTGGCAAAACAAAGATGGACGACGCCTGAAAGGATTCGCGCAAATTAGCGCGCCCCAGCCATCGCTTAAGAAAATGTCGTGCGTCAGGCCTCAGCCCGCCGCCGCGACCGTCACGAAATTCCGGTAGATTTTCAGCCCCTTGGCCTGACTTTTCTCCGGGTGAAATTGCGTGGTGAACATCCGCCCCCGCGCCACGGAGGCACAAAACCCGCCACCGTAATCACACTCGCCGAGCACCAGCGCCGGATCGGCCGGCACGCAGTGAAAACTGTGGACGAAGTAAAACGCCTCGCCGTCTTCGGCCAAGCCGGCGGCAAGCGCCGAACCGGGTTGCACGAAGCGCACGGTGTTCCAGCCCATGTGCGGAATCTTGAACTCCCGGGGCCGCACAAAACGCACCACCTTGCCGGGAATGATGCCGAGACCCTGAATATCGCCCTCCTCGGAGTGTTCGAACAACGCCTGCATCCCAAGACACACGCCGAGGAAAGGCCGGTCGGCCGCGATCCAATCGCGCACAACCGCATCGAGGCCGGAGGCCCGCAGCGAAGCCACGCAGTCACGCAAGGCCCCGACCCCGGGCAACACGAGCCCGAGGGCATGGCTCGCAGCGAGCTCCGCCGGAGTGCGCACGACCCGGGGCGCGGCGCCCACCGCCTCCAATGCTTTGGTGACGCTACGGAGATTGCAGATGCCGTTATCGATGACAGCGATCAAAGGCGGCGGGACGGCCGCGAGGCTCGAGGCTTCGGACATGGAACGAAAACCCCCGATCAAATCTTACCCTTGGTGCTCGGCAGCTGATCGGCGGCGCGCAATTCGATCTGCGTCGCGGCGTCGAGGGCGCGGGCGAGCCCCTTGAAAATGGCTTCGGCGACGTGATGCGGCTCCTCGCCGTAGATCAGTTGCACATGCAGGTTCGCCCCAAGGGCGTTGCTAAAGGCGCGGCAAAACTCCTTAACGAGCACGATATTGAAATCGCGCACAAACATCGTCGGCGCATTCGCTTCGTAGACCAAGTGGGGCCGGCCACCCACATCGACGACGACGCGGGCAAGCGACTCATCCATCGGGAGAAAAAAGAAGCCGTAGCGCCTGATCCCGATCTTGTCGCCCAGCGCCTCCTTGAACGCCTGACCCAGCACGAGGCCCACATCCTCGATGGTGTGGTGATAGTCCACGTCGACGTCGCCCTTGGCTTTGACCGTGAGGTCGAAGAGGCCGTGTTTCGCGAACAAGGTGAGCATGTGGTCGAAGAACGGCACTCCGGTCTCAATCGAGGAGGCACCTGCGCCATCGACGGCGAGGGTGAGCACAATGTCGGTCTCGGCGGTCTTGCGGGAGACCGTTGCTATGCGGTGTGAGTTTTTGACCATGTGTCCAAGGTGTCGGAGAGGACGAGCATCTCCTGATCAGTGCCGACGGTGATTCGCAGAAAAGACGCGGTCAAGGCGTGGCTGGGAAAGATCCGAACCAGAACTTTGTGCGCGACCAGAAAATCATAGGCGGACTTTGCCACCGCCGGACTCGAAACGCCGTGCGCATCCTTCGGCTCGGTGAACACAAAATTAGCCGACGAGGGATAAGTAAACCAACGCCGGCGGACGGCGAAGTCTACCGTGGTGCGGTCGCGCGTGGCCTTGATGCGGGCAATGATCGCCGCGTAATAATCGGGGTCCTCGATCGCCGCCAAAGCGGCGGCCTGTGAAAGCGCGTTGACGTTGTAGCTGTCACGCACGCCGTCGAGCAGGCCGATGATCTCGGGGTGGGCCAGGGCATAGCCGACTCGGATGCCCGCAAGCGCGTGAGCCTTGGAGAGAGTTCGAACCACGACCAGACGCGGATGAGCCGCGAGCAAAGAAACCGCGTTCTCTTCGGCAAAGGGCGCATAGGCTTCGTCGACGATCAGTAGGCCCGGGAACCCGGCGAGCACCCGCTCAAGCTCGGCGTTCGAGAATGCGACGCCCGTCGGCGCATTCGGGGAAGTCAGAAAAAACGCCCGCGCGGAAGAAGAAATGATGCGATCAACCGGCAAACGCATCGACCGGTCGAATGGGATGACCTCCGTGCGCCCGTCCTGAATGCCGATCAGAACCGGGTAAAGGGAGTATGACGGAAACGTAATGCCGGCGGTCGCGGAGTTGGCGCAGAACGCGCGCACGAGCAGGTTGAGCAGGTCATCGGAACCGTTACCGATAATGACATTCTCCGCCGTCAAGCCTGCCCTATGATGGCGGGCCACGGCCGCGCGCAGCGGGGCACTCTTTGGATTCGGATAGAGCCGAAGCGAAGCACCATCGGCCCCGAGCGCCGACCGGATCGCATCCATCACGCGCGGGCTGGGCGGATAGGGACACTCGTTGGTGTTGAGCTTTACCCAACCGGACTCACCCGGCTGCAAACCCGGGGTGTAAGCGTGCAAGGACGCTACGTGAGGAAGCGCCAA
>Ga0209617_10000150_pt1 | contig 27837 bp, 28 predicted proteins | sample LakEriepJuly2011_2_FD_187459 | JGI IMG/M metagenome (GOLD analysis project Ga0209617, IMG submission 187459) | Freshwater microbial communities from dead zone in Lake Erie, Canada - CCB epilimnion July 2011 (SPAdes) (version 2) | ecosystem: Environmental > Aquatic > Freshwater > Lentic >...
GGGTTGCGTCCTCCGCGCAGCGCCCGCGCGTGGCGATCTTCGTCTCAAAGTTTGACCACTGTTTCCACGATCTCGTGCTGCGGCACCGGGCCGGTGATTTTGCGGGTGACCTCGTCGCCGTGATTTCCAATCATCCTGACCTCGCGCCGGCGGCTGCGGCCTATAGTCTGCCGTTTTATCTCATCCCGGTGACGGCCGCCGACAAGGCCGCCGCCGAGGCCCGTCAACTGGCGCTGTTGCGCGAACTGCGGGTCGATCTGGTGGTGCTCGCGCGCTACATGCAGGTGCTTTCCGCGGACTTTTTGGAAAAATGCGGAGGGCCGGTGATCAACATTCACCACTCGTTTTTGCCGGCGTTCGCCGGCGGGAAACCCTATCACCAGGCGGCGGCGCGCGGCGTGAAATTGATCGGGGCGACCGCGCATTACGCGACGGCGATCCTCGACGACGGACCGATCATCCAGCAAGACGTCGCCCGGGTTACGCACCGGCACGATGTCGACGATCTGATTCGGAAAGGTCGCGATTTGGAAAAATCCGTGCTCGCCCAAGCCGTGCGCTGGCACCTCGAAAACCGCGTGCTCGTCTACGGGCACAAGACGGTGGTGTTTGATTGAGTGCGTTTTTTTAACCGGTCTTTTTCCACGATCCCATGCGCGCGATCCGCATCCATGAAACCGGCGGACCGGAAAAGCTCCGGGCCGATGACGTTCCGGTGCCTTTGCCCCTTGCGGGCGAGGTGCGGGTTCGCGTCGAGGCGGCAGGGCTCAACTTCATCGACACGTATCAGCGCAGCGGGCTCTACCCGGTGGCGTTGCCGTTTACGCTTGGCGCGGAGGTCGGCGGGGTGGTCTCGGCGGTCGGTGCGGGGGTGACGGAGTTTGCCATCGGCGATCGCGTCGCGACGGCCAAGGCGGTGGGGGGCTATGCGGCCGAGGCGGTCGCGCCGGCGGCGCACGTCGTGAAAATCCCCGACGGGGTCGCGACGCGGACGGCGGCGGCGCTGATGTTGCAGGGGCTCACGGCGCACTATCTCGCGACGGATACGTTTCCGCTCAAGGCGGGGGACACGGCGTTGATCCACGCGGCGGCGGGCGGCGTGGGTTTGTTGCTCGTGCAGCTCGCGAAGCGGGCCGGGGCGCGCGTGATCGCGACGGTGGGTACCGATGAGAAAGTGGCGCTCGCACGCGGAGCGGGAGCGGACGAGGTGGTGGTTTACACGCGGGAGGATTTCACGGCGGCGGCGCGGGCGTTTACCGGCGGGCGCGGCGTCGATGTCGTATACGATGCGGTGGGCAAGGATACGTTTGCCGGCAGCGCGGAGAGCCTGCGGCCGCGGGGGATGTTGATCTCATTTGGCAATGCGAGCGGGGCTGTGCCGCCGGTGGCTCCGCTGCTGTTGATGCAGAAAGGCTCGCTCTATCTCACGCGGCCGACGCTCGCGCATTACACACAGACGACGGCCGAATTGCGGGCGCGCGCGGATGATTTGTTCGAGGCGGTGCTCACCGGAAGGTTGAGGGTGCGGATCGGCGCGACCTATCCGCTCTCGGCGGCGGCCGATGCGCATCGCGCGTTGGAGAGCCGCGGCACGACGGGCAAGGTGCTGCTCGTGCCGTAGACGAGACGCGACGAAGAGGGCGCGGCACTTGAAAATTGGGGGCGGGATCAGGCGGAAATTACCGTAGGATTGAGGCACGCTTTCGGTCGCAACACGCGCTGCACCTCTGCGGGTGTTGCGGTTGGTTGGGCTATTTTATCGGGCTACTCCGGTTGTGCCACTCCGTTCGGGGGACCTTGCGTTCGTTCGGTCAATTCAAGCAGGAGCTGGCGGGGTTTTTGGACGAGGCCGAAAATTTTCGGGCGGAGAATACGGTCCTGAGCAAGCAGGTGGCGGCGCTCACGGAGCAGGTCCGCGAAGCGCAGGGTCAGCCTGAGCCGGTGAAAGCGGAGGCGTTGGTTCAACGCGAAGGCCGGGAGCAAGCCGAGCTGGCGGCCGACCCGTTGCGCGACCCGTTGCGCGCGGTCGCGAAGGCGTGGTCGGCTGCGGGCCTGAGCCTGAACGCGTTTTGCGGCGAGAAAGATCCGACGACGCGACCTGAGACCAATGGCGGTTGATTTTTAGACGGCGGGTTCCTAGGTGGCACGGGCACTTTACCCGTGGGTTTGAGGATGAAACTCAGCAGCTATTGGTATGAGACCGGTCCGGCGCGCATTCGAGCATCGGCGGATGAGGATCATCGGCGTTAACTGGAATGGTTGCGGCGACCGGTGGGGCGCGCGGCCAAGGCGCGCGGCTCCGAATCGCTGCAATGGCTCCGCTGGGATGAGGCGATTTCCTGCATTTACACGGTTGGCGGCATTTGCTCTCGTCTCGGGTTCACACGTTTCAACCCTCGCGCCATGACCACGCCTCCCACTCCTCCCACTCCCACCCCAGCCGGTGATGACCGTAATCTTGTCGCCGTCGATGCCAACGTGCTGGCCCCGACGTTTGAGGACAAGCTGCTCCTGTTTTGGGAGAAGAATGGAAAGAAGGTAATTTTCGGATGCGTCCTCGTGCTCGTTGGAATCGTGGCCAAAGGCGGTTGGGAATATCTTGAGGCCCAGAAAGAGGCGGACGTGCAGAAGGAATATGCCGCAGCGGCGAACACGGATAAGCTCAAGGCGTTTGCGGCCGCCCATAAAGGGCACGCGCTGGCCGGTCTGGCTCAGCTCCGAATCGCCGATGAAGCGTATACGGCCGGAAAATCAGTCGACGCGATCACGGGCTATGAGGCGGTGATCGGGGTTTTGAAGACGGGACCTTTTGCAACGCGCGCCCGGTTGGGACTGGCGATGTCCAAAATCGCCGCGGGTAAGTCGGCTGAGGGCGAGGCGGTCTTGAAGACGATGGCCGGAGATGTTGCTATGTTGAAGGGCGTCAGAGTCGAGGCGGCCTATCATTTGGCCAGCTTGGCCGCCGACGCCGGTCGCGCCGATGATGTGAAGAAATATTCGGATCAGATTGCCCAAATCGACCCCGCCAGTCCTTGGACGCAGCGCGTGATGGCGCTGAAAGCGGCGCTCCCCGTAGCTGGGGTTTCTGCGCCTGCGGTTGAGGCGAAGAAGACCGACGTCGCCCCCGAGGGCGGAGTTCAAGTGAAGTTGCCGGGAAGGTAGGCCGAAAATGTGCCGATCCGTCAAAGATCGGGCGCAGTTTACCGCTTACCCGTTTTCTTGATTTTGCGTCGAGCGACGCCTCCGAGTAGGGAGGCGACACCTAGCGCCGCTTCGAACGTGGCTGGCTCCGGCACGCTACTCACGGTGCGCTCTTCACCGTGAAATCGTCGATTTGAAGGATTACGCCGCAGGCTGGACGCACCGCGAGCGCGAAGACGAATCGTAGTGGCTGCGAATTCGAAGCAGTTGGTTTCAGGCGCCGTGCCCGCCCGGCCTGATAAAATGACAGAGCATGATCCTGCTCCCGCACCGAACACAGGTGATGAGTTTGTAGTCGTTGGTGAGTTTCTCCCCCAAAAAAGCATTTGTAGCCGCATGAGAGGCGACACGGGTGGCAGTTACGGTGTTTCCCGTGAACGAATAGGCGGCGACCGGTGCTCAGGCAGTCATCCCCTCTAGGTGCGACAACGCCGCTGCATCGTGAGTAAAGACTGGCCCGCACGGGGCGTCTTGGATTCGGATGGGACCTCCGCAACACCTGGGTTCCCTCTTCCGAAAGAAAAAGTGGTCGGGGCGATAGGATTCGAACCTACGACCTCCTGGTCCCAAACCAGGCGCTCTACCAGGCTAAGCTACACCCCGAAACACGCCGCAGAGCACGGATCTTTCTTTGGAGTGTCAAGCCATTGGCCGCATTATCCTCAGGCTCGCTACATTATTGCCCGGGAATGTTAATAATCTCGGCTTGCCTCGCTTTTGGATTAGTCCTCTGCTCCGATTTTAACTTCTCACCATGGACACTATTTCACGCGAAAATAACAGCATGTTGCCGGTCGGCGGCGTCATCGTCGGCGTCATCGCCCTTCTCCTTGGAGGCTACGCCGCAATTAGCCTTTCTAAAGTTAACAAGACCCTCGCGGCCCACGAAGATAAGATTGCCAAGATCGACGGGATCGAGGCTCAGGTCGGTGCGGCCGGGGCTGCGGCCGAGAAAGCAGCCAAAGACGGCGCGGGACTACAGCGTTCTACGCAGGACGCTTTCAATCAAGTCGGTGGCGAGCTCGCTAATCAACGCGCGGCCATCACCAAACTTGAAGAGGCGGCCAAGAAGCCCGTCGTCGTCGCTGGAAAAAAAGGGAGCGGTGAACCCGCCGTGGCAGGCCCAGGTGAATACGTCGTCAAGGGCGGCGATTCGGGCGCGAAAATTGCGCGCTCCCAAGGCTTCAATCTCGCTGATCTCGTTTCCGTCAATCCGGGTGTTAACTGGAATAAGCTGAAGGTGGGCGACAAGGTGAAGTTGCCGAAGAAGTAATTTTTTCTAAGTTTCATTTCAAAAGCCTCCTCGCCCTTTGTGGCGGGGAGGCTTTTTTTTGGACCGATGAGCACATCGACCCCTATCAACGGTCCGGCCCAGTGGGAGCGGCTGGCCGAGCGCACCCTTCTATCGACTCGCGTGCTCGATGTGCGCGGGGTGCTTTTTCGACACCCACGCCGCGAGGTCGAGCGAGAGTTCGTCGTCGTGTCGGCGCCGGATTGGTGCAATGTCATCGCGCTCACGCCGGACGGTCGGCTGGTGCTTGTCCGGCAGTTTCGCTATGGCATCGATGCGTTTTCCATCGAGATTCCCGGTGGAGTAATCGATCCGGGCGAGGATCCCCTGGTTGCCGGCCTGCGTGAGCTGCGCGAAGAAACGGGATTTGTCGGCTCAACGGCGCGGCTGCTTGCGACCGTGCACCCCAATCCGGCGATTCAAAATAATCGCTGCCATTTGATACTCGTCGAAAATGCGATTCGGAGTTCGGCGCAGGAGTGGGACCACGACGAGGAGATCGAAGTGATCACGGCTCCGGTCGACGAAGTGCTGGCGTGGGCCCGCGAGGGGAAAATCACGCACAGCTTGGTCGTGTGTGGATTGATGCATTTTGAATCTCTTTGGCGGGCGCGGGCCGGGGCCCACGTTTGACTTGCCGGGCGGGCGTCGTTTCCTGCTCTTCGCATTCTATGTCCGCGTCTCTCTTTGCCAATGATCCCGCTGTCTTCGGAGCCGTTTCGGACCGGGTGATTCCTGACTCGCTGGAGACCGAGGTGCGCCGGATTTATGCCCGCAGTCCACTGTATGCGCGCCGTTTCCCTTTACATGCGGCACCGTTGAAATGGGCGTGTTTTCAGGAAATCCCGACGCTCGCCAAAAGGGACATTGTTGAGCAAGGGCATCAGGCTTTTTTTGAGGACTACCGGGTGATCGAGCGGGGGCTGATGGACAAGAGCTACGAATACGAAAGCACCTCGGGCACGACCAGTGGGCCGATGACGGTGATCATGGAGGAAGGTTGGTGGACCAAGCAGACCGAGCGCGCCTACTTGGCCTCGCCCATCTTGCGGCAGTTTGTGGGCCGGCCCTATCGGAAGTGCGTGTTGGCGCCGATCGGCTGTTCGAGCAATCTCTGCCCTTACGAGGACCACCCGTTTCCGCACCGCTATTTCGACGGCACCGTGTATCTGAACCTGACGAGCGACCCCTTTGTTTTTCCCGAGGCGGAGTGGGATCGGATCGTGCGGGAGTTGCAGGCAACTCAACCGGAGGTGATCGAGGGTGAGCCGGTTTATCTCTCGTTGCTCGCGCGAGCGGTGCAGAAGCGGGGAGTCAAAGTTCTAAGCGTGCGGGCGGTGATACTCACCTATGGTAAAGCGAGTCTGCAGCATGCCCGCCGGATCGCCGAAGCGTTCCCGGCGCCACAGGTCGATCTCTATGGATCGACGGAAGCGGGTTATTTGTTCGTCGGCGAGGCCTTCAAGGATGACCTGAAGGCAATCGACGCCAATGCCTTCATTGAGCTGGTGCCATGGCGGCCGGAATTGCCGGACGTCGCGCAAATTTATGTGACGACCCGGGAGCGCGAGGCCATGCCGCTGTTGCGCTATCACACGGGGGATATCGTGCAGCGTTGCGCGGCGGGATTTCGTATCCTCGGTCGCGAAGGGAGCATTTACTTTCGGCCGGATGGCTCGCTGGTTGCGGCGGGCGACATCGATGGCGCTTTGCCTCCCGATTTTAAGTGCTGGCACTACGCCTTGATCCAGACCGGAGAAACACGCTGGGATTTCTACTATGTGGCTGACGAGTCTGCCAACCATCGTGACATCGAAACCTCTCTGGCTCGGCTGTTGGGTGTCGGAGTGCGCGTGAATGCGTTCCGAAAAAAATTCATCGCGCCGGCGGCGAGCGGGAAATTCGCGCTGCTCAAACCGCTCGCGAAGTAGCGTGCGGTGCGCTCGGTCCGGTCATGTTTTGGGTCCGAGCCGGCCGCGCTGACGCCGGAAGACGACCCAGCTGATGATCGCTCCGACGAAGATCAGGCCGTAGGTTCTTCGTGCAGGGCGGTTGTTTCGGCACGGAACGCCGGTTACTGCGGCCAACTCGACCCCCAAGCCGGTCGACGCTGGGTTGGTAGATGGCATTGCTCCAATGGGCCAGATTGGCCACGGAGCCGACGCTGGTCACATCGTTTAAAAACAGAGAATCACCGTGAATCAGGGAGCCGGATGGAACGTTGAAATCGGAGAGGCCGATGACGCTACCGGCGATGCCTTGAGTTCCGGTAACGTCTCGAATCGAAGTGGCCAAGTGATCATCGCTTGATGAGCGGAAGAGTTCGTAAGCGAAATTTGCGACCGGATTGGTCGCCCTGTAATCGGCCGGCGTCGCGGTTGCGAGTTTACCGCCGTGATGGGTCGGGGCGTTGGTATATGTCACGCCGTTGGCGGTGATCGAGCCCAGCGATATAGTGAGGGTAATTTTAACGCCGTCGTGCGCGGTCAACTGCGCCAAGCCACGGTCAAACACCGTGAAAGCCACGTTAGCGGTGGCCGCGACCCCGCTGCCGCTCAAAATAAAGTCAAGCCGCTCGATGTTGCCCGCGCTGGTGTTGGCCAAAATGGCGAGAAGCAGGGCCATCCACCGGTTTGGTAGGGAAAGTTGGGCCTGAAAAGCCGCCAAAAACCTTGGTGTTTGGGACAATTGGTCCAGCAGGACGTTTACTTATAGCCCCGGACGGAGACGGCTTCTTCTAACGTTTAGGTTCGCTAATAACAAAGTTCAAATTCGCTTCACCCGTTTTCGGCCCCTTTACATCGGGCAAGGGGTGCAAGATCGTTCAACGTCCTCCATTCGTAACCCGTCTTACCTCGATGAATCTCGTCTGCAACCTCTTCGGCTCGTCTATCGGTCGCAAATTCATCATGGCGCTGACCGGTCTCGTCCTGATCGGCTTCGTTTTTGGTCACTTGGTCGGAAACCTCCAAGTCTTCGCGCATCCGGACAAGATCAACGGCTACGCCCATTTTCTCCAATCGCTCGGGCCGGTATTGTGGTTGGTTCGAATCGGGTTGCTGGTGTGCGTGGGTCTTCACATCTGGGCGGCCACGGCGCTGACGCTGGAAAGCCGGCGTGCGCGCGGCAGCGAGCCTTATGGCGTCAAAACGTGGATTCAGGCCGCGTTTGCGTCGCGCTATATTCGATGGTCCGGCTACGTGGTCCTCGGATTTATTCTATATCATCTCGCGCATTTTACTGTGGGAGTGGCCCAAGCGGGCACGTATAAGACCGCGCTCCCGGCCTACACGTTGACGTCAGACTATCATGTGCTCGGCTTCACCGTGGTTCCGGCGGGCACTCGGGTGCACGACGTCCATCAAATGGTGGTGCTGGGGTTTCAACCGCCGCTCGTGTCCTTGTTCTACATCGTAGCGGTCGGGCTGCTTTCGCTACATCTCTTGCACGGTATGGACAGTCTTTTCCAGACGCTGGGCTGGCGTAATGCGAGTTGGTCCCGTTCCCTCCGGACGGTCGTCACGTTGCTCTGTGTGGCGTATTTCACGGCGAGTCTTGTCATCCCCGGCGCTGTTTTGACCGGCGCGCTGAAACCGGCACCTGCGGTCAAAACCGCCTCCGCCCAATAGTTTCCAAATTCTTACGTCTACCGCCATGGCCACTCTCAATTCCAAAATCCCGACTGGTCCGCTCGCTGAAAAATGGCGTAAGCACAAGACGGAGATCAAACTCGTCAACCCGGCCAACAAGCGAAAATACGAGGTCATCGTGGTCGGAGCCGGCCTAGCCGGCGCGTCGGCGGCGTCCTCCCTCGCCGACCTCGGCTACAAGGTGAAGTGCTTCGTGTTTCACGACAGCCCGCGCCGGGCCCACTCCATCGCGGCGCAGGGCGGGATCAACGCCGCCAAGAATTACCAAAACGACGGCGACAGCGTTCATCGGCTTTTCTACGACACGCTGAAAGGCGGCGACTATCGCGCCCGCGAGGCCAACGTCCATCGCCTCGCCGAAGTGTCGGTCAACATCATCGACCAATGTGTCGCGCAGGGCGTGCCCTTTGCCCGTGAATACGGTGGCCTGCTGGCCAACCGCTCCTTCGGCGGTGCGCAGGTCTCGCGCACATTTTACGCCCGCGGTCAGACGGGGCAGCAGTTGCTTCTCGGCGCTTACTCGGCGTTGTCCCGCACGGTCGGTGCCGGTGCGGTCGACCTGCACACCAACTCTGAGATGCTCGATCTCGTGGTCGTGGACGGCCAAGCCAAAGGCGTCATCATCCGCAACCTCGTCACCGGCGCGATTTCGCGCCACTCGGCCGATGCCGTCATTCTCGCCACCGGCGGCTACGGCAACGTCTTCAACCTCTCCACCTACGCGCGCGGCTCCAATACGACCGCGATTTGGCGCGCCTACAAACGGGGCGCCTGCATGGCCAACCCCTGCTACACGCAGATTCACCCGACCTGCATCCCGGTGAGCGGCGATTATCAATCGAAGCTGACGTTGATGTCCGAATCGCTCCGCAACGACGGCCGGATTTGGGCGCCAAAAAAATCCGGAGACGCCCGCACCGCCGCCGATATTCCGGAGTCTGAGCGTGATTACTTCCTTGAGCGGCTCTACCCGAGTTTCGGCAACTTGGCTCCACGCGATATCGCTTCGCGTGCCGCCAAGCGCGTGTGCGACGAAGGCCGCGGGGTGGGCACGACCGGGCTGGGAGTATATCTCGATTTCGCCGATGCGATCGGCCGCCTGGGTGAACCCGCCGTGCGCGAGCGCTACGGCAATCTGTTCGACATCTACCACGAGATCACCGCCGAAAATGCCTACAAGGCACCGATGCGGATTTATCCCGCCGTCCATTACACGATGGGCGGGCTGTGGGTGGATTATAACCTCATGTCGAACATCCCGGGCTTGTTTGTGCTCGGCGAAGCCAACTTCTCCGACCACGGCGCCAACCGTCTCGGGGCCTCTGCGCTGATGCAGGGCTTGGCCGATGGCTATTTTGTCATCCCTTACACGGTCGGCGATTACCTTGCCGGCCAGAAACCCAGTTCGCGTCCGTCGACTGATGGCGCGGAGTTCAAGCAGGCTGAGGACGACGTTCGCGGTCTCTCGAACCGTCTGTTGGCGACGAAGGGCAAACAGCCCGTCAGTTATTTCCACAAGAAGCTGGGTAAAATCATTTGGGATCACTGCGGGATGTCTCGCACCAAGGCGGGACTCGAATCGGCGCTGCAAAAAATTCCCGCTCTGCGCGAAGAATTTAACGCTACGGTCAACGTTCCCGGCTCGGCCGAGACCCTTAATCAATCGCTCGAAAAGGCGGGCCGGGTGGCCGATTTCATCGAGCTTGGCGAGTTGATGTGCCGTGACGCGCTCACGCGCGAGGAGAGCTGCGGCGGTCACTTCCGCGAAGAGCACCAAGAGGCCGACGGCGAGTGCAAACGCGACGATCAAAATTTCGCCCACGTCGCCGCCTGGGAGTATCAGGGCGACAGCAAGTCCCCGCTGCGCAACACCGAGCCGCTCAACTACGAGTTCACGAAGATGAGCGTCCGCAACTACAAGTAATCCATCCCTGTCCACCATGGTCGCCCTAAACACCCAGAAACTTTTCTCCGTCACTCTCCGCGTCTGGCGTCAGGCGGGCCCCGCGCAACCGGGCAAGTTCGTCGAGTATCCCGCAAAGGATCTGAACCCGAACATGTCGTTCTTGGAGATGCTCGACGTGGTCAACGACGAGCTCGCGGCGCAAGGCATCGAGCCGATCGCCTTTGCCCACGATTGCCGCGAGGGTATCTGCGGCACGTGCTCTTGCACGATCAACGGCAAGCCCCATGGCCCCGGCAAAGGCGTCGCCACCTGCCAGACCTACATGCGCTCGTTCAGTGACGGCGATACCATCGTCGTCGAGCCGTTCCGGGCGCGGGCGTTTCCCGTCATCAAGGATCTCGTGATCGATCGGGCCGCGTTCGATAAAATTCAGCAAGCCGGAGGTTTTATCACCGCGCGTGCGGGCTCCGCGCCCGACGCCAACGCCCTGCCGATCGCGAAGGGTGACGCCGACCTCGCGATGGATGCCGCGCAATGCATCGGTTGCGGTGCGTGCGTCGCGGCCTGCAAAAACGCCAGCGCGATGCTCTTTGTCTCGGCTAAAGTTTCTCACCTCGGTCTTTTGCCGCAAGGCCAAGCCGAGCGTGACCGCCGCGTGCTCGCGATGGTGAACACGATGGATGCACTTGGTTTTGGCAGTTGCACCAATCAATACGAGTGCAGCGCCGCGTGCCCTAAGCTCATCTCACACGATTTCATCGCGCGGATGAACCGTGATTACGTGAAGGCGTCGTTTCGTTCCGCCTTCAAGGCCGCGCCCGCCAACACGGGTGGCGGCGGGGCTTAAACGTTTCGGGTGGGTCGGTCGGGACGTCTCTTCGAGCCGCCCGATCCGGCTTTCACCCTGCGCCGGGCTTACTTCGCAGCCGAGGTGAGCGCCCGCAGATCGACGCTGCCGGAGTTGGAGGTCTTGATATTCAATTCCTCTTCGCCGCTCGTCACGTAAAGCACGCTCTCAATTTTGTAGGCGGCGGTTTGTTGTTCGCGCATCGCGACGAATTGCCGCATCAGGGCGAGATTTTCGAATCGCACCGTCACGTCCTGCGTCGTGGTCGTAAGCGCCGCGAGGCCGACCGGGTCTTTGCTGAGCGCTTTGCCGACGTAGCTGCCGTTGAGATAGACCTTGTGGCTCGACCCCGAGAGTCCGATCGGAATCACGTTTTCGTTGGAATAGCGCAGGGTCAGCACCGCGCTGGACTCGAGCACGGTCGCCTCAGCGGGCTTGATATCGACGAGGCTCACGGTCACGCCGGTCAGTTTGAAGCCGCTGCCACAGCCGGCGACGAAGGTCATGACGCAAAGACCAAGTAACAGGCCCATACACCGCTTAAAAAGGGAGTGATTCGACATGGTTCCGAGGCAAGTCGGTCCCCCGCCAAACCGCAAGGCCGCGCTCAGAATATCGACAACGCCTGCGCGCTCTCGAGGGCAAACCAAGCCGCCCCGGCGATGGCCGCCGCGACGACGGCGTGGCGCACCAGCTTGCGGCCGCGCAATAGAGTGTCCTGCAAGTCGGTATCGAGCGACCGCCGATTGCTTTGCGCCATAAAACTGACGAACCTCGGATCGCGCAGCCGACTGCCACGGCGATCCCGGGCCAATCCAAAGCGGACGGCGGGGCGGCGAAAGAGGTTGGCGAGAAAACGCAGCACGAAGAGGCAAAGACGCAATTTTGGATTGGTTTTTTCAAGGCGAAACTCGCACCGTGTCGGCTTTTCCTGCCCTTTTAATCTCCATGCATCATTTCCGCTACATCGGTCAGAATCTAAACTGCGAGTCGGTCGATCTCGCCGAGGTCGCCCGGCTCTACGGCACGCCGACCTACGTCACGAGCGCGGCGACGATGGCGGACAACTACAACCGGTTGGCCGGCAGCCTGAACGGACTGGATGTGCAGATCTGCTATGCAATGAAGGCCAACTCGGGTCTCGCCGTGCTCCGCCACTTCGCAAAGTTGGGGGCAGCGTTCGATTTGGTGAGCGGAGGCGAGTTGCGCCGCGTGCTGGCCGCCGGCGCGGATGTGAAGCGCAGCGTTTTTGCCGGCGTCGGCAAGACCGAGGCCGAGATTCAGCTGGCATTGGAGAGCGGGGTTTTCTCCTTCCACGTCGAGAGCGAACCCGAACTCGCCCGCATCAACCACGTCGCGGGCAAGCTCGGGGTGAAGGCGCCCATCGCGATCCGAATCAACCCCGATGTCGATGCCCACACGCACGCCAAAATCACGACGGGCAAGAGCGATAACAAATTTGGCATCCCGCTGAAGTTCGCCGCCGCCGCCTACGAGGCTGCGGCGAAATATCCCAACATCCAGCTGCGCGGCGTGCAGATGCACATCGGCTCTCAGCTCACCGAAGTCGGCCCGTTTGCCGAAGCCGTGGCCAAGGTCGCGCCCTTCGCGGCCGAGTTGAAGGCGAAGTATGGCATCACGTATTTCTCGATCGGCGGCGGCATCGGCATCGTCTACAAAGACGCCTTGGCCAGTGGCAGCGCCGCTTGGTGGGACGCCCAGCCCGCCGCGACGCGTCCGCTCACGCCTGAAGCTTACGGCGCGACGCTCGTGCCCCTGCTTCAGCCGCTCGGGCTCAAGATTCTGCTCGAGCCCGGCCGCTTTATGGTCGGCAACGCCGGCGTGCTCCTGTCCAAGGTGGAGCACCTCAAGCGTGGCTCCGGCAAGAGTTTCCTCATCGTGGACGCGGCGATGAACGATCTCGTGCGCCCCGCGATGTATGAAGCCTTCCACGAAATCGTGCCGCTGCACCGCGACACCACCCGTCGCGCGCTCGTCGCCGATGTGGTCGGCCCGATCTGCGAGAGCGGGGACTGCTTCGCCAAGGATCGGCAAATCCAAGAATTGGGCGAGGGCGAGTATATCGCGTTCATGAGTGCCGGTGCCTATGGCTCGACGATGTCGAGCCGCTACAACACCCGCGCGCTGCCGGCCGAGGTGATGGTGCAGGGCAGTGCCTTTGAGTTGGTAAACGCGCGCGAGAGTTTCGAGTCGATGATCGCCAACGAAAAAATCCCGGCGTTTTTGAAGTGAGATTCCACCGTCGGAAATGAACGCGGCTACCCAAGGATTCCCGGCGAAAAAAGAAATCCGTGTCCATCCGCGTTTTTCCGTGGTTGGTTTCCAGCGATGAAATTCTGCGTCGTCGGAGCCGGGGCTTGGGGCACTGCGTTTGCGGTGCATCTCGCGCGGCTGGGCCGGCCCGTGGTGCTCGTGCCACGCCGGCCGGAGCAAGCGGCGGCGCTTTTGGCGACGCGGGAGAACCGGGACTACCTTGCCGGGATCGCGTTGCCGGACTCGTTGGCGATCACGGCCGATCTTTCGGCGGCTCTCGGCGCATCGACCGTCGTTTTGCTGGCCTGCCCGTCGCAGGCCTTGAGGGAAACCTCCGCCCGGGTGGTGGCGGCGCGCGGCACGGGCACCCCGTTGAAGCTGGTGGTGAGTTTGTCGAAGGGCTTGGAGGTCGGCTCGCATTTGCGTCCGGCGCAGGTCATCGCCGCCGTGCAGCCTGATATCCCGACGGGTGCGCTGACCGGCCCGACGAACGCGGCCGAGGTCGCGCGCGGTTTGCCCGCCGCGATGGTGCTGGGGGCCGGGCGCGATGCGCAAGCGTGGCTGGCCGACGTGCAGGCGGCGTTGAGCGGGCCGACGCTGCGGGTTTACACGAGCGATGATTTGGCCGGCGTCGAATACGGCGGTTGCCTAAAAAACATCTACGCCATCGCGGCGGGTTGTGCGGCCGGTCTCGGGCTCGGTGATAACGCCAATGCCGCGCTCCTGACCCGGGCGCTCGCCGAAATGGTCCGGGTGGGTTCGGCGCTCGGCGCCCGGCCCGAGACGTTTTACGGCCTGAGCGGATTCGGCGATCTCGTGGCGACCTGCCACGGCGCGTGGAGCCGCAACCGGGAGTTTGGCCAGCGCATCGGCGAAGGTCGGAGCGCCGCCGAATTGATCGCTGATCGAAAAACCGTCGTCGAAGGCTACCGGACCACCGAGTCATTTCACGGATTATGCGTGGAGCGGAAGATCGACGCCCCGATTTTGCGCGAGATACACGCCATCCTGTTTGAGGGCAAGGCACCGGCGCTCGCGTTGCATACGCTGATGTTGCGCGGGCTGAAACGCGAGTAAGCGGGTAGGGGAGCAGAGGGAGTTCAGGAAGCGCGAGCGGTGCTGAGGCCAACGTTAATCTTTCCCGAGGGTGCGGCGCTGGCGCGCGGACGCGAAGTCGTCGCGAGCACCGATGCGACGGCGTTGACCGTGGAGAATCTCCGCGCGGCGTATCGCCGGGGGATTTTTCCGTGGCCCGGCGGCGTCACCGCGCCGATCCCTTGGTGTTGCCCGCGCGTGCGGGCGGTGTTGGTTTTCGACGAGCTTACACCCGGGCGCACCTTGGAAAAGGCTGCGCGCAAAAGCGGTTGGAGTTACTCGATCGACCGCGCGTTCCCCGCCGTGATCGCAGCGTGTGCCGCGGCCAGTCGGCCCGAACAAGAAGGCACTTGGATCAGCCCGGCCGTGCTCGAGGCCTACACTGCGCTGCATCACGCGGGGCAGGCGCACAGCGTCGAGGTGTGGCAGGGCGAGGAATTGGTCGGCGGACTCTACGGCGTGGATGCGGGCGGTTTTTTTGGCGGGGAGAGCATGTTTCACCGCGTGGATAACGCCTCGAAATTGGCGATCTGGTTTCTCGCGACTTATCTGCGCGAGCGCGGGCAGGCGTGGATGGACATCCAGCAACTCACGCCCCACCTGGCACGGCTCGGTGCGCGTGAAGTGACGCGTGCCGTTTTTCTGGCCGGCTTGGCGAAGGAGCTGGGCGCCGGCCGTGAGTTGTTTCCGCCGCGTCAAGACCCGCTGCCGTGACGGCGGGGCGCGATGCCGACTCAGCGTTTCACCTGTTCGATCGCTTCGACCTTGCCGCCTTTGAAAATGATCCGGATGCGTTCCTCGACCCGTTCGCGATAAATCGAGTCATAGACTGGCTCGAAGTAGACGATGGGCTGACGAGTCTTGGGATCGATCACGACGTAACGCCGATAACCGACGAGGGCCGAACCGAGATATTCTTGGCTATAGCTGTTGTAGATCCAGGTCTCGTCGGTGCCCGTGGCGCTCGTCGTGGTGAGGCGCTCATCGGGCGCCCCGTGCGACATATAGACGAGGTCCGTTGAGAACCCGACCTCGATCCGGCCGAGTCTGATTTTGTCCTGTGTCGGCGCATCGAGCGCGGCAAAGACCGAGGATTTTTCCCGAATGCGGCTGTCGATGGTGCTGCACCCGGTGAGGAACAACGCGAGGACCAACGGAAACGCGGTGCGAAGGAAGCGAGTTGTCATAGCGGAGGGATGTTGCCGGCAGTGTGGGTGCGTCGTGTCCGGATGCAAGCGGCCGGGCTTCTTCGGAGCGTTACCTGTTACAGTAGCCGACTACTGTTTAAATGGTATCGTGCTACCCGTGATTTGGGTAAGCGACGTCGTAGTAGTAGATTTCATTCTCTGAGCGTCGCCCTCTCGATCAAGACCCTCGCCGAAAGCACCCCGCCCTACGTTCCCGCCGGGCTCAAGATCACTTTGGGAATCCCCCTTTGGGCGTTCTCTCGGGGATCTTGGGCGAGCGTGGCTGCCCATTTGCATGATCCGGTGAGATAGGTGACACTCTGTCCGGGGTGATAGGTAACAGTCGGGGCGCACGCGGAAAGTGCGCCGACGAGCGGCGGCCTGACAAGGGGAGCGAAATGGGGGCGGTTGACTCCCACTGAAAACCCGCGGGCAAGAGGCCCGTGCCATTACCGCGATCCGCGGGCCAAAGGGCGGGTCGGAGACCCAGCTCTACTTTTTACCAGCGGACTTTTTCGGGGAAGAACTCGCGGATGAGTTCTTCGTAATACGGCTTCAACTTCGCGACGTCGGGGGCTTCGTGGCTCTTGGTGTAGAGGTCGTAGGTATTAAACTTCAGCACCCACGGCATGAGCGCGCGGTCGGCGGGCGTGCAGAACTGGTCATACGCGCCTTCGCGGTGCCACGGATAAAAGCTGTGGTAGCGGAGCATCGCGAGGCCTTCGGGCGGGAGATAGTCTTTCGCGACGTGATAGATGTATTCGTCGTGGCCCCAGGAGAGGACGACTTTGTCCAAGCCGCAGCCGGGCTTGTAGATGCCGTTGGGCGTCTGGAAGCGGGCGATCTGGCTGTCGGGGTTGGCGGCGAAGAATTGCGGGAAGACGTTTTTTTCCGAGAACGCGCAGCCGGTGGCAAAGGTGTCGCCGACGACGGCCCATTGCGGTTCGCCCCAGAGGCAGAGGATTTTTCCGAGGTCGTGAATCAGGCCGGTGAGAATCATCCAGCGGGGTTGGCCGTCGCGGCGCATGGCCTCGGCGGTTTGAAGGAGGTGCTGGAGCTGGGAAAGATCGGTGTCGGGATCGGAGTCGTCCACGAGCTGGTTCAGATATTCCATGGCTTCCCAGATGCCCATGGTGAGGCGGGTGCGGCCGAGGAATTCTTGGCGTTTGGCGAGGGCAAACTCGTGGGTCTGGTGCGTGTGGTTGAGCCGGTAGAATTCGCGGACGGAGGGCCGGGCGTCGGCTTCGTAGACGCGGAAGTCTTCCTTCTTTTTGGCGGGATCGGTGCCGACGCTGGGCGTGCCGCGGGCGGGGGCCGGAGCGGGCTCCGGGTACTTGTCCTTCAAAAAATCCTCCCATTCGTCGAGGCTGGCGAGAGGTTGGTCGCTGGCGGGGGCGGGGTCGGAGGGGGTGATCATGGGGATTTTGAACTAAGAGTTTCGATTCTCGATTTCCGATTTCCGATTGCGGCAGGCGGATGGGCGAGAACGGGATTAAACCTTGGGGCGGGGGCGGAGGTGGGCGAGACCGCCGTCGATGGAATAAGTCTGGCCGGTGACCCAATCGGCGTCGGGCGAGAGGAGCCAAGCGATGAGGCTTGCGACCTGATCGGGCCGGCCGATGCGACCGAGGGGGTGCATCTTTTCGGAGAAGGCGCGGGCGGCTTCGCTGGCGAGGAGCGGAGCGGCGAGCGGGGTGTCGACGAGGCCGGGTGCGACGGAGTTCACTCGGATGTTGCGCGGCGCGTAACTGGCGGCGGCGGAGCGCACGAGGCCATCGACCCCGGCCTTGGCGGCGGCGATGGCTTCGTGGGCGGGCAGTCCGGCTTGGGCGGCGACTGAGCTGATGAAGACGATGCTGCCGGCGCTCTGCGTCTGCATTGGCCCGAGGGCGGCGCGGAGGCCGTAGAAGGCGGAGTTGAGGTTGAGGTCGAGCACGCGCAGCCATTCCTCGGGGCGGGTTTGGTGGGCGGGCTTGATTACAATCGAACCGACGGCGTGGACGTAGCCGTCGAGCCGGCCGTAGTGGGAGACGGTGGCGGCAACGGCGGCTTCGAGCTCGGCGGGTTGGGTGGCATCGGCCGTGAGGGTGAGCAGCGAGGGGAGCTCAGCTTGGAGGGCGGCGAGTTTATCGGCGTTGCGCGCGTAGCCGGCGACGTGGGCACCGGCGGCGATGAGGCGGCGGGCGAGGGCGGAGCCGATGCCGCCGGTGATGCCGGCGATGAGAATGACGGGAGGAACGGAGGGGGACGCGGTTGGATTTTCGCTGGACGACATGGGGTGAAGCGTGTGGCGGTTTGGGCGAAACGCCAAACTGGCGGGCGAATTTTTTCGCGCGAGGAAAATGCCACCGCTGGCGCGCCCGCGAGATCAGTTTCGTGAGGCGGCGATCCGGGCAACCCCCTCCCAGCTGAAAAGACAACGTGGCGGCCGCACCGTTTAAGCCGGCGGCAAAGCGAGCCGGCAAAGATGAGGGGCCAGCGGGGGAGCCTCGTGCCCCGATCGGCCGCAGGGGTTTAGGCGACGGCGCTGATTTTCTGGAGTGCCGGGCCGGTGCGGCCGGGTAGCATCACACTCTCGCCGAGGTGGCGGCCGACGAGTTGGCGACCGAGCGGCGAGGCGACGGTCACGACCACGGCGGTTTGTCCCCCGAGGACAACTTCGATACCGCCGCGGTGCGGGCCGAGAAAATAGACGGTCGGTTCGCCGCCCACTTCGAGGGTCACGAGTGCGCCGGTCGCGATGGCGTCGTGAGGGCCAAACGCGGGCAGCGCGAGCGTTTGGTAGGCTCCGATCGCGGCTCCGAGCTCCGTCGCGAGCTTGGCTTGGCCGGCGGCGAGATAGGCGGCCGACTGGCTACGCATATCGTATTTATCCTCGGAGCGATTTTCTTCGTCGGTGGCCTCGGCGTGGGCGTCGTGCGCGGCGGCGGTGAGCGTGGCGAGCTCGGCTTCGAGCAGGGAGAGAATGGCCTGACGCAGCTCGGCTTTGTCCATGGTGAAGTGTGATGTCAGGCTACGCTGCGCGAAGCCGCAAGCCCGTTGCGGCGCGGGGCAGGGGCGACGGGCCGCAACGGGCCGAATGTTCCAGCCGGATCTATGCAATTGAACCGCGAATGAACGCCAATGGCCGCGAATCAAATCTGCGACTGCCGCCCCCGAACTTAATGTCTCACCAAACGGTGAACCAAAATTCCAGAGGAGCTTTCCGTCCGCCTTCCTCTGTAATTCGTGTTCATTCGTGTTCATTCGCGGTTCTCCCCCTGCATCGTTTCGGCCAATATGATAGCTTAAAAACAGATCGGAGGTTCTTTTGGGAAATCGCGCATGCGATGTGTGCACTGCGGGCTGGCGGTGAGCGCGGGAGTGGGTTTGTTGGGGAGATGTTGTCCAAACCGATTCCCGGATCCTCGGGGGAAGTGTTGACCGAGTTGCCCTCGCCTTACGTGCCCCACGCGGCGACGGGGTTGCTGCACCTGCCGCGATTTCTGGCCAAGTGTCGTTACGTGAAGACGCACGGTGCGCTGCCCGCGAGCTACGCGAAGAACTACAAGCGAGGCATGGATAAATTTCTCTGCTTGCACCTCGGGATCGACCCGGCGGCGGTGGAAGCAATCGTCCATGAGTGCATGTCGGCCGGGCTCGGCGATTCGGAGCGCGATCGGCGGTTGCTCGCGTTGTTCCCGGCGGAAATGCGGGTCGCCAAGTGGAACCGGGAATATGTGCAAAAAGGCCTGACGCCCGCCGGTCGCGATTTCTTAAAAACTGCGCTGACCAACATGGGCTGCGCCGATCGCACCGAGCAGATCCTCAGCGTCGCCGACCTGATGGATTTCGACGAGGGACGGATCGAATAGAAGACGGTTCGATCCTCTCCTTTTACGACCTAGGTTAAACAGACGGCCGGAAAAGTTTGTCATCTAATAGATGACAAACACCTCCGGAAGAGAGGCGGTTTTCATGATGACGCCGTAGCGGGCACTGCCGTGGGTGAATTCCTGCCTGCGGTAATCGAAGGGGTGCGCGGCCCCGAGGCGGACCAGCACCTCGCGGCTTTGGGCGCGGGTATGGGCCGGTCCACGCGGCGCACGGTTTCAGGCGGACCGCAGCGGGAGCAGGGCGCGGCCTGAATGCGCAGGATCGGATGTTTCGGCGAGTCCGCGCAAAACCGTTGCGCGGACCTTAACCACGAGCATCGCGAGCCAGCTCGCTCCTACATTCTAAGAAACTGCGGCCAAGCCCGCTCAGATCAGGCCAACGACCAAGGGGAGCGCATGGCGCGGGTGCGGAGGCGGTTGGCCGCATCGTCGCCCACGAATTCTTCTTTGGCCGCGTCCCATTGCAACTTGCGGCCGAGAACCATCGAGATCTGGCCGAGGTTGCACACGGTCGTCGTGCGGTGGCCGAGTTCGACGTCGGCAATGGGGCGGGCGCGGGAGCGCACGCACTCAAAGAAATTGTCCTGATGATTTTTGCTGAGCTCGAGTTGGATGGGCTTGTTGGGTGCCTGCATCTCGCGAAGCAGATTGGGGTCGGAGGCACTCATCTTGTCGCGCGCGATGTCGAGCCAGCCGCGCTCGCCGACGAAGCGCACGGTGCCGCCGCCTTCGTAGCGGGTGCGGCAGTGCATGGGCACGCCGTTGGCGTAGCGGACGGTGAAGTTGACGTTGGTCGCGTTGGTGAAGAGGCCGCTGCTGGGGAACTCGCCCTTGCCTTCGACGGAGACGGGGCCGCTGTCATCCATGCCGAGCGCCCATTGGCCGATGTCGAGGTAGTGGGCGCCCCAGTTGGTCACTTGACCGTAGGCGCTCTCGGCGATGAAGCGGAAATTGTAGTGGCAACCGATGGACGAGTAGGGCCGCCACGGGGCGGGCCCGAGCCAGAGATCCCAATCGAGGTTGGCCGGCACGGCCTCGGGTTTCCAGGTGGCGTCGCAGAAGCGGTTGTTGGGTGGAATCCAGCAGTCGATGCGGTCGAGTTTGCCGAGACCGTTGTTGCGCACGAATTCGGCGACGTCGTGGAAACGTTTCATCGAGCGGTGTTGGGTGCCGTGCTGGGCCACGCGGCCGTATTTGCGGGCGGCCTCGACGACGGCGCGGCCCTCGGCGATGGTGAGGGTCAGCGGTTTCTCGATGTAGACATCCTTGCCGTTGCGCATCGCGTCGATGGCGATCAACGCGTGCCAGTGGTCGGGCGTGCAGATGAAAACGGCGTCGATGTCGGGGCGGCGGTTGAGTTCGCGGAAGTCGCCGTAGGTTTTGCAATCGGTGTTCTCGTAGGCGGCGTTGACGCGGACGGCGGCGGCTTTGACGCGGTCGCGGTCCACGTCGCAAACGGCGAGGACCTTGAGCGACTCGGGCGAACCGAGAAGCGGGCCGTAGTGGCCGTCGGCGATGTTGCCGCAGCCGATGATGCCGACGGTGATTTTCTTGCTCGGGGCGTTTTGCCCGCGGAGACCTGAGGGCAAAATGAGCGGGGCGGCGACGACGGCGGTGGCGAGGGCCGAGTGGCGGAGGAAATCGCGGCGGCTGAGGGGTGAGGAATTCATGGCGGTTTAGGCTTTGAGGGTGGCGATGCGGGCGAGGGCGCGGGTGGCGGCTTCGCGCACGATGGCAGGCTCGGTGGCGGCGTCCTTGATGGCGGTGAGGGCGGATTTGGCGGCGGTGTCGCCGCGCACGCCGATGCTACCGATGAGACCGGCTTTGGCGTTGCCGGTGAGAGTGCCGAGGGCGGCGAGGAAGGCCGCGTCAGCCTCGGGGCCGGTGATGGATTGCAGCGCGTAGCGGGCGGCTTCGGTGGTCTTCGCGTCTTGGAGGAGCGGGGCGAGAGTGGGCACGCTCTTGGCCGAGCCGACCATGGCGAGCATCTGGCAGATGAAAGCGAGGCCCGCTTCCGTCCGGCCGGGAGTCGCGAGAGATTTCAGGAGTTGCTGCTCGGTGCGGCCAGTCTCCGCGGCCGGGGTGTGAATCACGCGTTCGCGGACGGTCCACGCGTAGCTCCGGTCGCCGCCGTATTCGATGAGGGCGCATCGGGCCCACGGGTCGGGTGAAGGGCCGGCGTTGGAGTAACGATCGGCGGGATTGGCCGAGACTACTTTCTTGGACTTGGCCGCGGGAGCGGCGGGAGTTTCCGCGTTCATATTTTAAAAAAAGGGACGGTTGGGGTTGCGGGACGGGCTATCGGAACCGCACGGGCAAAGACGCGGCAAGGGGAATTTAGGTGTGCGCAGATTTTTCGAGGCTCGGGTTGCATCCTGAAACCCCCGCTTTCAGGTTTTGGACTTTCCCATGGTCAAAGGTCAGAAAGTAGTCTGCATCAACGATACGTTTTCTGCGTTTATCCGGGCGCTGTACAAGCAGCTGCCGGTGAAGGGAAACACCTACACGATCCGCGAGGTCTTTCTCGGCCGGGAGAAAATCGTGAAGGGCGGCGACTCCGCTACGGTCGGGCTGCTGCTCTCCGAGCTCACCAATCCGCCCGATCCCTTTCACCAAGGGAAACAGGAACTCGGCTTCACGTCCGAGCGCTTTGCTCCGATGGAAGAACTGCCGCCGGAAGAGGCCGTGGCCAGCGAGGGCGAACTCGTTGGCGCCGGCGCGGAAAAACATCAGGGCGGCTATTGGTCGAACTGAGCGCGCGCTTCACCCGCTTTTTTGCTCTTCATTTCTATTTTTCCCATGAACATCCGCCCCCTCCGTCTCGTTTCGCTCCTCGGCCTCGCGCTTTTGGGCGCCGCCTCGTTGTCCGCCCAGGAATCGCCGGTCTTCGAACTTCGTACCTACACCGCCATGCCGGGCAAACACGCCAACGTGCTCGCGCGGTTTCGCGATCACACGCTCAAGCTGTTTGAAAAACACGGCATGACCAATCTTGGTTACGCCGTGCCGATGGACGCAAAAGACGGCGCCGGCGAAAAGCTCGTCTATGTGTTGCAACACCGGAGCCGGGAGGCGGCGAAGGAATCGTTCAAGGCGTTTGGCGCCGATCCGGCGTGGAAAGCGGTCGCCAAAGCCAGCGAGGTGGACGGAAAGATCGTCGCCAAGATCGAGTCGGTTTTTCTGACGCAGGTCCCTTATTCGCCCCAAGTGGCCAACTATGACGGCCCGCCGCGCGTCCTCGAAATGCGCACTTACACCACGCCTCCGGGCAAGGTCGCGGCGATTGATGCGCGCTTCCGCGATCACACGATCGCGCTTTTCGCCAAACACGGCATGACGAATCTGGGCTACTATCATCCGATCGACGCCGACAAAGGCGCGGGCTCGACGCTCATTTATTTTCTCGCGCACAAAGACCGCGAGGCGTCCGCGAAATCCTTTGCCGCGTTCCGGGCCGATCCGGACTGGATTGCGGCGCGTGCCGCCTCGGAGAAAGCCGCCGGCGGTCCGCTCACCGTGAAGGACGGCGTAAAGTCCGTGTTCTTGGTGCCGACGGATTTTTCGCCGGTGAAGTGAGGGCCGCGCGCCCGGCTATTCGAGGGCGCGAATTTTTTCCGTGAGCACAGCGGCTTGCGCCTCGGCGGCGGCGAGGGGCAAGCCCGCGGTGACACCCGGGCGGCGGTGGCCGGTCGCGGTAAGCCAGGCGTGCAGGCGGAGTTTGCGGCGCTCGCGGATGAGCGAAAGCAGCGCGCCGTCGGGCCGGGTCGCGAGCCCGGCGAGCAGTTCGCCGTCGTCGGGGCGCAGGTTCCAAGCGGTCAGGACGGCGCGGGCGATGACGGCGTGGCCGAGGGCGTCGGGGTGAATGCCGTCTTTCGAGAACGTGAACTGCGGTTGGTTGGCGCGGCGCTGCGCGAGTGCGGCGGTCATGGCGCCGTGGACGTCGATCACGGTCCAGCCGCTGGTGCGTTGCGCGAGCAGCCAGGCGGAGTAACGGGCGAGAACGTCGTTGTAGCCCGAGAATGGCGTGGGATACGCATCCAGCCCGGCGGGCAGGACCTTGGCGGCGATGGGCAGCGGATCGAAGACGGGCGGCGTGAGGAAAATGATCGTGGCGCCGGCCGCGACGACGGCGGCGTGCAGCCGGTTTATGCCCTCGCGAAACGCGGCGAAGCGATCTTCGGCGAAGGGAAAATAAATGCCGTCGTTCATGCCGTAGCAGGCGAGGACGAGGTCGGGCTTGGTCTGCGCCAGCACGCGGCCGAGACGTTCGTGGAGATCGGGGCGGGGAAATTTCCCGCGGGCGTGACCGGCTTCGGAGAGGCCGGAAACGGTTTCGCTGGAAAGCCCGAGGTCGATGATCTCGCCGCGCCAATCGGGTGCGCGGGTGTGGATCACGGTCTCGATGAAGTCCACATACGCCCCGCTGAAGGTGATGCTGTCCCCGAGGAACAAAACGCGCCGGGCGGCGTCGACGGCGGGAGGCAACGGCGTGGCGGCGGTGGCAAACGGGGCCAGCGCGAAGACACCGAGGGCGAGGAGGAGCGGCAGGAAGGGCATGGGTGGACGGGGCGAAAGCATAACCGCGGGAAAGCGGCGTGGCGGGGCTATTTAAGCGTTTCGATGAAGGTAAGAAGGTCAGCCATGTCGCCGGGCTTGAGGCCGGCTTCGAGGCCCTCGGGCATGAGACTTAGGCCGTTGGAACGGCTGCCGCGCACCTGAGCGCGGGGCAAAACGATCTCGCCTCCGCCCATGATCTTGAGGGTGAGACCGGTAGCGTCGTCGCGCACGACGATGCCCGTGTAGGCATTGCCGTCTTTGGTCGTCACATCGTAGGCGATGTAGTGGGGCGCGACTTCCTTGTGCGGTTCGAGAATCGCGGAGAGCAACGCTTCGCGGCCTCTTGATTTTACGGTGATGAGATCGGGCCCGAGCGCGAGGCCCTCGTCGCCGGCACGGTGGCAAACCAAGCAACGGCCCTGGTAAACGGTGCGGCCGCGGGCGGCGTCGCCGGTGAGGGTGAGGGCGGGTTGGAACGTGGCGGTGACCTCGGCGCGCGACGGCGGGATCACCGAGGCGAGGGCGGTGCGGGCGAGGGCGGCGATCTTTTGGGTTTTGTGCTGGGTGAGAGCCTGGACTTGGGCGGCCGGAATTTCGGCGGGCTTGATCGTGCCGGCGGTGATTGCCGTGAGCAGGGCGACGGCGCGGTCCTCGCGGGCGATCAGGGCGGCGAGCGCGGCCTCGCGGGCGGCGGGCGAGCCGTTGCGCCAGGATTCAATCAGGGAAGTTGTGACGGCGGGCAGCGGATGTTGGGCGAGGACCTTGATCGCGGCGGATTGAATCTCGGGCGGTTGGCCGGCGGCGAGGCAGGCGACGAGGGCGCGGCGCGCGGTGTCGTAGGGCGCGACGTCGAGCAGGGCGAGGGCGGCGAGGCGGGCGGAAGTTGAGGCGCGCGAATCGGTAGCGGCGGTGGCGGCGCGGGTGAAGACGGTGGAGAGTTTCCCGGAAGTGTCGGCCGCCGTGATCGTGGTGCCGCTCCGGCGCAGGCCGTCGCCGAGCGCGCGGAGCCAGAGCGGGTTCGTGCCGGGCTGGGCGATGAAGGCGATCAATTCCGCGCGGTCGGTGGGGGAGCTGAACGCGGCGCGAATCTCGATTAACTTGGCGACAAACGGGGCGGCCGCATTGGCCGTGGCAAGATCGCGGGTGAAGGCGGGGAGCAGGGAGGCGTTGAGTGCCGCGGGTGGGGCGGTGAGGAGGGCGGCGGAGATCCAAGGCTCGGCGTGGTCGCGGGCGGCGAGGCGCGCGAAAGCGGGAGCGAGGGCGGGCGAGGTGGGCAGCGTGAAGGCGAGCTGGAAACGCACGCGCGCATCGGCGTCGGTGACGAGGGCGGAGAGTTTCTCGACGAGGGCGGGCGAGGGCGCGGCGCGGGCGAGGAGTTTCTCCGCGTAGAGGACGCCGTGTTCGCGCAGGCGGGCGTCGGGGCTGGTGAGGGCGGCGAGGACGGGTGCCTCGGTGAGTGCGCCGAGGCCGTCGAGCACGCCGAGGGCGTGATGTTGGGCGAGCGGATCGGTGAGGGCGCGGAGCAGCGGGACGGCGGCGGCGTCTTGACGCTCGTAGAGGAGGCGGGCGGCGGTGTCGCGGTGCCAGCCGTTGGGGTGGGCGAGGGTGGCGACGAGTTCGGCGGTGGAGGCGGAGCCGAGCGCGACGCGGGGGCGGCGTTGCCACGAGGCGTTGTCCGGCACGAGGCGGTAGAGGCGGCCGCGGGTGTGGCCGCTGTTGAGGTCGAGGTGCTGCTTGATTTCTTCGGGGATGCTCCACGGGTGCTCGATGACTTCGCGATACATGTCGCAGACGTGAAGCGTGCCGTCGGGGGCGTTGGCGAAATTCACGACGCGCACCCACGTATCGGTGCTGGCGGCGAATTCGTAGCCCTGCTCGTCGGCGGGGCGGCGGCCGATGAGGCTGGCGCCGTCGGGGGAGATTTTTTTGCGGTGCACGAGTTGACCGCCGGCGTCGCCCGTGAAGGTGTTGTTCACGAAATCGTCGCCATAGGCGTCGCCGCGAAACACGGTCGTGCCGGTGGCGCCGGTGAAGTAACCGCTCACACGGCCGCCGCCCTCGACCATGCCTTTGACGACGCCGCCGATGCGCCAGCGCGTGCGGACGATACGCCACGGTTCGTCGGGACTGAGACGGAAGACCTCGGCGGCCCCGCCGTCGGCGGCGATGCTTTGGCGCGCGGGGGGCGGCGTGAAGAACGGGTTCCGGGCGGCGTAGCGTTCGTCGTAGACCCAGAACTGGAGGTGGTCGGAGTTGGAGCAGGCGAATTTGCGGCCGTAGTTGTCGAAGCTCATGCCGTATTGCGCGCCGCCGGTTTCGAAACCGAAGGCGTAGGTGCGCGGATCAAACCAGAAGTCGCGGGCGCCGAGTTCTTCGGCCGGCAGATCGGGGCGCTTCGGACTGTGAATCAGTCCGCGGTTGCCGAGGCCGCCCATGAGGTGAATGCGGTTGTCTTGGCCCCAGGCGAAACTGCTGAGCATGGCTTGGACGTTGAGGGCTTTTAGGCCCGTGCCGAAACCGGTAAACGCGATCTCGCGCACTTCGGCGCGGCCGTCGCCGTCGCGGTCCTCGAAGCGCCAGATGTTGGGCGAGGCGGCGACGAAGAGCCCGCCGTTGGCCCAGATGAGACCGGTGGGAAGAGGAAGATCGTCGGCGAAGACGGTGCTGGTTTCGTAGACGCCGTCGCCGTCCTTGTCCTCGAGCATCGAGATGCGGCCGAGGTGCGGCGTGGCGTCGCGGCGCTCGGAGTAGTCGATCATCTCGCAGGCGAACATGCGGCCGTTCTCGTCAAACGAGATCGCGATGGGATCGCGGATCTGTGGCTCGTGGGCGGCGAGCTGAAGCTTGAAGCCGGGTTTTACTTTCCACGTCGCGAGGGCGGCGGCGGGCTCGACCGGGAGAAAGCGTGGGAGCTCTTTGGCGGCGTCAAACGCGGTGCCGACGGTGGCGGCGGGCGCGGAAGGATTGGGGTTACGCGTGGTGAGCGTGTCGGCGGCGAAGGCGGTGAGGCCGAGGGCGGAGAGCGCGGCGGAGAGAATAAATTTCATCGAAGTAAGCGGGCGCGAAGAGCCCGGCGGAGGCATTTCGGTCACCATCGGGAACGAGGGGCCGGGCGACAATCTCTTATCGGCGCGCGGCAAAAATACCGCGCGAGGCGGCGTGAAAAATCACACTTTCGCCAAGTGATATAGTGGTATTGCCGATCTGCTTATAGGTGTCCAAGTTCCTCCCATGAGCACGGTCCAAGAAATCGAAAAAGCCATTCAAGGATTGCCGGAAAGCGACGTTCGCACGCTCACGCAATGGCTCGATGACTACGCTGAGAGCAAGTGGGACAAGCGCATCGAAGATGACGCAGCTCAGGGCAAGCTTGCGAGTTTGGCCGACGAAGCCCGTGCCGCCCGCGCACACGGCACGCGTCGCCGCTTTCCTTGAACTCCTTTTGTACCGAGCGCTTTTGGGGCGGCTACGATGAATTGCCGGCAAAGCCCGGATGACGGCGGATAAGAACTACGGGCTGTGGCGCCAGAATCCCCAGCATCCCTCTTTGCGTTTTAAGCCGGTGGGTGAGGGATTTTGGTCGGTGCGCGTAGGTAAAAATTATCGTGCCTTGGGCTACCGCGAGGGAGACGAAATCACTTGGGTGTGGATCGGCTCGCACTCCGAGTATGATCACCTGCTGACCGTGCTCAAAAACCAGGCGAAGGCCTGAAGGCGGACTGGGTTCAGCGGACGATGATGAGGTGAAACGGAAATGAGGCGGCGGGCCCAGCGGTCCCGCCCCACCGCGCGGGCAGGGCGTCGGCGAGCGACGCCCCTACACGGAGGGAATCACACCGCCCAGCCGGCGCGGTATTTTTCGCGGGTGAGCCAGCGGTTGTTGCCGCCGCTCGCGAAGCGGTTGCGCTCGGGGTTCCATTTGGCGTTCGCGCCGTAGTAATAGGCGAAGTTCAT
>Ga0209617_10000151_pt1 | contig 27764 bp, 24 predicted proteins | sample LakEriepJuly2011_2_FD_187459 | JGI IMG/M metagenome (GOLD analysis project Ga0209617, IMG submission 187459) | Freshwater microbial communities from dead zone in Lake Erie, Canada - CCB epilimnion July 2011 (SPAdes) (version 2) | ecosystem: Environmental > Aquatic > Freshwater > Lentic >...
GGGCGAGCTGGTCAGCCTGATCGGCGCCAACGGCGCGGGCAAGAGCACCACGCTCAAGGCCATCTGCGGCCTGCTGGCGCCCAGCAGCGGCGAGGTGCGCTACCTGGGTCAGGCGGTGCACGCCCAGGGCCCGTGGGAGCTGGTGGCCCAAGGTTTGGTGATGGTGCCCGAGGGGCGCGGCATTTTCGCGCGCATGAGCATCGACGAGAACCTGCGCATGGGCGCCTACCTGCGCCGCGACGGCGAGGTCGATGCCGACATTGCCTCGGTGTACCAGCGCTTCCCGCGCCTGAAAGAGCGCCACCGCCAGCTGGCCGGCACGCTCTCCGGCGGCGAGCAGCAGATGCTGGCCATGGGCCGCGCCCTGCTGGCCCGCCCCAAGCTGCTGCTGCTGGACGAGCCCACCATGGGCCTGGCACCGATCATCGTGGACCAGATCTTCGAAGTGGTGCGCGACGTGCACCGCCAGGGCGTGACCGTGCTGCTGGTCGAGCAGAACGCCCAGCGTGCGCTGGAGATGGCCGACCGCGCCTACGTGCTCGACTCGGGCGAGCTGGTGCTGCAGGGGCCGGCGCGCGAGCTGCTGAACGACGCACGGGTGCAGGCGGCCTATTTGGGCGCTTGAGCGCGTCAGACCGGCCTGGTGCAGAGTCAGCCTGACTGACAATGCCGCCATGACCAACGTCCGCCGCTCCCGCCGCATCCTCATCGCCTGGCTGATCACCTGCGCCGCCCTCGGCCTGCTGGGTGGCCTCACCGGCATCGCCCAGCGCGACGAGCAGGCTTTCAGCTTCATCGCTGGCGTGCCGACCATGGTCTTCATCTACCTGTGGTGCCGTGCTGAATCGCTGGAGCGTGGCGTGTTGCCGCGCTCGGGCCTGACGATGTTCGCCGCCCTGGTCGCGCCCCTGGGCGTGCCCTTCTACCTGTGGCGCACGCGGCCCACGGCCGGGGCGGCGCTCAAGGCCATCGGGTGGTCGCTGGCGTTCTACCTGCTGGCGTCGGTCATGCTCGGTGGGTTCGAAGAACTGGGCATGGCATGGCGCAAGGGGTGAACCCCGCAGGCCTGCTGGCGCAGGTGCGCGCCTGCACCCTGTGCACGCCCCACCTGCCCCTGGGCCCAAGGCCCGTGCTGCAGCACCACCCGGACGCGCGCATCCTGATCGCCGGGCAGGCACCGGGCCGCAAGGTGCACGCCAGCGGCGTGCCCTTCGACGATGCCAGTGGCGAGCGCCTGCGCGCCTGGCTGGGCGTGGACAAGGCGGTGTTCTACGACCCGCGCCAGGTGGCCATCTTGCCCATGGGTTTCTGTTTCCCAGGCACCGGCAAGTCGGGTGATTTGCCACCGAGGCCCGAGTGCGCGCCGACGTGGCGGACGCCCTTGCTGGCGGCACTGACCGGCCTGCGCTTGACGCTGGTGCTGGGGCAGTACGCCCAAGCCTGGCACCTGCCCCCCGGGCCGGGTGCTGCGGCCGGCGAAGCGCCTCAAGGCGTCACCGAGCAGGTGCAGGCCTGGCGCGAGCGCCTGCTGGGGCCGGGGCCGCACACCCTGGCCTTGCCCCACCCCAGCCCGCGCAACAACCTCTGGCTGCAGCGCAACCCCTGGTTCACCCAGGACGTGCTGCCGGCCTTGCAGGCGCGGGTGGCGGCTGCCTTGGCCTGAGCCTGTTCAGCCCAGCGCGGCCGTGATCTTCTCGGCCAGGCCCAGCAGGTGCGCCTGGTCGGCCATGACGGCGGCGTGTGGCTTGCGCAGGTCGGCAATCGAGCCGGGGATCACATGGATGTGGAAGTGCGGCACGGTCTGGCCGGCCTCGGCGCCGTTGAGCTGCATCAGCACGATGCCCTCGGCGCCCAGGCCTTTTTTCTGCGCGTTGCCGATGCGGCGCACTGTGGCCATGCAGGCGGCCGCAGCCTCGTCGGACAGCTCGAACAGCGTCGTGGCCGCCTCCTTCGGGATCACCAGGGCGTGGCCATCGGTCTGCGGCATGATGTCCATGAAGGCCAGGGTGAGCTCGTCTTCGAACAGCTTGATGCAGGGGATCTCGCCGCGCAGAATCTTGGCGAAGATGTTGTTCGTGTCGTAGGCCATGGTGTGTCCTCGGAGTGGGGCGTACAGGGGGCTCAGCCGCCGTGCTTGTCGGCTTCGCTGGTGAAGGCGTCGGCGTAGAAGAACTCGTCGGGCAGGCCGGCCTGCGCAGTGAAGTCCTGGCGGGCGGCTTGCACCATCACGGGTGCGCCGCAAGCATAGACCTCGTGCTGTGACAGGTCCGGGCAGTCGGCGAGCACGGCCTGGTGGACGAAGCCGGTGCGACCCGTCCAGGCATCTTGGGCTTGGGGCTCAGAGAGCACGGGCACGTAAGTCAGCCAGTCGCACTCGGCGGCCTGTTGCGCGGCCCAGTCGTGCAGGTAGAGGTCAGCGCGGCTGCGGCAGCCCCAGTACAGCACGGTGGGACGGGTGATGCCCTTGAAGCGCATGTGCTCGACGATGGCCTTGATGGGCGCCAAGCCCGTGCCCGAGGCCAGCAACACGATGGGGCGCTCGGAGTCTTCGCGCAGGAAGAAGGTGCCGTGCGGGCCCTCCACGCGCAAGATGTCCTTGGGCTTCATCTCACCGAAAACGTGGTCGGTGAACAAACCGCCGGGCATGTGGCGGATGTGCAGCTCCATGCCGTTGACGCCCGCTTCCTTGACCATGTGCGGCGCATTGGCCATGGAGTAGCTGCGGCGCACACCGTCTTTCAGGATGAACTCGATGTATTGCCCGGCGCGAAAGCCGAACTGGTGGGTGGCGGGCATCTGCAGGCGCAGCACCATCACGTCAGGAGCGACGCGGGTCAGGCTGGTCACGCGCGTGGGCATCTTCACCACGGGGTGGTCGCCCAGGCCCACGACCTGACGCGCCTCGATCACGAGGTCGGTCTGCGGCGTGGCGCAGCAGCTCAGCATCCAGCCGGCGTCTTCCTCGGCGGCGCTCAGGGCCTTGGCCTGGTGGGCACCGTGGATGACGCGGCCTTCCAGCAACCTGCATTTGCAGGAGCCGCAGGCGCCGTCCTTGCAGCCGTAGGGCAGACCGATGCTGGCCGAGAGCGCGGCGCCGAGCACGGTCTCGTCGCGCTGCATGTCGAAGGTGCGGCCGCTGGGCTGGATGGTGACCTGGAAACTCATGGAGAACCTTGGAGGAGGGAGGGCCTGCAAGCGCAGACAATCGAGGGCCGGATTTTCGCTCATCCCAGCTTCCCCTGGCCGAACCCACGTCATGCACCAGCCGCAACCCCACCGCCACAGCCGCTTCCGCCGCAGCCGCATCCTCATCGTCGGATGTGGTGACGTGGGCTTGCGCGCCGCACAGCGTTTGCTGCCGCGCTGCCGCGTGCTGGCCCTGACCTCCTCGCCGGAGCGCGTCACCGCCCTGCGCGCAGCCGGCATCACGCCCCTGCGCGGCAACCTCGACGACGCCCGCAGCCTGGCGCGCCTGGCCGCGCTGGCGCCGCGCGTGCTGCACCTGGCGCCGCCGCCGGGGCAGGGCGTGTCCGACCCGCGCACCGCACGTTTGCTGCAGGCGTTGGGGCAGGCAGGGCGTTTGCGCACCCTGGTCTATGGCAGCACCAGCGGCGTCTATGGCGATGCGCAAGGCGCCTGGGTGGACGAGACCCGTGCCGTGGCCCCGGCCACCGACCGGGGCCGCCGCCGCGTCGATGCGGAGCGCCGCGTGCGGGCATTCGGCCAGCGCCTGGCCCTGCGCCAGGGCGGCGCGGCCACCGTGCTGCGCATCCCCGGCATCTACGCGCTGGACCGCGATGGCGGGGACCCGCGCGAGCGCGTGCGCAAGGGCTCGCCCGTGCTCCAGGCGGCCGACGACGTCTTCACCAACCACATCCACGCCGATGATCTCGCCCGCGCCTGCGTGCTGGCGCTGTGGCGTGCGCGCCCGGGCCGTGCCTTGAACGTGTGCGATGACACCGAGCTGCGCATGGGCGACCACTTCGACCTCGTGGCCGACCGTTTCGGCCTGTCGCGGCCGCCGCGTCTGTCGCGGGCCGAAGCCGCGCAGGTGCTCAGCCCGATGCAGATGTCCTTCATGGGCGAGTCACGACGGCTGCACAACCAGCGCATGAAAGACGAGCTGCGCCTGGTGCTGCTGTACCCGACGGTGGCCGAAGGGCTGGGGCCCTGATGTGAACGGCGCCAGTTCCGGCCGGTTCAGCTCTTGGGTGCCGGCGTCTTGGTCTTGTACCTGCACGACGCACTGACGCTGCATTCCCAGCAGCGCGGCTTGCGCGCCTGGCACACGTAGCGCCCGTGGAGGATCAGCCAGTGGTGGGCGTGCAGCATGAACTCGGGCGGGATGCGCTTGAGCAGCTTGAGCTCGACGGCCAGCGGCGTCTTGCCCACGGCCAGGCCGGTGCGATTGCCCAGGCGGAAGATGTGGGTGTCCACGGCCATCGTGGGCTCGCCAAAGGCCACGTTGAGCACCACATTGGCCGTCTTGCGGCCCACGCCGGGCAGGGCCTCCAGCGCCTCGCGCGAGCGCGGCACCTCGCCGCCATGCTGCGCGACGAGGATGCGGCAGGTCTCCATCAGGTGGCGGGCCTTGCTCTTGTAGAGGCCGATGGTCTTGATGTGTTCGATCAGCCCGTCTTCGCCCAAGTCGAGGATGGCTTGCGGCGTGTTGGCCACGGGGTAGAGCTTGGCTGTGGCCTTGTTGACGCCCACGTCGGTGGCCTGGGCCGACAACAGCACGGCGGTCAGCAACTCGAAGGGCGTGCTGTAGGCCAGCTCGGTCTCGGGGTTCGGGTTGGCGGCTTGCAGGGTCGCGAAAAAGGCGTGGATCTGCTCGCGCGTCATCGCGGGGCTGGGCTTTTCTGCTGTCATGGCCCACACCATAGCGCAAGCCCAGGGTGCATCAGCACCTCAGAGCAGCACCACCGCATCGGGCAACTCGTTGGGCCGCTGCGCGCTGTGTGGGGCCGGGTGGTGCTGGCGCAACAGGGCGCTGACCTGGTCGATGGCGGCCAGCAGACCTGGCTCCGGTTGACCTTGCTGCAGCGCTGCGCCCAGGCGATCGGCCAGGGCCTGCCAGGTTTCGGGCGGCACGTGGGCCGACACCCCGCGGTCTGCCACCACCTCGATGCGCTGGTCGGCCAGCAGCAGGTAGATCAGCACGCCGTTGTTGTGCGCCGTGTCCCACACCCTGAGGGCGCTGAACAGCGCGATGGCGCGCTGGCGGGCGCTCAGGCCCTGGCGCAGCGCCTCCCAGGGCAGGCCGGCTTCGACGCACAGACGCAGCTCGCCCAGGTGGCGGGCCTCGCTGGCCCGTACAGCGGCTTCCAGGCGGGCGCGTGCTTCGCCGGGCAGCACACGGCGCGCGTCGGCCGCGTCCAGCCAGAGGTGGCGCAGCGCACGCGGCAGGTGTCGGGTCAGGGGCAGCATGGTCATCGTGGGGTGTCCTTGTGCTTCGGTTTGGGATGCCATCACCAGCGGCCGGAGGCGCCGCCGCCACCGAAGTCGCCGCCACCGCCGGACGACCAGCCCCCACCGCCGCCGCCACCGCTCCAACCACCACCGCCGAAGCCTCCCGGTGGCCCGAAGCCACCCGGGCCGCCGCGGCCGCCCTTGCCCATGGCCAGCGCCAGCACCGCGGCCATCACGCCACCGAAGGTGCCCAGCAGCAGGCTGGTGGTCAGCAGCCAGACGATGCCCCCGCCGATGGCGCCCGTGAACACCGCGCCGAGCTTGCGCCCGAACACTGCGCCCAGCACGCCTGAGACGATGGGGATGCCAATGAGGCCGAACAAGATGAGCTGGTTCAGGTCGAATCCCTGGCCACGCGGTGCGGAGGCCTCGGGTGCTGGCAGGTTCTCTCCGGTGACGAGCGCCATCAGCCGGTCCACGCCCGCATTGAGCCCGCCCGCGACGTCACCGCGGCGGAAAGCCGGCGTGATGGCCTGCTCGATGACGCGGCTGGCGGCCAGGTCTGGGATGGCGCCTTCCAGCGCCTTGGCCACCTCGATGCGCACGCGGCGATCCTGCAAGGCCACCACGACGAGCAAGCCGTCACCGACCTGCTTGCGCCCGATCTTCCAGGTGTCGCCCACGCGCTGGGCGTAGGCGGCGATGTCCTCGGGCTGGGTGCTGGGCACCAGCAGCACGACCAGTTGTGTGCCGCGCTGGGCCTCGAACTGGCTGAGTTTGCTGTCCAGCGCCTGTGCCTGGTCGGCTGTCAGACCTTGGGCCCGGTCGATGACGTGGCCCGTGAGCGCCGGCACGGCCTGCACACCGCCATCGACCGCGGCTTGTGCCCACGCGGGCGCCAAGCCCAGCCCCACGCTGACGCACAGCGCGGCGACCCAGGCCGACGTCCAGGCCCACAGCGATGGCCAGCCCAGGCGAGACATCACTTCTTGTCGAAGTTCACGGCGGGCGGCTGCGAGATCTGCGCCTCGTTTTGCACCGTGAAGTTGGGCTTGGCGCTGTAGCTGAAGGCCATGGCCGTCAGGTTGGAGGGGAAGCTGCGCACCTTGACGTTGTAGTCCTGCACCGACTGGATGTAGCGGTTGCGTGCCACGGTGATGCGGTTTTCGGTGCCTTCGAGCTGCACGCGCAGGTCCTGGAAGCCCTGGTTGGCCTTCAGGTTGGGGTAGTTCTCGGTGACCACCAGCAGGCGCGACAGCGCACCCGACAGCTCGCCCTGGGCCTGCTGGAACTTGTTGAAGGCTTCGGGGTTGTTGACCAGCTCGGGCGTGGCCTGGATGCTGGTGGCTTTGGCGCGGGCCTCGACGACCTTGGTCAGCGTTTCCTGCTCGAAGTTGGCCTCGCCTTTGACGGTCGCCACGATGTTGGGCACCAAGTCGGCACGGCGCTGGTACTGGTTGAGCACCTCGGCCCAGGAGGCCTTGGTCTGCTCGTCGAGGCGTTGGAAATCGTTGTATCCGCAGCCGCTGAGCGGCACGGTGAGCGCGGTGCCCAGGCCCACGGTGAGTGCGAGGGAGGCAAGGCGGCGGGAGGTACGTGGCATCTCTGAACCTTTCTGCTGTGTGCAACCAGTGTGCACGACAGGCAAGACAGGTGAGGATGCGCCCCCCAAAGTTCAAGCCGCGTGAGACAGATCAATCAATCGGCAAGACACGATTTGATGCGACCGCGAGCGTGGGTAGCGGTCCCGCACGATGTGGATGGCGCCCATGGGGGTGTCTGCCATCACCTTGAGCACGCGCTTGACGGCTTGGCTGGACGGCGTGATCACGACGAGGGTCGAGACCTCGAACAGACGCAGGGCAGGCTCGATGGCCAGGTTCATCAGGGCACGCATGATGCTCTCCAGGATGCAGAGCAGACCGAATGCGCCTGCTCGCCAACTGAGAATGCATTTTGTGAGCCAGCCGTGACACCGACATGACCCCCAGATCGAGGGTTTCCCGGATGTCGCTTCAGCCGGGTGCGTGGCGTTTGTCACGCACCCGGACGGCGGGTCAACCCTGGCGGCGCAGGGTGCTCAGGCCGATCACACCGAGTGCGACCAGCAGCAGGGCCACAGAGGCGGGCTCGGGCACAGCCGACTGCACGCTCACGTTCTGGATGGCCAGCAGGGTGGTGCCGGTGGCATCGCCCAGGTCGGCCACGCCCCAACCCAGGCGGGCGGTGCCGCTGGTGGTGGCGGTGAACGTGAAGCTGTTGCGGCCGCTGACCTGCCAGCCATCTGTGTTGGTGCTCATCGACAGCGTGCCAATGTCGCCCAGCTTGGTCTGGGTGGTGGTGCCCGCTTGCTGCGGGTTGGTGGCCAGGCTGAAAGACACCCAGGCGCTGTCGGTGGCGCTGTCGCCGTTGCCGGCGAAGCTGTCACGGCTCAGCACTTGCCAGGTGAAGCGGATGGTGTCGCCCGCGTTCACGAAGAAGCTTTGGGCGGCCGAGGAGGCTTCATGGACATCGCCTGCGCTCGGCGAAGACGCAAAGGCGTCCGTGCCCAGGCCCAGGTTGGCTTCGGCGCCATTGGGCTGAGCGGCCGTGACAGCCGAGATGCCCGAGACGTTGTAGGTGCCCGCAGCAGCGGGGTCGTCGTCTTGCGCAGTCTTGCTGGCCGTGCCCAGCACCAGGGTGTCGGTGCGGCCGTAGTCGTGGCCGGCGGCGGTGCCGGTGACCACAGCGACGTCGCCGATGGTGGTCCAGCTGCTCAGGCCGGCGCTGAAGCTGCCGTTTTGCAGCGGGGCGGCGTGGACGCTGGTGGCTGCCAGGGTGGCGGTGGCCAGGGCGATGCGGGTGAGAGAGGTGAACTTCATGATGATTTTCCGTTGGATGTCGGTGTGGCTCACAGCATCAGGTCGCGGCTGGCGACGATCTGCGAGGCGCTCACGCCCTTGAGCAGGACCAGGGCGATCGGCGAAGCAGCGCCGGCCGTGCCGTCGGTGTCGATGCGGATTTCGACGCCTGCGGTGGTGTCGACCAGGCGCACGTTGCCGCTGGCAACGAGGTCACCGGCGGCACCGTAGCTGCTGCGCAGCGTGGCGGCGATGGCCTTCAGGTCCAGCTTGTCGGTGCCCGGCGTGAAGTCGGTGATGGTGTCGCGGCCGTCGCGGATGTCGGTGTAAACGAACACGTCGGCACCTGCGCCGCCGATGAGCGTGTCGGCGCCGGCCAGGCCGGTGATGCGGTCATCGCCCGAAGTACCGACCAGCGTGTCGCGGCCTGCTGTGCCGGTGATGGTCTTCACCAGGTTCAGGCCCACCACCACAGGGTCGTGGTCCGACGAGCGGTAGGGCGTGGCGGTGTAGTAGTCCGGGTTGCAGGTGGCGCACACGGGCTGCTTGAACTCGACGTTGTAGTCGATCACGCTGGGTTCGTCGGCGTTGATGTGCCAATGCACCACATTGGTGGCCACATTGCGCAGGCCAGACGTGGCCAGGGCATGGTCGAGGTAGCCCAGCTCGCCGTCGAAGACGTAGGAGTAATCGCTGCTGCCGCTGAAGGTCTCGATCATGTCGTTCAGACCACCGTTGGTCAGCGTGCGGATCGGGTCTTCCTTGCCGTAGGCGTTGAGGTCACCGATGACCAGGGCGCCACGTGCGGCAGTGCTGGTCTGCAGGTCCTGGATGAAGGTCAGCAGGCGGTTGGCTTGCTCGGTGCGCAGGCCGTTCCAGCAGCCTTGGCCGTCACCCCTGTCGCCGTTGTTCACGTCGGTGGATGCCGGGCAGCTGCCCTTGGACTTGAAGTGGTTGACGATGACCGTGAACTTCTCGTTGTTCGGCAACGCGAAGGTCTGAGCCAGCGGGGGGCGGTTGTGGGTCGCGTCGGTGTCGGCCACGGCGTTGCCGTTGAGCGTCAGCGAGCCCGGCTTGTAGATCATGGCCACGCGGATGGCGTCGGTGCCGGTGCCTGCGCCGCCAATGGCGGGGTAGAAGGCGGTGGGCACGTTGACGGCGGCGTAGGTGCCAGCGCCCAGCTTGGCGTTGAGGGCGTCCACCAGGTTCTGCACGGCGGTGTTGCCGTTGTTCTGGATCTCCATCAGGCCCACCACGTCGGCGTTGATGGCCGAGATGGCCTCGACGATCTTGGCGCGCTGGCGGGTGAATTCGTTCAGGCTGTCAGCGCCACGGCAGTTGGCCGCAGACACGGCGCCGCCCAGCGAGCAGCCCTGACCACTGCCACCTGTGGCGGTTGCGCCGTTGGTGAAGGTGGTGAAGAAGTTCAGCACGTTGAAGCTGGCGACCTTGATGTTGCCACCCACCGAAGGCGGCGTGAGTGTGCGCGGGTTGGCGCGCGTGAAGGTCACAGCCTGCGTCGGGTGGATTTTGTAGCTGGCCAGGCCCGTGTTGGAGGAGGTGCTCAGGCCGTAGTCGATCACGCCGGTGATGCTGTCCACGGTGTCGCCGGCGCGCAAGGTGTTGTCGGCCGCGAAGTAAGGCGTGGGGTTGACGTTCTGGGCGCTGGTGCCGTCGTCCAGCAGGATTTGGCGCTGGGCGTTGCTGGCGGCCAGGCTGATGGCGTCAGCGGAGCCCGCAGGGAACACGTTGGTGGGCTTGACCAGGCGGCCACCCGAGGACAGGGTCACCTGGCCGAAGCGGCCCTGGAAGAAGTTCTGCGAAGCGGTCAGCTGGGTGTTGATGGTCACCAGCATGCCTTCGACGGCTTCCAGTTGGGCTTCGGTGGCCGGCAGGGTGATGACGGTGGGGTTGACACTGCCCATGCCGTTGACCGTGATCGCGGTCACGCCCGTTGCTGCGCCATTGGCGTCGTTGGGGCCCACCAGCTCGGTGACTTTGTGGGCCAATGTCAGGGCATTGCTGGCTGCGCCGGTGTTGAACTCGGCGACGATGCCCGTCAAGGTCAGGGCTTGTCCGGCCGACACCGTGGGTGCCGTCTTCGTGTACACGAGGATGCCATCAGAGGTGGCGGGGTTGCCATCGCCCACGGGGTCCTGCAGGAAGAAACCGTTGTTGGTGACCTTGGTGACCACGCCGGAGGTGGTGACCGATTGGCCGACCAGCGGGCTGGTGTTGCCGCTGCCCTGGATCTGAGGGATCGGGGTCAGGGTGCCGGGGGCCGGGGTGGGTGCAGGCGTCGGGGCAGGGGTGGGAGATGGGGTCGGCGAGGGGGTGGGCGAAGGGGTGGGCGAAGGCGAGGTGTCGCCGCACACGTTCAGTGCGCTCAGGCTGTTGCGGGGCAGCGGGGCGGTGGACACCGAGAAATCAGCGCCGTTGGTGTCGGTGTCGGTGCAGCCGTTGTTGGCACGCACGACCGAATTGGTGGTGGCGCCGGGAGCGGGTGCTGCAGAGCCTTCAAAGAAGTTGGCCGTGCCATAGCCGACCAAGTCGGTGATGAGGCCTTGTTGTGTGCTCGAGCAGGCGGCGCTGGAGCCATTGCAAGCCAGGGCGCTGGCCTGGTTCACCAGGGCGACCTTGCCACCACCGGCCGCCAGTTGCACGCCCACGGTGCCGCTGGTCGCGTCGGGCGCGGGAGAGATGCTGCCACCGATGGCATTGGTGGCCACGGCTGCTGCCACCAGGTAGTACTGGCCGGGCTGCAGGGTCACGGCGGGCAGGGCTTGCAGCACGGCGAAGTTGCCCGTGCCAGTGGCCGATGCGTACTGGATGCTCTTGCCGCTCAGGCTGACCGTGCTGTTGCCACGGTTGAAGATTTCGACGAAGTCCTGCTTGTAAGCGGGCGAGCCACTGGTCGCGCCACCGCCGCTGTAGACCTGGCTGATGACCAGATCGGCGCTGACGGCTTGGGCAGACGCTGCGAGGCTCAGCAGGATGGCAGCGGTGAGAGGCTTGAGTTGGGGACGCATCGATGGACTCCGTGAGAAAACGGAGAGTCTCGTCGTGGCGCGTGTCCTGCGTTGTGTGCGAGCCTGGGGGCGGGATGCGCCGACCTGCTCACGCTGCGTGACGCTTTCCGAATTGCAGGGGGGCCGCTCTGTGGGGTCTCAGCTGCCCTGTCGCCTGGCCCGGGCGCGGGCGAGCGCGGCCTCGATCACCGCGCGCTTGGCGTCCAGCTCAGCCGGCGCGGTCAGCTTGGACACTTCCGGCAGATGCGCCAGCTTGTGCTCGGCCTTGGCCTGCAGCCGTGCGTCGTGCTCGGCCTGCGCGCGCACCAACCGCACAGCACGCCAGCCATGGCGTTCACGGGCCGCATCGGCTTGAGGCTGAGACCACGCGGCCCAGCCCGTGGGCGGTGCCTCGCCAGTGTGGGCCGGCACGAGGGAGATGCAATCCACCGGGCACACCGGCACGCACAGCTCACAGCCGGTGCAGTCGGCCTCGATGACGGTGTGCATGTGCTTGTTCGTGCCGATGATGGCGTCCACCGGGCAGGCCGCGATGCACAGCGTGCAGCCAATGCACCACGCCTCGTCGATCACGGCCAGTGTCCGCGGGCCTTCGGCGCCATGCTCGGCACTCAGCGCTTGTTCGGGCAGGCCCGTGAGTGCGGCCAGCCGGCGCACGCCCTCTGCCCCCCCAGGTGGGCATTGGTGGATGCCGGCCTCGCCCGCAGCAATGGCGCGCGCGTAGGCGGCGCAATCGGGGTAGCCGCAGCGCGTGCACTGCGTCTGCGGCAGCAGGGCGTTGATCTGGTCGGCGTCAAGCATGGTGGCGCGCAAGTGTACAAGCCCCGCTGCCGTGTGCGCGGGGCACGGGCGAGCGGGGCTTGTGAGGGCCTGTGATGGCCGCTGATCGCCCGCAAGGGCGGGGCGCTTTACTTGTTGTGCGAGAGGATGAAAGCGCGGATTTCCGGGTAGGCCTTCTCGCGCCAGCGGCGGCCCGAGAAGATGCCGTAGTGGCCTGCACCGACCACGTCGTAGTGCTTCTGACGGGTCTTGGGGATGCCGGTGCACAGCTCGTGCGCGGCCTTGGTCTGGCCCGCGCCCGAGATGTCGTCCAGCTCACCCTCGACCGTCAGCAGGGCCGTGGTCTGGATGTCGGCCGGCTTGACCAACTCTTCCTTGCCCTTGGGGTTGCGGACCTTCCAGGTGCCGTTGACCAAGGCGAAGTCCTGGAACACCGTCTTGATGGTGTCCAGGTAGTACTCGGCCGGCATGTCCAGCACGGCGTTGTACTCGTCGTAGAACTGGCGGTGGGCATCGGCGCTGTCGTCGTCACCGCGCACCAGGTCAAGGAAGTAGTCGTAATGCGACGTGGCGTGGCGGTCTGGGTTCATGGCCACGAAGCCAGTGTGCTGCAGGAAGCCCGGGTACACGCGGCGACCGGCGCCGGGGTAGTTCGGCGGCACGCGGTAGATCACGTTGTTCTCGAACCATTCGAACGACTTGTTCATGGCCAGGTTGTTGACGGCGGTCGGCGAGCGACGCGCGTCGATGGGGCCGCCCATCATGGTCATGGTGCGCGGCGTGGCCTCACCCCGACTGGCCATCAACGAGACGGCAGCGAGCACGGGCACGGTCGGCTGGCACACCGAAATCACGTGGACATCAGGGCCCACTTTGCGGATGAAGTCCTGGACATAGTTGACGTAGTCGTCGAGGTGGAAAGCGCCGTCTTCGAGCGAGACCATGCGCGCGTCGACCCAGTCGGTGATGTAGACCTTGTGGTCTTGCAGCAGGGTGCGCACGGTGTCGCGCAGCAGGGTGGAGTGGTGACCCGACAGCGGCGCGACCACCAGCACCGAGGGCTGGTTGCGCATCTTGTCCAGCAGGGCCCCGTTGTCGGTGAAGCGCTTGAAGCGCAGCAGGCGACAGAAGGGCTTGGCCTCGACCACTTGCTCCTGGATCACCACCTCGGTGCCATCCACATTGACCTTGTTGATGCCGAACTCTGGCTTCTCGTATTCCTTGGTCAGGCGGTGCATCAGGTCGAAGCCGGCCGAGACGCGGTGCGCCGATGGGATCTGCGCCAGGGCGGACAGCGGGTTGCTGTAGAGCTTCGACGCAGCGCTGGCAAATTCAGAGAAGGGGCTGATCCAGGCGCGGTTGGTTTCGTAGATTTGGTAAAGCATGAGCGGTGACCTTTTTTCGCGAGGGTGCCACGGAGGGCCGCACGGCGTCTTGACGGGTGCCATCAAGCGCATGGTGCAGTGCAGCATAATGTAGATTCCCCATCTTTGCACAGGGTGTTGACCCGCAAGCCGCGCAACAGGCCCTTTCGCACCGTGCAATTTGTCGGCTTTCAAAGGCGTGTTTTCCCCCGCTTTGGGGGGCTTGGATGCGACGATGTTGCTGGAATTGACGCATCGCGCCATGCGCCCTGTTGCCTGTCACGCGGTTGATGTAACGTGATGTATTGCACACGTGAATCTCAGGAGGGCTCCCATGCACCCATCGACCGAGCGCGCCAACGGGCGACAAACAGTCAGCCGCAAGCCATTGATGCTGTCGGCACTGGCCATCGCCCTGTCCGCAACCGGCATCGGCGCCCAAGCCGCGATCGACACCTACTTGCGCGGCTCGTTTTCCGCCGTGGTCAATTGGCCGTTGATCCCGATGCACGTGGTGCTGTTGCCCGACGGTCGCGTCATGAGTTACGGTTCGGATGGGCGGGGCAATCAGACCGGTCAGTTCATCTACGACGTCTGGGATCCGAGCAAGGGCACCGCTGCCGCGTCGCACCTCACGCTGCCCAACACCACGGGCACGGACACGTTTTGCAGTGGCCAGATCGTTCTGCCCGCCAGCGGTGCTGTCTTGCTGACCGGCGGTGACAAGACCATCGATGGCGTTCGCAACTACTCCATCAATGACGTCAACCTGTTCGATTGGCGCACCAACAGCTTGTACTCGGCGCAGCAGCCCATGGCCTTCCTGCGCTGGTATCCGACCGTCCTGACCACCGCTGCCGGCGAGGTTTTGGTGCTGGGCGGGCGAGCGGATCCCAACACCTCCGTCCCGACGCCCGAGGTGTACACCGAAGGCGTGGGCTGGCGCAGCCTGACCTCAGCCGTCAGTGACGATGCCTACGGCATCCGCAACTGGAGTTACCCGCGTGCATGGCAGGCACCCAACGGCAAGGTTTTCATCGCGACCATCTGGGGCGGCACTTACTACCTGGACCCGGCTGGCAAGGGCAAGCTCGAAACCACCCCGTTGGCGCTCAGTGAGGGCGATGTTTACTTGCCCAGCGTGATGTACAGCCCTGGCAAGATCCTGGCGCTGCGCAAGTTCAACAAGGCGGTGGTGGTGGACATCAACGGCGCCACGCCCAAAGCAACCCGTGTGACCGGCGCCGGACAGGATCGCTACCACGCCTCTGCCACGGTCTTGGCTGACGGCAAAGTGTTCGTCGATGGTGGCTCGATGGTCTCCAATGTTGCCAACGGTGTGGCCTACACGGCCAAGATCTGGAATCCGGCGAACAATGGCTGGAGCAACGCTGCGACCGCTGAGAAGATGCGCCTGTACCACTCGGCGTCGCTGCTGCTGCCAGATGGTCGGGTGCTGACAGCCGGGGGCGGAGCGCCAGGGCCAGTCACCAACCTGAACGCCGAGATCTACACGCCGCCCTACTTGTACAAACAGGATTGGACGGCCACCCTGGCCACGCGTCCGGTGATCGCGTCGGCGCCGACCACGGCCGCCTGGGGCAGCACGGCGACCGTGACCATGAGCGCCAGCGGCGTGAGCAAGGTCACCCTGGTCAAAACGGGCTCGGCCACGCACACGGTGGATTTCGACCAACGTTTCCTGAACTTGGCGTTCACCGCTTCGGGCACCCAGGTGAAGGTGACCATGCCCGCTTCGGCCAGGATCGCGCCACCCGGCAACTACATGCTGTTCGTGTTCAACAGCGCAGGCGTGCCCTCGGTGGCCCGCATCGTCAAGTTGGGTTAACAAAAAACCCCGTGTGGAGGCGCTTGTTGGCGCCCTCACACGGGGTTGTCTGTGTCAAGTGCGCCCCAGGCCTTCGCCCAGGGAGCCACCGAACATCAGGCCTGACGGCGACGCGCCACAGCGCCCACCACGCCCAAGCCAGCCATCAGCAGGGCGTAGGTGCCGGGCTCAGGCACAGCTGCAATGTTGTCGACCACAGCGCCCACGCCGGTGAAGCGCACAAAAGCGATGTCGTTGCTGGTGCGCAGGAAACCGATGGTGGTGCCTTCGTCGTAGGCCGCGTCGCTGCTGGCAGCGAAGGAGACGGTGGTCGACTCGAGCAGGTTGCCGCTCAGACTGAGGGCCTCGACCAGCAGCGATGCGCCGCCGAAGTGGCTCACGTAAGCGCTCACGCCCGACTTCAGAGTGTCGAAGCTGAAGAACAGCACGCCATTGCTGCCGGATGCAGCGAAGCCATTCAGACCGAAGGTCCAGGCGCCGTTGGTGCCCAGGTCACGGTTGAAAGGCGACAGCTCGGCGTCGTAGTCGGTGCCCAACGCCACACCTTGGCCCAGGTTCACACCGCCATCCGTGTTGATGAAGCCATCGAAGTTTTCGAAGCCGATGACGGTGGCACCGGTGATGCTGTCCAGCGAGGTGGTGATGACGGCGGCTTGGGCCGACACGGAGGCAGCCATCAGGGCGGCTGCAGCGATCAGGTTGAATTTCATGTTGAACATCCTTGTGTTGATGAGCTCAGGGCCGATCAGGAGCCGATGATGCCGCCGTCGTCCTTGGTGATGACCACCACGGAGGAGCGGGGACGGCCTGCGGGCAGTGCGGTCACGCCGTCAGCTTCCACAGACCACTGGTTCTGCGGCCAGTTGGAGAACTGGGTCGGGTTGGAGGCGAGGGCCTCTTCGCCAGGGTGCTGCACACCCACGAACATCGTCTTGCCGTCCGGCGTCATGGTCACGCCCGTGACTTCGCACTTGTTGGGCGCTGTCAGGAAGCGGCGGGTTTCGCCGGTGTTGGGGTCAGCGCACACCATCATGTTGCCGCCGATGTTGCTGAAGTCACCAGAGCCGTCGCCGAACTGGTCGGTCTGCACCCACAGACGGCCGAAGTAGTCGAACCACAGGCCGTCAGGAGCACCGTAGTCAGCGCTGCCGTTGGGGGTGTCGACGATGTTGCCCTGGAAGTTGGCCGGGCCGGTGTAGGTGCCAGGCTGCACCTTCGTGGTGGCGGTGTCGCCGGCTTGGGCGAACAGCTCCCAGGCGAAGGTCGTGGCCGTCACGGTCTTGCCGGTCTCACGCCAGCGGATGATGTGGCCGTAGACGTTGTTGGCACGGGGGTTGGCGGCGTCGACAGGCGGGTTGGCCGAGGCTGCAGCCGTGCTGCCATCGGCAGCGTTGGCAGCAGGTGCCGAAGCCGTGACAGCGTTGCCGCGGCGGCTGTTGTTGGTCAAAGTGCAGTACACCTCGACTTCGTCGAAACCGTTGATGCGGGGGCGTGCACCCGTCCACTCGGGGCGGTCCATCATGGTGGCGCCAACAGCGTCGGCGGCCATGCGGGTCTTGATCAGGATCTTGGCGAGCACTTCGGCGTCGTTGGCGCCGCTGAAGTTGGGGTTGTCGCGCAGGGCCTGGCCGTTCAGGCCAATGGTGCCGGGCTGCAGCGCGATCCACTGGCCCATCAGGTTCGCATCAAAGCGAGCAACGTACAGCGTGCCGCTGTCCAGCAGGTTGCGGTTGGCAGCCTTGTTGGTGGGGTTGAACTGGCCAGCACAAACGAACTTGTAGATGTACTCGTTGCGCTCGTCGTCGCCCATGTAGAAGGCGATGTTGTTCTGGCTGTCGACCACGTACTGAGCGCTTTCGTGCTTGAAGCGGCCCATGGCAGTGCGCTTGACGGGCACAGCGCGCGGGTCATACGGGTCGATCTCAACCACCCAGCCGAACAGGTGCGGTTCGTTGGGGTTCTTGTTGGGGTCGAAGCGCTCGTCGTTCTTGTGCCAGTTGTAGACACCGAAGCCGGATTGCGAGATGCCGTAGCGGCGGTTCAGCTTGCCGATCTCGGTGGCAGCCGAGGTGTTCACAGCGGTGTCGCTGGAGAAGTTGCCGTTGAAGTTTTCTTCGCAGGTCAGGTACGTGCCCCAGGGCGTGATGCCGTTGGCGCAGTTGTTGATGGTGCCGTAAGCGGTGAAGCCGTCGGTGGTGCCGCCCGTGGGGGTCGTGGCCGTGGCGGTGATGTTGTAAGCCTTGGCCTTGAGCAGGGCGTGACCAGCGGCGGGGCCCGAGATGCGGGTCAGGGTGTTGCCGGTGATGCGGCGGCCATAGACCGAGTTCTTGATCACGGACCACTTGCCGTTGACGCGGCGGGCTTCCAGGATGGAGACACCGTGGGCGTTCTGCGACTTGCGGGTCTTGTCGAAGGTGTAGTTGCCAGCGAGCAGATCTTGGCCGTTGGTGAACAGGATGTCTTCGTGCGTGTACTCGTTGTTCACGCACAGGATGCCGCGGTCGCTCGAGGCAGCGCCGTTGGTGTTGGCGAACGGGAAGAAGTGCATGCCGTCGTTGTGCATGCCGAACTGCTTGGCTTGCTGTGCCGACGTCTCGCTGGCGTTGCCGGAGAAGGCGGTGCCACCGGGCATGATGGCATCGCCCCAGGACACGAACACGTTGGCGGTGTAGCCTGCGGGCACAGTGATCTTGTCAACCACTTGGGTGGCCGGGCCACCTTGGGACACGTTCAGTGCGCGGGTGTTGGCCGGCACGCTTTCGAAGCCGATGCCGGGGAATCCCAGGCTGGCGGGCACGGGTGCGGCTTGCACGGTGCTGACCAGGCCGCTCAGCGACAGGCCACCGACCGAAGCCAGTGCGGTGGCGCTCAGGCCGGACTTGACGAATTGGCGGCGGCTGGCTTCGACGCTGTCGATGACGTCGCGGATCGAGGGGACGCTGGATTCGGCCAGGGTCACGTCGTTCTTGGGATGGGAAGCACCCTTCATCTGTATCTCCGGTGGGGTTGAGAGGACATGGACTGCTGCGGCAGTGGCCGTGGTTGGCGCTCTGCGCAATGGGCTCTACTATTCCCGAGCGCCATGACATGCCTCAGGGGCACCGGCCGGACAGGTATGAGCCAAATGGCGGGTGCTTGGTGGAATCCGCCTGACGCATCGGCATGGTTGGGCAGAGTGCGGCGACGCTTCCCTCATCGTGAAATGCGTGCCCCAAAAGAAAAGCCCTCGACACTTGCGCGACGAGGGCTTGGGGTGTGTCTGGACGACGGTCACCCGAAGGTGACCTCCGTCAGCGCGAGATCAAGCCTGGCGGCGGCGGGCAGCGAAGCCGACCACGCCCAGGGCAGCGCCCAGCAGGGCCAGCGAGGTGGGCTCGGGCACGGCGGTGACGTTGTCGATGGCGGCGTAGGAGCCAGCGGCGGCCAAGCCGCGCAGGTCAAATGACTTTGCTTGGCCAGCGAAGTTGAACGTGGCGGTGGTCCATTGGTCGTTGGCGGCGTCAATGGTGTTGGCCGTCAGGGTGTAGGAGCCCAGGAGGGTGCCGGTGCCGTTCAGGCCGGAGTAGGCGCTGATGGTGACGTCCAGCAGCGTGGTGTAGTCGAACGTCAGCTTGTAGTCCACGGCTGCGGCCACGTTCATGTACGCGGGGGCGTCGGTCGAGACGTAGGCGATGCCGGTGCCGCGGTTGGCGTCGGTGAAGTACGTGCCAGCGGCGTCGTTTTCGAGGAACAGCACGTTGTCGTTGAAGCTCACGCCTTGGACGGCGTAGGTGTCAGCGACGAATGCGTTGGTGCCAAGGCCAGCGTTGAAATCGATGACGAAAGCCGAGGTGGCGGACGACACGGCAGGCACAACGGCCAGGGCCAGCAGGGACAGGGCAGAAGACAGCTTCATTGGAAACTCCGGGAAAAGTGTTTGTTGCTAGGGCGGGGCGGCAGCAGACAACAAGATCCCAAGGAGTCTAGGCAGCGATGGCGACAAACATGTGACCAAACGCACGGCGGAGGTCGTGCACAAGGCGCCACGCGCAGCGGCCGTCAACTGCGCCGATGCGGCAAGTTTTGCTGCATGGCGAAATATCCGAACGTTTTCCGACCGATCCGCGTGCTTTTTGGATCGAGTGTGGCGTGGATGCGGCGTTGCCGTGGTGAGCACAGGTGAGCCCTGCCGCCGTCATGGGCGAGTCACCTTCGGTCACTAACCTCCCGAGGCAGCCTTTGGTCTCAGGTGGGCGCCAGTTCGTGAACTGCGCCACCCCAGGGGCTCACGTGCTTCGTTTGGCGGCAGGCACTCGACGACCTTTCACAAGACTCATACCCACAACCTGGAGCAGTCCATGCAATTCTTCAGCAAGCACCAGATCGCGCTGGCCGCGATCTCTTTCCTGGGCGCCGCCTCGGCCGTCGCCCCGACCGCCTCGGTGGCCGCCACCAAGGTCCCTGGCCAGTACGTCGCCGGTGACTTCCACAACCACACGACCTGCTCGGATGGCGCCATCTCGATGCAGAAGCTGATCAAGAAGTCCACGGGCAAAGACAACGGCGAGTGGGGCCTGGACTGGTTCGTGCAAGCCGGCCACGGCGGCACCGGTAACCGCAACTGCACCCTGGTCGAAGATGCTTCCCTGGCCACCCCGGCTTACCCCGTGGTCACCAACAGCAGCGGCGCCGTTCAAGGCCCCAGCACCACCTGGGAAAACTCTGGCGTGGCCATCAAGGGCAACGTCAGCGGCACCTCGCCCAACCGCAACATGTGGCGTTGGCAGTCCATCCAGGAACTGCAGTACCCCGTCACCGAATACCTGACGGCCCTGAAGGGCGTGCCCGTGTTCATGGGTCTGGAGTCGGTTGTGGCTGGTCACGAGCACTCGTCGATGGCCGTGATCACCGGTCAGCTGCCCACGTCCCTGGACAGCGTCGTTCTTCCCACCACGCCTGGCTACGTGCCCCAGGGCAACGCCACCGCACTGGCCCAGTGGAGCTATTGCTTCGACCGTGGTGACACCGACACCAGCCGCGGTGCCCAGAACCAGTGGAACTGCAGCGTCACCGGCAGCGACTACTCCGACACCACCAAGTACAACTGGAGCACCACCGGCCAGAAGCTGATCCCCACGGGCAGCGGCGTCGGCAGCGGTGTGGGCACCAAGGGTCACCTGAAGACCATCGAAGCCCTGAAGTGGATGCAGGAAAAGCATGCCGGCGGCAGCTACTACGTGCCTGCTCACTTGGAGCGTGCTGGTCCCTTCAACCCGGATGGCAACAACGGCTTCAACGTCGAGCACCTGCGCAACTTCAACAACGTCGCTCCCAACATCGCCTTCGGCATGGAGACCCAACCGGGTCACGGCGCTTCGGCTGAGCGCGGTGAGTACCGCCAGCTGCGCAACAGCTTCGTCGGCAGCGCCACGAACGTGGACTCCGTTGGTGGCTCCACCTACGGCGGCACCGGCGTGTACGGCGCCCAAGTCGGCGGCGTGTGGGATGCCCTGCTGGGCGAAGGTCGCAACTGGTGGTTCTTCGCCAGCTCCGACTGGCACAACCGTGGCCAGTTCGGTCCGGACGACCGCCGCTCGACCCAGGACTTCTACCCTGGCGAGTACCAGCGCAACTACACCCTGGTGCGCAACGGCTCTGACAAGCTGCGTCCGCAATCCATCGTTGACGGTCTGCGCACCGGCAACAACTGGGCTTCGTCGGGCCAGATCATCGACCGCCTGGCTTTCGTTGCTTGCTCGTCCTACGCTGGCACCCGCGGTGCCCGCACAGCAGCTGCTGTTGAGGCCCTGGCCGTGTCGGCTGCCAATGGCAACACCGACATCAACGTGAGCGGCTGCGCCACGATGGGTGAAAAGCTGGTGGTGAACCCCGGCGCCAACGTCATCGTGTCCATCGTGGTGCGTGACCCGGCTGGCGCCAGCAACTCGCCGTACTCGTTCCCCAACCCGTCGCTGCTGCAAGTGGGCATCAACCAGCCCCTGAACAAGCCGGTGCTGGACCACGTGGACGTGATCCGCGGCATGGTGACGGGTTTCCGTCAGCCGGGCGCTGCTGACTACGCTGGCGAATGGCCGCGCAACACCAACTGGCTGCGCGCCGACGGCACGACCGCCGACCTGTCGGTGGTGCCTGCCGCTGCCAAGAACACCTCGGCAGCCCTGCTGAAGTCGTTCAGCGCCGCTGGCAGCAATGCCTGGACGGCTTTCACGGCCGCCGACGGCACGCAAATGCTGAAGATGACCTTCACCGTCCCCGCGGTGCAGGCTTCCCAGTACCTGCGTCTGCGTGGCACCAACCTGCCTGCCTCGGTGCCCTACGAGACCGATGCCAACGGCAACCCGCTGGCCGACTTCTACACGAATGCCGCCAACACCGCCAACCTGCGCATCCCTTGCACCACGGTGGGCACCAACGTGCCGACCTCGGCTGTGAGCTGGACCGCTGCCAGCGGCACCATCGATGGCTGCCCGGCTCACCTGGCAACGGCTCCGGCCGCCATCACCACGGCTTCTGGCCCTGTGGCTGTGGGTCAGAAGATGGTGTCCTACGACGTGGCTGCCTGGTCTGACCTGTGGTTCTACAGCAACCCGATCTACGTCCAAGTGACGGGTTCGACCGTGGTCGCTGGCGTGAAGTGATTCTTCGCCCAGCCTGACGCTCTGGACGCTGCTTGCCCTTGGGGCAGCGTCCAGGGCCAGATGCCACAGCCCGCCCCTCAGGCGGGCTGTGGCAATTCTGATGAAGCCAGCTTTTTCTGCTTCACTTCGGAGATTCCGCATGACTTTCACGATGTCCCGCCGCCATGTTCTGCGTGCCGGATTGGCACTGGGTGCCAGCGTCCTGGCCCCAGGTGCCCGTGCTTGCGAGTTTTTCGCACCGAACCTGCGTGTCACGCATCCCTGGACCCGCGTCACTCCGGCCAGTGCGCCTTTTGCGGTCGTTTGCATGAAGATCGACCAGGTCACTGCGAGCGACCGCCTCATCGGGGTAGAAACTCCGGTGGCCACCGGCGCACAGATCGGTGGCATCAGTGCGCCCCCGGGCTTGAACCTGTGGATCGAGCGGGGCCAGGATTTCACCCTCAACGAGGAAGGCCTGCACCTGCGTTTGCTCGGCCTGACCCAGCCCTTGTTGCTGGGCCGCTCCTACCCGATGCGCCTGGTGTTTGAGAAATCGGGTGTCCTCCACGTGGAACTGAGCGTGGATTACGAGGCCCAAGGCTGAGCCTGTTGCACAAAGAAGTACCTCCCATGTCCCAACGTCCGCTGTCTGCCTCCGTGAACGACGCCCATGCCGCAACGGCATCATCCTCCCGCCCCGGCTGGTTGCGCGAACCGCTGCTGCACTTCTTGCTGCTGGGCGCCATCTTGTTTGGGGTGGACCATTACCTGATCACCCGGGTCGATGACCCCCGCACCATCGTGGTGGGGACGTCTGTTGACACGGAAGCCAAGCAATTGTTCAAAGCGTCGCGCGGGCGAGACCCCAATGCCGAGGAACTGGCGGCCCTGCGTCAGGTCTGGTTGGACAACGAGGTCCTATACCGCGAGGGCCTTGCCCTTCAGGTGGACAAGGGTGACAGTGCCATCCGCGAGCGTGTGATTTTCAAGGCGCTGAGCGTGGTGGACGCCAACACCAAACTGCCGCCGGTGACGGAGGACGTGCTGCGCAAGTGGTTTGAAGCCCGCCGCGCCAAGTACGACGAGCCGCCTCGTTTCGATTTTCAAGAGGCCGTGCTGTCGGGTGAAGCCAGCGAGGCCGGTATCCGTGCCTTTGTGGACAAGCTGAACGCAGGCAGCCCCGGGGAGGCCGAGGCCGGCCTGCGCGTGTTCAAGGGCCGACCACGCAGCAACGTGGAGCAAAGCTACGGCCCGGAATTTGCCAAGTCGTTGGAGGCTGCCGCACCGCAGGCGTGGCTGGCCTTGAAGAGCAAGGACGGCTGGCGAGCAGTGCGTCTGGAGCAGATGACGCCTGCCAAGCCTGCCGTGTTCGAGGTGCTGCGCAACGTGGTTCAACAGGATTGGACCGATGCCACCATGGCCGAGCAGCGCAGCGCTGCTGTGCGCGGCCTGATGGGCAAGTACAAGGTGATCTTCGAGGGTGACGCCAAATGATGGCGCGCTTGCATGCCGTGTTGCGTGTTGCCCTGTCGTTGCTGTCCCTGTGGCTGGGCCTGGGCGCAGCGCTCTGGAGCGTGGACGCCCGAGCCCATGAAATGAGCATGGCCGAGATGCAGGTCCGTGAGACCTCGCCTGGCGAGTTCTTCTGGCAATGGGGCCCCACCGAAAAGCGCGCTGCCAAAGACGACCTCACGCCCATCTGGCCTGAGAACTGCGTGGCCGATGGCAGCGTGCTGCACTGCGGCGAGGACGGCCTCGACGGTGCGATTTCGGTCAAGGGTGTGGGCAAGGCCTACTCGGCTGCACTCATCAAGATCACCTGGCGCAATGGCGAGTCCCGTGTGTACACGCTGACGGGCAGCCAGCCTTCGGTGCAGATTCACGGTGGCGCCGAAGACCGTCGCGGCATGGCCCAGGTTGCCTCGGCCTACACGGTGCTGGGGGTGGAGCACATCCTGGGCGGCATCGACCACCTGCTGTTCGTCATCAGCCTGCTCTTCCTGGTGGGCTTCAACCGCCGCCTGCTGTGGACGATCACGGCCTTCACCGCGGCGCACAGCCTGACGCTGGCGCTCAGCGCCTTGGGCTGGCTGGTGCTGCGCCCACCGCCGGTGGAGGCGTCCATCGCGCTGTCCATCGTGCTGGTGGCCGGTGAGGCCTTGCACAAGGAGCAGACTCTGGCACGGCGTTGGCCCGCCTTGGTGGCCTTCCTGTTCGGACTGGTGCACGGCTTGGGCTTTGCAGGCGCCCTCAAGGAAATCGGCCTGCCCGAAAACCACATGCTGACGGCCTTGCTGACCTTCAACATCGGCGTGGAAATCGGCCAGCTGATGACCGTGCTGGTCGCCTGGGCTCTGTGGCGCGTGGCCTCGCGCTGGGCTTGGTTTGCCGCGGCCCGCACGCCGGCGCTGTATGCCATCGGTGCGCTGGCATCGTTCTGGGCCTGGTCGCGTGTGGCGGCCATCGTTGCTTGAGTTGATTGTCATGACAGAAGTCATCCCCCTCTTTCCCACGCCTTTCCTGCGCGCCCCGGCCGCTTTGCCACGCGCTGTGGTCGACGGCCTGGTGCAGCACTTCAGCGGCCTGGCCCTGCAGAACAACAACGCGTCGGCCAACCTGTCGCACACGCAGATGCTGCGCCCCAGCGACAGCCCGCTGCTGGTGGATGCCGCCGCGCTGATCACGCCCAAGCTGGCCGAGTTCGGCGCCCTGATGTTCGGTGAGTCGCTGGGTTGGTCCATCAAGGAGATGTGGGTCAATGTGCTGGACGAGGGCGGACGCCAGGCCATGCACAACCACGCCAATAGTTTCATTTCGGGCGTGGTGTACCTCACGCCCACACACCCCTCGTCGCGCACGGTGTTCATGAAAGCGCCGGGTGGGCACGACTTCTCTTTCAAAAACGACCATGCCGGCGTGGTCACGGGCGCCTTCAACGCCGAAAAGTGGATCAGCCCGCAGCCCGAACCGGGCGATCTGGTGCTGTTCCCCAGCTACTTGATGCACGCTGTGCCGCCCAACGAGGGCGAGCGCCGCATCACCCTGGCCTTCAACGCCATCCCCGCGCGGTTGGACTCCTGGGGTTATGCCGTGAGCTTCAGTGGCTGAGCCGGTGGCGGGGGCTGCCCGACACCGCGCGGCCTTGTTGCTGATGTTGGCCTCCGGCTTTGCCGGGCTGGGCTACCAGGTGGTTTGGACGCAGCAATGTGCCTTGTGGCTGGGCCACGAGTCGGCTTCCGTGCTGGCCGTGGTGGCGGCTTTTTTTGGCGGTATCGCGCTGGGGGCCCTGTGGCTGGGGCCGCGCATCGAGCGCAGCGAACGACCGGTGCGCTGGTACGCCATCTGTGAAGCGGCGATCGCCCTGTGGGGGCTGGCGCTGCTGGGGCTGATGTCGCCCGTGAGCGACTGGCTGCTGCTGCGCATCGGCGCGCAGCCTGCGCCTTTGTGGCAGTGGGCGATGGCGTTCTGCGGCACTTTCTTGCTGTTGCTGCCTGCCACGGTGGCCATGGGCGCCACCTTGCCTGCCATGGAGCGGGTGATGTCGGGCATGGCCACCCGGGCGGGCATGGCCCGCTCCATCGCTGCTTACTACGCGGCCAACACTTTTGGCGCTGTTCTGGGCGTGCTGGGCACAGCGTTCTGGCTGGTGCCACAGCTGGGGCTGGCCCGCACGGCTGCCGTGTGCGTGGCGCTCAACCTGCTGTGTGCGCTCGCGTCGCTGATGGTCTTCCCGGCGCACAGCCCTGTGGCTGCCGATCAGGCTACGGCACCCGGTGCGGCTGCGTCCCAGGGGCGCGCCATGCTCTGGCGGCTGGCCTTCACGGGCCTGCTGGGCATTGGCTACGAAGTGTTGGTGGTGCGTGTGCTCAGCCAGGTGGCCGAAGACACCGTTTACACCTTCGCCATGCTGCTGGCGGTGTACCTTGTGGGCACGGCCCTGGGTGCGGCCGCTTACGCGCGCTGGCGCCACCGGGTGAGCGACGCGCAAGGCCTGGGCGACAAGCTCCTTGCCTTGCTCGCCATGGCCTGTCTGCTGGGCACGGCCAGCCTGTGGGCGTCCGAGGCGCTGCAAGTGTGGTTGCGCGCCGCATGGGGCGGCGGCATGGGCGCAGCCGTGGCCGCAGAAGGCGTCATCGCATTGGCGGCCTTCGGCTTGCCCACCTTCGCGATGGGTGCGCTGTTCAGCCACCTCAGCGCACGCGCCAGTGCCGAGGGCATCGGTTTTGGCCGATCCTTGGGTGTGAACACCTTGGGTGCGGCCGCGGCGGCCCCGCTGTTCGGTGTGCTTTTGACGCCGGCGCTGGGCCCGAAGCTGGTGCTGGTGTTGATCGCGCTGGGCTACCTGGCCCTCACCGCACGGCGTGCCTGGCGGACGTCCTGGGTCTGGGTGCCGGCCCTCACGGCAGGTGCCTTGGCGGTGTTGACCCCGCCGCTGGCTTTCGTCGACGTGCCTGAGGGTGGGCGCATCGTGGCTTACCGCGACGGCATCATGGCCGCGGTCAGTGTGGTGGAAGATGCCGATGGCGTGGCGCGCTTGCGCATCAACAACCGGCAGCAGGAGGGCAGCTCGGCCACCTTGCTGGTGGACGGTCGCCAGGCCCTGCTGCCCGTGCTGCTGCACCCCGCGCCACGCAAGGCCCTGTTCCTGGGCCTGGGCACGGGGGTGACTTCCGGTGCGGCCGCCGAAGACCCCAGCCTGCAGGTGGACACGGTCGAGCTGTTGCCCGAAGTCATCGACGCTGCGCAGCACTTCTGGCGCGTCTTCGACCGTGCCGGCCCCAACCCGCGCCAGACCATCCTGGCGGCCGATGCCCGTCGCTTCGTGCGCGCCACGGCGCAACAGTACGACGTCATCGTCTCGGACAACTTCCAGCCGGCGCGCAGTGGCTCCGGCGCGCTCTACACCGTCGAGCACTTCCGTGCGGTCAAGGCCCGCCTGGCGCCGGAAGGCCTGTTCTGCCAGTGGTTGCCGCTGCACCAGCTCGACATCGCCACGCTGCGCAGCATCGTGCAATCCTTCCTGATCGCCTACCCGCAGGGCGTGGCCATCCTGGCCAGCAACAGCCTGGAGACCCCCGTGGTCGGCCTGCTGGGCCATCCCGATGGTGCCCAGGATGCCGGGCGCTTCGATCCGGCCCGCTTGCGCCAGCGCCTGGCGGCCAACGGCTTCCCGCGCTCTCCCGCTGCGTTCGGCATCACCGACGAATTCGCGCTGTTGGGCAATGTGATTGCCGGACCCGAGGCACTCCAGCGCTTCGCCGCCGATGCACCGGCCAACACCGACGACCTGCCGGTGGTGGCCTATGCCGCCCCGCGCATCACCTACGCGCCCGACACGGCGCCGCGCGATCGCCTGGCCGTGCTGATGCGCTCGGTGTCGGTGGCGCCCTCGGAGGTGCTCGCCGCCCAGACCGACCCGGCCTGGGCCCGGCGCATGGCGGCCTACTGGCAGGCGCGCCAGCGTTTCATCGAGGTGGGGCAGGGCGTGCGGCCTTCGGGCGATGTGCAGGACATGCTGTCCCAGGTGCGCGAACCGCTGCTGTCGGTGCTGCGCCTCAGCCCGGATTTCCGCCCGGCCTACGAGCCCCTGGTGGGCATGGCCGCCGCCCTGGCGCGCGTGGACGTGGACGCCGCGCGGGCTTTGCTGACCGAGCTGAACCGCATCCAGCCGGCCTGGCCGGAGGCCGGACAGGTGCTGCAGCGCATCTCGGTGCCCCGCTGAGCCCAAGCCCTCCCAGCGGTGGGGCTTCTGGCCGCGTCATGCAAGTTGCCGCGTGGCCATGAAAAAAGGCTCCTCGCGGAGCCTTCGTGCACGGTGCGTGCCGGCAGGCCTGGTGTCAGGCCCTCACCGGCACCGCTGGCATCACATC
>Ga0209617_10000152_pt1 | contig 27734 bp, 26 predicted proteins | sample LakEriepJuly2011_2_FD_187459 | JGI IMG/M metagenome (GOLD analysis project Ga0209617, IMG submission 187459) | Freshwater microbial communities from dead zone in Lake Erie, Canada - CCB epilimnion July 2011 (SPAdes) (version 2) | ecosystem: Environmental > Aquatic > Freshwater > Lentic >...
AGTAGTATCGGGAGAAGAACCAACCGTTTCGGCACAAGACGAATCACAAGTAGTAACGGGAGAAGAACCAACCGTTTCGGCAATCAACGAACCAACTACTAAATTGCCTGAAAATGTATCTGAATCTCTAAATGAAGTGATCGATTTTTTTACTTCAAAAATAGCTTCAGAAATTACATCTAAGTTAAATTTAAATGATCAATATGTTAATCAAGATGGTTTTGAAACAGTTAAAAAAGCAGCAGAAACAATGAGAGCAAGCGATAATATTAATGAATCTAGAATGGAAGGTGGAACGAAACGTAAAAAATTTCATCTTACTAAAAAGTCACGTAAACACAAAACAAATTTACACCCTTGAAGAATACACTTTTCTAATATTTATGAGTGTATTATATAGACTTATTCCATTAAGAAGTTTACGAAGAACAAAAGGTGTAAAATTTGATGAAATTGTCCCTTCTGATATACCAAAAATAGATGGAGTGGAGTTGATAGAGTAATACATGGAGCAAATAGTATTTCTCCTGGTCCAATTGGCAATGTAAAACGTCCATGGTATATGCACACAGGACAAGACGATAATTTATTGGTATTACAAGGTGAAAGATATATTGATATTTATGAACCTAAAACAAACAAATCAGCTTCTTTTATTGTTAGTCCCGATAAAATATACAAAAATGATAAGCTCTATTATGATGGTCCTGCGATGATTGTATGGCCATCAGGTGTATATCATCGTATAATTAGCGGGAACGAAGGTAGTATTAGTATAAATTTTGCTACACGTACTAAAGAATTTGATTTAGAAAACAATTTTAATATATATATGAATTGAATAAGAATAATGGTAAAAGTAATTTATTGCGAAAAGGAATAGAAGATTAACCTGATATTTTATATAAGTATCCTAGCATAGATTTACAAAAATTGGTAAAAGATACTTGAAACGATTTGGTAATAAAATGTTGGTTTCAAAAACATAAATATATAGAAAATGCTAATTTATAGTGAGTTTATTTATATGTAAATGAAACGTTATATCTATCTTTTTGATTTAGTTTTGTTCTTTTTCCCAAAAAATTGAAATAATTATTTGCTAAAGCATAATGCCTTGGTTTTTTGCTTTGTAATACTTTCAATCGAACCTTCATAATCATTCCTACTTGCCATATACGTTTATGTGAATATTCTTTGTTTTTGTATAATTTCTCTAGTTTATCGATAGTATTTCGAACATCTTCAATTGTTGTATATTTTATATGTATTGTATCTTTTGGGTTTTTATCAATATATACATCAAATGATTTTTTAGGATTTGTTGGATTGAATAGAAATCGTTTTTTTGTTTTATTTTTATAATTTTTATTTATTTTTTTTGTGTTATGTTTCATAAAATAGAAAAATATTTTATTTATCTATAAATGTGAATCTAAATAAATGGTAAATATTTTATTGTATCATTATCGTATATTGAAACTTTATAAACATCATTTAAACCTTGTATACGAACTCTTTCTCCGCCAGTTAATTCGTCAACTCCGTATTCATTCGTAGCACTTTTCCCTTTAACAATCAAAGATAATTTTACACTATTGTATTGATTATTTATAGTATAATATTGCCATTTGTTTCTATTTGTAAAAACAGGTCTTCCCATTAAAGGTAGAAGCTTTTCACCATTATCGCGTTTATTATTCACAGGTTCTAAAATACCCATTTGCCTGTAACTAGTGTCAACAGCCCCAATGTTTGTTGAAACATTAATAGGAACTGTTCCTGGTGGAATAAAATTAATCTGTGGAATCAAATATCGTTCATCTCTTAAAGGTGGAACATATGGATCTAATAAAACGTCACCTGGAACTGGTGGAGGCAAAAAAGGTGATAGTGGTGGTAAATTAGTGTATGGAAAATTAGGTGTTTGTGATATTAGTATTTGTTCATTATTTATTATTTTTCTCCCATTTCTATTTTTACTTGATTGTGAATTGTCTTCATTCAAAGATGATACATTTCGAATATGTATATAATATAGATAATAAACTACTACTAAAACAATAATTATAAAAAAAATAGTGACATTTTCAATACATATGACTCCAGGTGGACATTTTTTCATATTATATAATATATCAAAATATTAAATAATATAGTTTTTTGTATTTTTTCTAATGTAAAAGTTATAAGATTTTTACTCCTTGGTTCTTTTTGTTTTCTTTGTTTTCTTTGTTTTCTTTGTTTTCTTTGTTTTTGTATTTTTTTTCAACTTTTTTGTCAATTGTTTATTTCCTCCTTTTGTATATCCTGGTATATTATATATTTTACCACTACGTAATTTCATTGTATTCAGTATTTCTTGTTGAGGTTTTTTCATATCCTTAATTTCGATTATTTCATCCATGTCACCTTGAATTTCTTCAAGCTCATTTATTCCAGAAATGTCACCAATCGCTAATTCTTCATGTGTGTCAAACCAATCATAATCATTATCAACGCTTTCTAACCCACCTTTCATAGAACTATATTTTCGTCTTTTGGAAATTGCTTTCTTACCTCCTCTACTAGATTTCGTAGATAATTTGAATAACACTCGAGGGTTCTGATTTCCAGCGCCTCCATTACCCCATGACATATCACAGCGAATATTATTGTCACTTGTTGTAATCAAATCAAAAGTATGTTCTCCCACTTTAACCACATCGGTTAGTTGAATCAATGGAATCGTATCTTTTTTGAATGTTTCATCGCTAAAAATACAGAAAAATTTGTCTTCTTGTTTACCATTGAAAATAGCGGATATTTCAGAAAGATTACTGCGAATAAAATCCATTTTTTCATTAATAAATAAATCAAAAGATTCATTTACTATTCTTTTTTTATTCTCATTTTTCATAACATCACCTTCACGCAAACGTAGATGGAAATTCCTTGTTGGTCCTTTTTTAGGAACAGCTACAGATTTAGCTGTTGTTTTCCAATTTTCTCTCTCTCTTGGTTGTTCTATAGTAATCGCATTACATATTTCTTGTAAAAAATTTCTTTCAACATTATTATCGAGAGAAGGTGGCCAGAAAAAATCGAGATAAGAACTTCCAAATAACATTAGCCCTGACGCACTTTCAGTATTGATTGCTGCAAATTCGGCCAATTGTGTTATTTTGTCTTTTGAACTTGATGAAAATTTGAATTCAATTTTCACTATTTTTTCTACTCCATTATTGCGTATATTTAACTCAAAATCATGAGATGTTGTTTGTCCACCTTTTTTAACGAATGATAAAAGCTCATAATTATTATCACCACCGCATACTTGGTCAGCACATTCTAAAATAATTCCGATCCATTCTTCTTGTAAATTTAGTAATTGATCTATTATAATACGATTATTCATAAAAGCTTGAGAAAAATAAGTAGGATCTGTGAAAAATAAGTTATACAAACCAATTTCTCTTATTTGATTGAACAACCCATTTTTGTTTTTACTAATTACATCACTGTAATCATAGAATAAAATATGAATCGCTTTCCATTTCGCTAAAATAATATCATTGTTTGACTCGTTTGAAAAATCTACATTGCTCCATTTATCATGAAAATCATTCAAATCATTTATTTCCAAAAATTCCATATAATTATTCATTATAATGTATTATTATAACACTATAATAAATTTAGAATATACGTTTGAATTCTTTCAAGGGTTTAATTTTTAGCGCCTAAACCAGATGAAAATTTTTTAGCAATGTTTGCTAAATCCCCCATGTTTCCACTATCCCCCAAACTGCTTAATAGATCTTTAGCTTGTGACATCATTGGAGTCATTCCTGCTATAAGTGGTTGCATATTTTTCATAGATTCTGCTAATTGAAGTTGTTGTTTCATGAGATTTTGTGTATCACTTGTTAAACGTTTAATACCGTCACTACCTAGTATTTTATTTAATTCATCATACGCATCTTCTACAGTTGAAGCATAATCAATGTTATACCCGTTACTATTTTTCTTGCTGCGACCAACTTCAAATGATTCATTCTTTGTAACATCATCTTTGTCAGCATCACTAGTTTCGGTGTGATCTAAAGGTGCCATTATCAATCCTTGACTGGTTGAATGGGATGGTTTATTTTTGTTTTTGTGACCAATTTTATCAGAATCTTTCATGTGATTTGAAGTTTTTTTATTATCATCATGATCATCAGCATCAGCACTGGAAGATGTCTTATTTTCAGAATCATCATTATTTTCCATACCTTCTTTATAAAATAAAGTATTAGAAGACATACTAGAAATAGCAATTAACAAATTAACTAAAATTAATGGAATTCCTAATACAATTATCATATTTTTGCTAAAAAAATATGTTATTAGACCAATAAGCATAAAATAGACGATCGCGTGTATGTTATTGAACATTATGAATGCTATAATGTTTAAAAAAGCAACAATCGCAACAACATTTAATACTTTTTTATTGGAAAGTAACTTTTGAATTTTAAAATTATTTTTCATGAAGTTTATATATATAATAAATATATTTTAAAAAAAAATGACAAATATCGTTCAATATAAACTAATAGGAAATATTTACAATTATAGAATGAATAATAGTGCTACAGTTTCTGGTACAGTTTCAGGTACAGTTTCTTTGTCTACATATAGTAGTGATTCAATGGATACGATTGAAAGTTTTGAATCAACACGAACTACCGACAATAACAATATAAGTAATTCTACTAAATATAAACTTTTGGTACCAGAATTATATAATAATAAAATTCATGGTTTTACATATGATTCTGATCCAAATATAAATGGTCATTTTATTGTATTACATATTTTTAAAAAAATACCAAAAAATTGCATTACTATTTGTAATTTTTATAAAAAATATTATAAGAATAATTATATTTCTTTATCTCATGATTTGATAATGAATTATAAAAATATAATTACAAGTTCAAACTATTTAAACATTGAAATAGGAGAAATCCATTATTTACGAGGAGATGAATGTGTTTGTATATTAAAAACATTTTGGTTAAAAATTGTACAACGTGCTTGGAAAAAAGTATATAAAATTAGACAACAAATTATAAAAAAACGAAACCGACCAGATTCAATTATATACAGACAAACTACAGGTAAATGGCCTTCTGATTATCAATATATTCCTTCTATTAGAGGAATGCTTAACTTACTAAATCAATAACTTCTTATTACAAGAAGAAACAAAAATATATATTTTATATTCAACCTCATTTTTTTTTATAGAATTTTACACGTGATTTTGTAGTACTATTAGAAGTTGTTTTCGTAGAATTTGTTTTAGGTGAGGATGTTGATAAATTTGAACTTTTATTAGTAGTTATTTTTTTATTTTTTTTGAATATCAAAAATCCGCCTTTTTGTGTAGTTTTTCTATTTTTTTGAATAAATCTCCGTCCTCCATTTTTTTTTGTTTTCCTATTTTGAATGCTTTCTTTGTAACCACCTATGATATTGCCAACATTAACAGAAGGTTGTATATTCATCCTATTTTGTCCTTGAATAGTATTACTAATTTCTTGCAATGATTGTTCAATTTCACTAACAAATTCACTAATCTGATTCATATTTTCATTATTTAGATTATCATTTGATAATTCTTCCAAATGTTCTTTGAAATCATTTATTTTTTCGGTAGCATCTATAATTCGTTGAATAAGATTATCATTTTCTTCACGTAATGATTGTTGTTCATTTGTAAGTTGTGCGATTTTTCTATTTAAGTTTTCAACTTCTGCGCTGGTTTGTTGGTGTGCTTGTTGGGTATTGTTAATAATATTTTCATAACTAGCTATTTTTGTATCTTTTTCATTAATACTATTTTGCAATTCCTGAATTTTTCTGTCATTTTCTTGTTGTTGTCTTTCTACTATTTCTTTATTTTCGTTGGTTAAACGCTGTATTTCATTAGCATTATTTGTTACAATACCATTCTTATCAGTTAATTCACCTCTTAACGCATTTTTCTCATTTTCCAATAGTAAATTTTGTTCTGTTAATTGTCTAATTTGATTCTCTCTTTCATCAATTTGTAGTTGTATTTTTTTAGTGTTTTCTTCGTTATTTTTAACGAAATCATTTATTCTATTGTTTAACATGTCGTTTTCTCTTGACAAATCATTACGTTGTTGAATCAAACTATTCATTTCGGCTTGATTGTTTTGAATACCACTATTATTTTGATCAACTTGTTGTTGTAATTTATCTAAATCATTTTTTAATTTCTTTATTTTTTCGACAATATCTTTAATTCGAGCATTTATTTCTTGTAATTTATTTATAACGAATGTATTAAATTCTTTTTTATTTAATGATTTTTTTTTTATAGTATCTTTCATTGTATTTAAATTATTTAAACTTTCTTGAAATTTTGCTAAAAAATCATTATTTCGATTAGCTATAACATCCATGTATTATATATTATATTAATATAATATAATACATATATATTTTACTAAATAATGTATCATCATGTATCATCATATAATACATTGTTGAAATCATTCAATTTCATTCACAAGATGATCCAGACTTAATTTTATCGATTTTAACTCTTTTTTAATTTTATTTTGTTCATACAAAGCATCTTTTAAATTATTTTCACTTAAATTTCCAGAAATAGTAAGATCATGTATGTATTTTTCTAATAATTGAAGTGCCACTATTTGTTCTTCTTTTTGTTTGACAATATAATTATTATATGAAATGTAATCATCTCTAACATCTTTTAAAAAATTATTTTGCTTAATTAATTGTTTAAGTTTCTTTTGTTTTTGGATCAACATATTTCTTTTTATTTTAATTATATCTTGTAAATGTAAAAATTGATCTTCATTAATAAACATATCTCTTTTTACAGGTAATAAATCCATTTCAAAATAATATTCTTACATTATTGTTTTATTTTAATATTTTATAAATAAATTTAAAATCTTTTGTATATATTATTTAGGATGTCCAAAAGTGTAATTGAACAGTTGCTCACTCCAGACGATAATAGATATGTAATGTTTCCAATAAAACATGAAGATATATGGAAAATGTATAAAAAACAAGTAGATTGTTTCTGGAGAGCAGAAGAAATAGATTTAAGTAAAGACATAGTCCATTGGGACACCCTAAATCGTGATGAAAAATATTTTATTTCAATGATTTTAGCTTTTTTTGCTGCGAGCGATGGAATTGTTTTAGAAAATCTTGCTTTGCGATTTATGGGAGACGTTCAAAATTCCGAAGCAAGAGCATTTTATGGGTTTCAAATTGCTATGGAAAATATTCATAGTGAAACATATAGTTTATTAATAGAAACATATATTAAAGATAAAGAAGAAAAATCACGTCTTTTCAATGCTATTGAAAATTTCTCATGTATCAAGAAAAAATCAGATTGGGCTCAAAAATGGATAAAAGATAATAGAAGTGGATTTGCTACAAGATTGATCGCTTTTGCTTGTGTAGAAGGAATATTTTTCAGCGGTGCTTTTTGTAGTATTTATTGGTTAAAAAAACGAGGATTAATGCCAGGGTTGACATTTTCAAATGAATTAATATCTCGCGACGAAGCACTTCATTGTGAATTCGCTGTATTATTATATAGTAAAATGATGAATAAAGTTAAAAAATCAAGAGTTCATGAAATTATTAGAGAAGCGGTTGAAATAGAGAATGAATTTATTTGTGAAGCATTGCCTTGTAGATTAATTGGGATGAACTCCATGTTAATGAATCAATATATACAATTTTGTGCTGATCGTTTATGTGTGCAATTAGGATATGAAAAAATTTATAATGTTTCGAATCCATTTGATTTTATGGAATTAATTAGTTTGGAAGGAAAAGTTAATTTTTTTGAAAGATTGAATGATTCTTATGCTTTAGCAAATAAAAATAAAGATGAAAATGTGTTTGAGTTTAACGAAGATTTTTAGGATCAATCCTCTATAATAAGAAGTTTTGTTTTTGGTTTTCTTGGTTGTCGTGTTTTTTTGGGTGACGGAATAGGTTGCGTCTCTATTGTTTCTGACAATGGGATTGAAACCATTTTCTGTTGTATAAACGACTCTTTAGATGCTGTTATTTCTTTCACTTTTGTGGCTTTCGGTGGTTTCGGTTGTTTCGGTGGTTTCGGTGGTTTCGGTTCTTTCACTTTTGTGACTTTCGGTGGTTTCGATTCTTTCACTTTTGTGACTTTCTTTGGTTTTGTTGCGACGAAGGTTTCTTTTATATTTATCATACTATAATCATTTTTATCGCTATTCTTATTTTTATTTCTAGAAGCAATCTTACCTAAAAACTCGGTGAATTTAATTTGCGTTTTAGCATGACAATTCGATACAGATTTGATTGAATTACATGCTATATAAGGTAATAATTCCCAATTAGAAGCATTAGACCTAATTTCATGATCAATTAAATCAATATCACTTAAACAATGTACAGAATCTGAAATATTTTGTAAGTATTTAATATCATCTTTCATTTTAATATTATTCAATGGATAATTTTCATGTATCATCAATGGCAATAAATCATGGTTCAACCAAAATAATGTATATTTTTCTTTAATGTCTATATTTTGCGACATGAATGATTTGGTCAAATCAAATATACTGGTTTCTGTTATATTTTTATCTTTTATGTAATTTGTAGCCAAAGATGTTCCCATTTGTAAATTCACTAAAATATTACGTATATCGCAATTAGAATCTTCAATCATATTTTTGAGTGAATAATCAGGTATGGATAAACGTTCGGTTTTGATAATTGGTGTAATAAATTTCATTACTTCAATACTATTAGGTTTTAAAAATTTAACATCTAAACAATATGCTATAATTGGTTTCAAAGACTGATCATATCGGTTATTACACGTAGCAATCAGTGGGATATTACTTTCTTTCATACAATGTACGATATTTGTTATAAACCCGTAATCATCATAACAATCAATATCATGAACTACAATAACGTTTCTTTTTAAAGTTATTGATTTTTCAATTTGAATGATAGGAATTATTTTTTCTTGAAAATATTCTTTATCTGCTTTTTCATCAGGGTTAATAAAAATAGGATTCAAATTGTTTTTTTTAATAAATAATTCAACGCATAATGTTTTACCAATTCCGTTTTGACCAGAAATTAAAGCACATTTGTTTATTTTTTTTTGTTGATGTAATTTCCAATCATCAAGCCAACTCTGAAGAACACTTATTTTAGATGTATTTCCTACAAAATTTTCAAAATTTTGCGGTTTATACTTATCTGTAAACATTTTATTATAAATACTAACTATTATAATAAAATAAATATAAAATCATTTTTATTTAAAAATAAATCAATAAATTTATATACAAACATGCTTACTTGTAATTTAATGGGTGGTTTGGGAAACCAATTATTTCAAATATTCGCTGTATTGTCTTGTGCGATCAATAATAAACACGATTATCAATTCATAAATACCGAAAAATTAGGTGAAGGAAGTACCACTGTACGACCTACTTATTGGAATTCGATTCTTTCAAAATTATCGAGCTGCTTATTTAATCAATATCCAGAATTCAATGTTGTTTTCAGAGAAGAAGGTTTTACATATAAAAATATACCCAATCATTTATTTCAAGAAAATACAAATATAATGATATTTGGATATTTTCAAAGTTATAAATATTTTCATGAAAATTATAAATTGATTAATCTCATTTTAGATATTTACGAAAAACAACAAGAAGTATTAAAATATTGTACTAGTAAAAAATTGTATAATACAGATTTATTAGACAATACTATCTCATTGCATTTTAGATTAGGGGATTATAAAAATTTACCCACGTATCATCCAATAATGTCATATGAATATTATAAAAAATCATTACAACACATTACAACCAACATTACATATGTACCTAATATTTTATATTTTTGTGAAGATGAAGATGTTGAAAGTGTGAATGAAACAATTCAAAAATTAATGAATGATTTTCCAGACGTCACATTTGAAAGAGCATCTAATAAATTAGATGATTGGCAGCAATTATTACTAATGAGTTGCTGTAATCATAATATAATTGCGAATAGTTCATTTAGTTGGTGGGGTGCTTATTTTAATTCACATGAAAATAAAATTGTATGTTATCCTTCAAAGTGGTTTGGATCATCTATGACGAATCATGATACATGCGATTTATTCCCTCCAGAATGGACTAAAATAATTGAACCTTAATGTTATGAAATATTTTATGGGTATTTATTTTTAATTCTTTCCAATTTTTCATCATGATTTTTAGTATTAAAAGCCGAATTGAAATGCAAACGATGTTTAACCGCGATTTCTTCGCAATTGTAAAAACGTTTACCTTCACTACGTAATTTCAACCATAATTCATAATCTTCAACTCCATCGTTTTCTTTATTCCAAAAACTAAATTCTTTCCTGATTAAACAACTAGAATTAATAATAGGATTACCACTATGGAAGTCGTGATTACTAATATCACCATAAGGAATTGCTGGTAATACGCCATTCAAATAATCGCCAAAATAAATAGCTCTTGTTCCTATAACATCATAGTCATTCATAAATTGAACTTGGCATTGTAATTTATTTTTTTGCCAAATATCATCTACATCCATTAAAGAGATCCAACCATAATTACAAAAGGAGATTAATAAATTCAATGTATCAGACTTTCCACGTAAATGAGAAAAATCATATACTTTTATTTTACCATAAACTCCATATTCGTTTGAATCTTCTTCATATTTTTTGGCTGTCTTATAAACATCTGAGTTTGGTGGATGACCGTTGATGCCAATCAACAATTCCCATTCAGTAAATTCTTGATTTATAATAGATGATATAGATTCATCTAGAAATTCGATCCCGTTGTAGATTGGTAATAAAATGCTTATCATACAAATAATATAAATTATATAAATATTATTTATATTGTTATTATCTCTATTATCTCTATAATAAAAATCGTTGAAATAAAAACCAATTATCAAACCTATCGTCATTCTCTCGGAGAATGTTAAAATGGGACTTGTTGTTATTGGACAAAATACAATCTACTAAAATTATTTGATCATCTTTTACTAAATAATTATTTTCAAAGTACAATTTCAACTTATTTTCATATGTTTCACACCACCATTCTATTTTATTTACATGTAACATAACAAACCCACCAGCAATAGAATTTTGATATGGAGGTATAGGTTCTATCGGTAATCCTAATTCATTTTTGTTGTTGATTGTCTTATTCAATAATTGTATAAATCCATCATCATTGTTTACACAAGCATAGTATATTTTTTCTTTATCCAACCCTCGAATTTTGTCTTCATTCGCCCAATTAGAGAGATGTTCAGTGTGAATAGTACCATAATTATTACGAAAATATCCTATATCACACCATCCATAATATTCTGTTTCAAAATATTTGTTGTCTATTGTATCTTTAACAAACCATATTTTTTCACTCCAAAGCATATTTACTTGCCATAAAACTTTGGTATTTAATAATTCATTATTTTCATGATTTTTAATCCAAAAGTCTTTGTATTTATAATGATAAAATTCTTCCATTGGTTTTATGATTACTTTTATTCGCGGATTTTCTCTCGTATCAATGTATTTTATACTATTTTCATCTGTATAAATTACTAAATTAAAATGATTTACGATGGAAATAAAATTATTCATCCATTGAATATATGTTTCAGGAGGAAATTTCGATTTTATAATATAAAAACAACTAGAAAATGTAATGGACATATATTATAAGCGACTATACATAATTTATACAAAAATTATTTATATTGAATTTTTTCAATATAAATTTTGTGAGAAAATCGACCACGAAAAGTGCACTAATTGGGAATCGAACCCAAAACCTTTGGCTCATAAGACCAATGCTCTAACCAATTGAGCTATAAGTGCTGCGTTTTATACATTAGAAAATAGTTTTTCATTTATACTTTCATATAAAATGCGTCACCCCATCGACATTCGCCAGCCCATTTAGTTTCAACTCTATTAAACCCAAATTGTTTTAAATAATCATCTAATTCAGTGATTAAACAACAATCTTTATAAACATAATCTGAATTTACTTCTGTATAAATATAATCTACTTTATGTAAATAGTCTTCCATACTTTTTAAAGCTTTAAGTTCAACACCTTGAATATCTAAATTTAAGAAGTTGTAATCAATATCATAGTTACAAATAATATCTTTCAACATCTTTGTTTCTACTTCCATTTTATTTACAAAAACAACGTCAGGATGATGGGTTGAATGTAAACCAAAATCTAAAATAGACGATGATTGTCCGTTATTTGATATATTGAATGAAACAGTCTCTATTTTGTCTGAAATAACTGCTTGTTCAATATAAATTCCTGGGAATCTTTTTTTACATAATTCTACTTTATTTTCCATAGCTTCTACCCATAAAACATTATTTCTTGATATATATCTGTCGTAATCACTAATTTCTTCACATTCATGTGCTCCTACATGTAAAATACCTTTAAAATTGATATTATATTTTTGGACTAATTCGTGTAATGAAATTAACATATCTAAATTTTATATATATTATAAATAATATTATTTTAAATGTTTTTATATAAATATTTATACATTTGAGGAATTTGTAATTTTGCTTAATAACATATCCAATACAATGCTACTATATGAATGAGATTTCGATAACATATAATTTGATTGATCGTGTAAACGATGCTTGTAATGTAATGATTCCACTACAAAAATATTATTAGATAATAACCAATCAGTAAATAAAACTGCTGAATCTAATGAATCAATAACTTCGCGTTTATAATCATGTTGAACACAATCCATACATTGAATAAAATTTTTTACTGGTAAAAAATAATTACATGTGTTTATTAAACACTGAAATGTAGAATCATTAAATTCATTTACATAAAGAGATTTTGAAATAAATTGATTATTGAATTTTGTATAATTTAATATTAGTGATGGCGTACCAGGAAATGTTACAGCCCACGATGGAGAATAAATTGTATTTTTATCCCAATTTGGTATTCCATAAATAGTGTCAATACATGTTTTATCATAAATATTGTCAGAATCTAATAATATGGCCCAATCATTACTACATTTTGATACTGTGTTTATTTTATTATGATAACAACCTAAATTGGTTTCATTTTTGAACAATTTAATCTTCGGATTATTATAAGTTGATAATTTTTGTTCTAACGCTTCAATATCACTAGATTTATCATCACAAATAATAATTTCATTTATTCTTGAATCATTTATAAGTGGATCTATAGCATCACAAATATAATTACTATTGTTATAATGAGGTATAGCAACTGAAATAAATCGTTGTTCTTCAATTTTGGTTTTAATATATTCACATGTATAATTGATTGTAAACATTTCTTTAACCTTTAAAAGATTATTCAATTTTTCACATATATCGACATTTTTTAATATGTTTGGCAATTGTTCTATTTCACTTGAATTAATTATAACAGCAAAATCATCCCAATTAATTGTATCAGAAAAAGGTAATACCTTTTTATCTTCCCATATATAAACTGGAATACTATTTCCCATTATTGCTTCATATATTCTAAAAGATGTATAACCATAACCTCTTGGAGCTAAAGTAAAAATACTTCTATTTATAATTGTTTTATATTGCTCAAAATTTTCTGAATCGAAAAATTGAAAATCAGCATTATTTCCCAAGAGTATTTTCATGTCAAATCTACATTTATGTGTATCCAATCTTCCCATAAATGAGCAAAAAATATCTTTTTCAATGTCTATCGTTGGAAATAATGGTAAACACACTAATGGTATATCATAATTAGCTTTATTACCAAAAAAAATGTGTCTATTAATACCATAAAATGATACTTCCCGACTTGTAACATCGTTTTTAATATTTAAACCACCGCCACCACCGCTAAATACTAAAATATTTAGATCAAAATTTCTAACAAAAATACCAGTTGCGTATTGAACAATCGTAAAATATTTTTTAGTTTTATCCAAGGATTCTAGCCAATCATAAAGTTCATCAATATTACTAGCATAATTATTTGTTACATAATAAGAAGTCCAAAAAACAGGTAAATAAACATAATCACTAATTATATTATCTTTGTGTGTCGAAAAATATTCATAAAATAACTCCTCCATATTTTTCCCAGTGGTATAACATGGGTAATCACTTATGTATTCTGGTTTAAATTTGGTTGGAACATCTAAAATTAACATTTATATAAATTAACAGATATTTATATTTAAGTTTATATTTATTTAAAATAATTAACTGATAGTTATTATAACCACTTTTATAAAGGTAATTATGGAAGTAAATTTTGTAATATTAGGAAGATTAGGTAATGCTATTTATAGATATATAGCATCAACTTTAGTTTGTATATTGTACAACGGTAATTATGTTGTTAATAAAAATCAGTGTGCTAATTTAAGAGATACAGATTTTTATAATATTTTTATTTCAAAGTCTCACAAAAATCAAAAATTGTCTTCTGTAAACATGAATGGATATTATCAACATGACAGTATTTATAACTATCATAAAGAGTCTATTATTGATTTTATTAAAAACAATCCATCTCATTATGTTTTAACAGATGGTGTTACAGCGGGTGATTTAAATAGTGAACAATTTTTTATGATAGATATTTTATTGACACCGACAAACTTTAGTAAAAGATTTAAGTATGTTCTTCATTTGAGATTAGAAGATTTTGTAACTCATAATTTATATATAAATAAAGAAAGAATAGTCGATTTATTAAAACAAATCAATATTGATGATGACATATGTATTGTTTGTAATAAACCAAAAACTGAATTTGAATTTTCTTATATTAATTACATTCAAGACTTTTTAAAACAACAAAATATTAATACAATATTTGAAAGCAATGATGTTTTAACTGATTATTATATAATGAAAGAAGCTGAAATTTTAATTTGCTCTAAAAGCACTCTTTCGTGGTGCGCTGCGTTTTTCTCAGATAAAATTAAAACATGTTACTTTCCTGATTATGATGTAGATCAATCAGATACGATGACATGTAAAAGACCAATCAATAATACAGTTTTGTATTAAACGTTAAAACCATATTTATTTAAATGATAAGGGAATTGTTCTTTATCTAAATAGGATGTTAGAGCTGGTTTATAATTCGAACCCTTAAAATCATTTTTAAGATTTGGTTTCAACCATAAAAACTCCTGTATTAAATCTTTGTCACAAAAAGGATATCTTGTTTCATAACTAAATGAACCGCCTACGTACTCATCTCCTTTCAAATAATTTTTCATAGAACCTTCAAAAAAATTAGGCCATGGAAAAACATCATTTAAATTTTCAGGAAACAAATTTACATTTCCATACCCACAACTATAATAACTATTATGAGCCATTACTTCATCAGCCCCGACACCTGAATATAATACTCTTATATTACTATCAAATTGTTTCGCGACATCAATTATTTTACATTTTCCTAACATTGATCCCATATTAAACCCATTCACAATTGAATTAACATTTGGATTATAAGTCCAGTCCCAAATAAAAGGTTCACAATAATTATGTAAATATTGTAACCAGTTTTCCTTTTCGTATTCTTCTAAATTTATTAATATATGTGATTCACCTAATATCTTTTTCCGTTCTAATATAACATCAAGTTTTTCATTTTTTGGAATTGAGATGTATATCGCATCTTTTTTGAATTTATGTAAACAACACGCAATGACCCCACTGTCATTTCCACTACTTAAACATATAATTGGTTTTGAGTTTTCAGGATATCGTTTAAGAATTGTTTTTTCTAAAGCATTATAAAAATCATCATATGTATCTTTGTATTGTAATAAATCAAAATCATAAATAGTATATGAATCAATCATACTCCTTTCATTTAAATCAAAAATCAATACTTTGTTAGGCTCTATTTGAAAGTAATTATCTTGTCTTATACTTTTACATGTGCTTTCATAAGTTGAAATAATTATATTATCTTTATTTATATTGTAAAACAATGGTTTTGTCTTAAAAATATCACTACAAATAAATAATACATTCTTTTTAAAATCAAATAAAACAATGGTGAATTCACCATCCAAATATTTTACAAAATTATTACCATATTTATTATAAGCAGCAATAATACTATAAACATCTGATTTTGCTTCTGGTAAAATTTCTTTATAATTATAAATTTCGCCGTTAAATAAACATACTATGTCATTATCAATAATTGGTTGAATTGTTTTTTCACCTGTTAAATGTAACAAAAAATGTACAAAATGAATATTATTATATGTTATTTTACTTGTGTTATCTGGACCTCTTTTTTGAATCAAATTATAAGAATTTTCAGGTATATCTAAGCTTGAAACTATTATTCCACACATAGTTATATAATAATAATAACATTATTATTATACTATTTTTTATATTTGTTTTCTTTCAAATGTTATATTTAAACCATCATCTATAAGTATTTTATAATCATATTCATTTATCATTTTTTGTATTAATCGTTGAGTGACACCATCATAATCTTTATTTTTTAACAACAAATCAAATTCAATACATAAATATTTGGGATATATATTATCATTAAACATTTGTTCTAATACTTTTATTTCAGCACCTTCAATATCCAATTTTAATAGATCGATATAATGATGATTCAATTTAACCATTATATTTTTAATTGTATCAACATTAACAATGTCATAGTTTACACCAAACATACCGTCTATTAATGATTGTGAAACATAATTTTCATTATCTTGTTTATAAAATTTTAATGTATCTGGTTTACTCCATAAACCAATGTCTAGATAAAATATCTTTTCTATATTGGGTTGTAAATTGGATATTTTTTCATAATAGTCTGGTTGTATATTTCCAGTAAAAGTAGTTTTATTTTTATAAAAATTAATAACTTCATTATAATGTTTTTTCGATTTTTCGGTTGGATCGATCAAAAATATATTACTATTGTATTTTTCACTTATTGATAAATCAAAAGAAATGTCTTCACCTACACCACCTGAATAAATAATACTGTTTTCATTCAAATTAATATCATTTGGCACATACCAGCCTCCATACTCTGTTCCTAATTTTTCCATATATAGATTAGTTATTTTATTATGTTTAAGTTTTTTACTAAAATTATTTAATACTATAAAATCTTTCTTTCACATTATTCATTACATCTTCATGATTATATCTAGTCAATATGAAAATACTTTCATCATGAACGACATGTTTATATTCAAGGTTCGGAACAACATGGAATTGTAAATTTAATTTTTCAAATAATAAGACGTTAAAATACATAACATCACAAGCTGAAGACTTTTGAATATTAATTATTTCACTATCAATATCTAAATTATTAATCAACCATTTATTAATTATGTAATTACCCAAATTAAAAAGTGTCTCACTAGAAATATTATTTGGTTTCATAACAAGTTGTTCTTTTTGTCTATTTTCTTCAAAGTTTCCTTCCTTAAAAATAGTTCCTGATATATGAGAAAAATCAAAAATTGGAGCGCCTTTACTAGGAGATAATATTACATTTTGGTTATTGTCATTAATATGATCATTAATATAATTTTTAGCAACCATAAAATAATTTTTATCGGCGAAATTATCAGAATCTATTAAAGCAATCCATTCATTTTTAGCAATCAAACAAGCTTTATGTTTGTTTAAAAAAGGTCCTAATACTTTATCATTTTTAACTAAAACCAATTTTTCATTATTTGGAAAATATTGTTTAATTTTTTCTATATCATCACCAGTTTCATCTGTTATAACAATTTCATCAATATATTCGTTTTCCAAATAATCGGGCAAATATCTTGCTAAAAAATTATCAAACCTATTCATTGTCGGAATACATAGAGTAAACATGGTATATAATAATAATAATAAATAATATTATTTATATCTTTTTACGATTTATTTATAGGTTATGTCCTTTATTTTTTTATAATTATGCCAATTACATTTATCAAAAAATGTTTGCCAATAATTAAATGTTTCATAATCATCTGGTGTTCCCCAGCAAATATAATTATCTACTTCAAAAACCTTAACACGAAGACCTTGTTTAATATTTTGATTAATAACATCGTCAACATAAAATTCACCATTTGTTCTTACATTGTCTATATAATTCTGATCTAATCCATTTATAAAATATTCTGCTTTTCTAAAAAACATTGTTCCTATTATAACATGACTTTTTTCAAGATCATGTTTATTTTCATCGAATTTTTTACATGACACATTTTTTATATAATCATTTTCATCGACTTCCATCCAAGCATACATGTTTGGATTATTCTTACTAGTCGGATTATTTCTAAAACTCCAAACAATTATATCAACACTTTCATCATCTACTAATTGTTGATATTTATCTATGTCATAATGTACTCCATTATCACAAGCACTTATCAAAATTGAATTATTTAAATCCAGATTTGATTTGTCAATCCCTATTTCACTTGTACAAGCTTGTCCTTCGGTTATTTTATCAATTGAAAATACTTTACAATTAGTATATTCATTTTCTAATATATTTTTGATATCGTAATCGTCAATATGCTGCTGTAAACATATAAAGACTTTATTATTTGTTTTAGGTAAACAATTTACAGCTTGGACAATCATGTACTTACCAGACACATCTAACAACGGTTTTGGATTCTTGTACCCTTTCACTGAAAATCTACTACCAGCTCCAGCCATTGGTAATATTAAAGTGGTATTATTGTTGTCAACAAATTCATTTTGTTGAAGTATTATATTATTAAAATACTTTGACCAATCTTTGTAAACTTCCAAATCATAAGGCGTTCCCCATTGTAACATATGTTCTATTTCAAATATATTCACTTTCAAATTGTCTTCTACTAATAAATTGTATACCATACTAACGTAATACTCATTTTTTACCTTTATTTTTTTATCCATTAAACGTTGAAAATATTTTTTCATTATTGCGCCAGATTTAAAATAATAGGTTCCATTGGAAGCATATTCAGACATACGATCGTTTGTAAATGGCATTTTTTCTTGTATTGCTTCCATCCATCTGGAACCTTTTTCAGTTTCTTTCAAGAATGCGTAATTATCTGTTCCTAACATATGTGGATGAAACCCTTTATAACAAGCAATTGCTCCATCAGCATTTCTAGATCGTACATCTCTTAAAAATTCTTCATAATTCCAATAGGTTCCGTAATCACAATAACTAACAATTACTTCTTTCTCATCATCAATAGTATCAAATAGTAGGGATACAGCGTGAACTGGACCTTCTCTCCCTTCAACAGGTACTTCAACTATTTTTCCATTAGGACATATATTGTTTAAAATTTGCTTCATATTTGTTTCTTTTAAATGTTGATCATTGCATATAAAAGTAATATTTTTCTCTCCATGAAACAAATTAATGACATGTTCAATTATTGGTTTTCCATCAACTTCTATAAGTGGTTTTGGATCGACATATCCAGCTTCTACAAAGCGTTGACCTAACCCAGACATAGGAATAATTATTTGAACATCTGTTCTATTTTCCCATTGTTCGATATTATAAGATTTTGTACAAATCATGTCCATTATTATATTTTCTTTATTTAAATAATCTTTATATTCTTTAATTTTTTCAGGCTGTTTTTGTAATTCAGGAGAGACAAAACATAGTTTAAATCCTGCTTCTTTTAAAATGCTATAAATTTCACAATTTATTGGAATCTTTGAAAAACAATCAACCCATACCCAATCTACCATGCCTTTCATATTTAATACTGTGTCTAAACCTTCGAATTCTGAAAACCGAATAGCAAAGTTCCTTTCACCTTCGTTACTCAATATATAAATCATTGGAAACGATGAATCCAGAAAAAAATATTCAGTAACATTGTGTTTTTTTAGTAACTCAAGTACTTTGTATTCGATTCGTTCGCTTTTGATATTTAATATTATAAACGAGTGGTTATAGTAATGTAAAAAATCGGAGAACAACTCGCCTTCTTGGAATGGATCGTGACTCAGGTGTATTTCTCCATTTAAATTATCGCGTAGATCAACTTCAATCCCATAATGTATTGGTATTTCTTTTAAATGGTCTATTGTGTTGATTCGATGACAACAAAATAACATTATAATTTATAATAAATTTTTATTTTTATATTTCTACGTAAAATATTATATAAAAACATTAACGGATATTTATACTAAAATGAAAATACAATTATTTAACAGTCTAGAAATATACAAAAATATATTTTCAATTGATGATAATAATCGTGAAATCAATACGTACAAATTAACCAATGTCATAACTACTGGTCACAATGTTTATTATCCAAATGTATTATTAAAAACAGAAAACAACCTTGTTCTACCTTTATTAGAGAGAACAATGTCTCTTAAAAGTGGTACTATTTATGAAAAAGAAAACATGAATTTTAATTATTGTGAAAAACCTATAAAAACTATTTGCGAGGACTCGTTATTTTTTTTTATTTACAACACTGATAATTATTTTCATTTTCTTTACGATTCATTACCATATTTAATTTCATATATACAACTTAAATTGGAAATACCTGAATTAAAGTTGTTGATGCAATATCCAAATGAACAAAAAAGAGAGATGTATCCTTTCGTAGTAGAATTTTTAGAGATTTTAAATATTAAAAATTCGGATATTGTCTTGATTGATGAATATACGCAATACAAAGAAATATATGTTTCTACATCCTATACACACGACATTGATTCGAATCTACCTCCAAGAAAAGAAATATATAACTTTTATCAAAATATAGTAAAAAGTGTCAATGAAAACTACGTCATTCCAACCCTGAATACACCTAAAAAAATATATGTTTCTAGGAGAACGTGGTTACACAATGATTTCAGCAATATAGGTACAAACTATACTACACGAAGAAGGCTCGTTAATGAAGATGAATTAGTTGAAAAACTGAAGACTCAGGGATATGAAGAGGTTTTCACTGAAAGACTAACTACCATTGAAAAGATTCTATACTTTTCAAATGCGACTCATGTAGTGGGAGCAATTGGTGGAGGCATTTCGAATGTTTTGTTCTCGCCAAAGACAACAAAATTAGAAGCGCTTGTTTCACCAACTTTTTTAGATGTAAATACTCGATTTAAATATAGCTTGGATTGTGTTGACGTATATTATAATTTTAATACAGAACATTTTGAAAAAACAGAATTTAAAACTTACATGAGGGTTAAAACAAAAGAAGGAAATATTGTTGGTGAAATAGAAAAAATATATGATAATAAATTATTAGTATCATATACAGATGGGTCAAATACAGGCTGGAATGCGCAAAATACATATAAACAAATAGAACTGAATATGGAAGACGTTGAGAAATTGGATAATGGGTTGAATAGTCCGTGGTATATTTTATTCAATTAGAACATAATTATCATCAAAATTGTTTTCCTTGATAAATTTATAACCATTATTTTCCAATAAGTTTCTAATTAGACTTCTTCTTGGTTCAACAAAATTATGTTCTACGTCTATTACACCAAATTTATATGTAGTAAAATCGAGAGATGTTAAAATTTCTAATTCACTCCCTTCAGTGTCTAATGATAAATAATCAATATATTCTGGGGCATTATTATTTTTTAACAAATCAGTTAATGTTAGGGTGTATACGTCAACAATAGTATTTAGGTCATAATTCAATGATCTATCGTAAATGACATTATCAATTGTTACACTAGGATCCAATGTTTCAACTAATCCACTACACATATCAAAATTTTTAATAGCAAATTTCATTTTAACATTAGAACTACTATAAATTGCTTTATTTATACATATTGAATTTGGTCTATTACTTTGTAATCTAGTAAAAACGTGAGGAATAGGTTCTACACATATACCTTTCCAATTGTAGTTTTTTTCAAGTATATAAGTATTACTTAAACTTACTCCGTCGCTCGCTCCTATATCTACAAAAAAACCATCTTTCTTATTATTATAATGTTCTAAAACGTTTATATCTTGTCCTAATTGTGATTTACTCATTTTATTTGTTATATAATAATATATTTATATATTTATATATTTATATATTTATATATTTATATAATATGGTAAATAATTTTATATATAAAAACCCACCTGATTCTGGTTTAGGTGATAGATTATTAGATATAATTACACTATATTCATATTCACAATTTTTAAATTATAAAAATTTTTATTTACATTGGAAGTACTCTGAATATTGTCGGCCTAGTTTAGAAACTAAATATTTGTTTCATTATATTAAATTTCCAGAAAATATACATTTTGTTTCGCAAGAAGAGATAAATAGGTTATGTGAAAACCCTGAAAATTTTTGTTTTGAAGATATATTATCAGCAACCAGTTTGTTCTTATTTAAAGATAATTATATTCAAATTGACGATCACGAAGCTTTCGATAAATTTTATTTTGCTTCATTTAATAATATCAAACTAATTAATATACCAACTGAAATTATAAAAATATTTGAAGATGATAAAAATATTATAACAACTATACATTTAAGACGTTCTGATAAAGTAAATAATGTTCCTGGTGCACATGGTGTTAGTTACAATGAATTAGAATATTTAAATAGTAAAACGAAAGAATTTATCGAAGAAGAAATAAAAAAAAGTAATATAATTTGTTTTATATCGGATGACACTGTAGTTAAAAATGAATATATTAATCTTTATAAAAATAGAAATGATGTGAATATTATTTTTTTTAATCATGAGAATGAAGCAATACAAACCTATTATGATTATTATTGTTTACTAAATAGTGATAACATATTTATGTCGCAAAAATTTTCAACATTTTCAATTACAGCATCGCTCATTAAAAATAATATTTTATATTATTGTTTTGATTATGGAAGAATGTTTGATTATGATAATATTAATTATTGTTTCAACAAATATTCTAATTTCATAAAGTTTTGATAAATTTGATTTATATTTTCTACTTGTTATTTTTATAAAGGTGTAAAATTATCTAAAATAAACTGATATGATAAATCACTTTTTTTTATCTTATTATTTAAATAATAGTTATCACATATATTCGATAAATCATCTTTCATATCCATATAAACTTCAATAGGAGACAACAATTCACTTTTTATTGTTATATAAAGAATTTTAAAAAAATCTAAATGTGGTCTGCCTAAACAATAATGTATTTTTTCATTTGTCTTTTGTAATCCGTAACATTTTAATTTACTACAATAATATTGTAATTTATCATTTAATTCACTTTCTCGATATGTTTCGTTTGGAAAATTTAACCACAAATTTAAAAAAACTGTTTTCTTCCAAATTGCTGGACACACATCATAAGGGGTCATTGTTTTTCCTTTTGCGCTATTTAATTCACATAATGGTATATTGTCATTATTTATTATATTAATTCCATTAAATACATTTAAACTACATCTATCAATATTATTGTAAGAAATATCATAAAATAATGTTTTTACTTTATCTATATCACAATTTACAATTATCTGTACATCATGAACAATTAAAATGTATTCATAATCAATATTCTGTAAAATTTTAATCCACCGTTGTGCATAACATTCACTATCATTATATTCAATATATTTTGTAAATCCACATGGTTTTTGTAGATTATTATTATCATTTGATACAAAAATTGGGTTAAGATCTTTTAATTCTGAAATATAATCTTGAATTATTTCCCATAAATAGGAGTAATCACTATGTGAAAATATAATTAACGACATAGAATATTATTATTATAACTGTATAAATAAAAAAAAATAAAATTTTTTCTATATTATATTATATTTTTCCTATATATTTCAGCGTCCCAATTGTTTAAAAAACAAATTTCTTCAAACGACAAAACATTTTTATCTAATTCTGTATCCAATATGATTAAATTTGATTTCAAAACCTCTTCAATATCTTTACATTTTGATATTGAATTACTATTAATATAAATAGTACCATTATCAATTATTATTTTTGGATGTTCATTATATTTATTTTTATATTCTTCCATATAGCTTAAATCAAAAAGGGTTTCTAAACCACAATATATTAAAAAATCAGGAAATGTTATTGATTCTTTAAATAGTTCTAATTTATTATTTAAATAATATTGTATCATAGTGTCTTCGCATAAATAAGAAACATTATTTGTTTTAAATAGATCATTCACAAGAGCAGTAATTTTATTTGTATTTTTATATTTACTAAAATCTAAATGTTGATATGATTCAAATTTTTCCAAAACTTCTTCTAATAAATTATATATTTCGTCATACTTGTCACATGTAATAATTATACCGTGATTTATTAAAAATATAACATTTTCGTTATTGTATTTTTCTTTAATCTCATTACACACTTTTATTCCAGGAGTAAAATAGTCTATTACTAATGAATTCGGATATATTTCATTAATTATTGTTTTCGCTTCTTTACTAACTAAAATACGGTTGATCTGTATCGGATGAAGATGAATTGTGTATTTTTTTAGAATAGAATGCATAAATGTTTCAATAGAGCCTCGTTTATTTCCTATAAAATTATATTCTGTGACTTCTTTTACTAGGTTGTTTTTGATATCTTCCAATAATATTGTATTATCTATTGTAACATACCCGTTATTTTCATCTATATTTGACAAATTATAACCAGAAGCTTTAATAAACATCAAATTATTTATTTTGACGGAAGTGTTTCCTCCCCCAGCTTGTACCAAATCAAATCTTTCACCACAATATTTGGATATTAGTTTCAATTTATTTAAACCATGTTGAATATCATTAAATTCGTTATACAACACTCGAAAACTATTAAATTCATTGTATTTTGTATCAGTCTTACTAGTAATGATAGAGTTTGTGGTATTAAACCAATAAGGAAGTATATTCATATTCAATGCTCCCTTAATGTCTTTATTAAAATCATCACCAATCATTATAACATCATCTGGACTTAACTTCATTTTTCTTAAAATTGTTTGAAACATTTGACAACTTGGTTTTTCAATTCCGACTTCTTCGCTTGTCACCAAAACGTCGACATAATCTATTATCCCTAATTTTTCTAATTTTTGGACTTGGTATTCAGTTTCATAGTCTGTGAGAATACCAATTTTTACTCCCAAATTTTTATTCCACGCAATAAAATCTTGGACCCCTTCAAAACAAACCATGTGATCAAAAAAAACTTTCCAATACAAATCATTCAAAGCTTGAACAATGGAAACTTCAACTAAGTTACCCGTTACAGTTTGAACTGTAGAACCCATTAGGGGTGCTGTTTCAAATCTTCGCTGGTATAATTTTAACAATTCTGATAGTTGTTTAAAATATATACTTTTGTTATGAGAAGCCGCAGTTGATTTCAATTCATACTTTAGTTTTTTCGAAATATTTTCATATAAATCCTTGATTTCATAATACGTTTTGTTGATTCCATAATTATTTTGTAGAAATAATATTACAGCGTCCAAAGCGTTGTTATGGCAAACTTCATAACTATAAATAGTATTATCTAAATCGAAAATAACCCCCTTGTAAAACATAAATATTAAAGAGTTATAACATTTATATTTTTATATTAATAATAATATTTTTTATAATGGTCTCATAATCATAATCATAATCAAAGTACAAATACATATATTTATTTTCATGAATGATTTTACTTACATTTAATGATGTAATAATATTATTTATATTAAAAATATCTGATATTCCAATTCGTAAAAACACGTCTATTTTTTCATCAGGAATAAAATTATTTATAGTAAACACCTTATCAGTATAAAAATTGATTATTATATCAGCCTTACTTTTTTGAGGTAAAATATATTTGTTAAAATCTTCTTTTCTGTTATTTATTTGTTCCATTATTTTTTCAATAGAATAACCACGTTTTTTAATATCTCTATTTATTTTCCATGGTATTCTTACATTTTCATCCGTATCTATATAAATTTTCAAATTGATTATATTTTCTTCGATATACAACGAATGTAATCCACATATGATTATATTTTCTTTACTTTCAATTAATTGTTTATCAGTGAATTTACCAGTTTTATGATCATAGTCAACTTGATAAATGTTATTACCAATGATTAAATCAAAAACGTCTTTTTTCATTTTTGTTATATAATTAGAACTTGGGTTTAGATGTGTAAATTCATTCCATTTTGTATCGTTTCTTTCCCATTTATGATAACGATCACACTCTAAAATAAAGGAATCATTAAAGAGATTTTTAATAATATTTGATATGGTAGTTTTTCCTGAACCAGAATCCCCTGTTATCGCAATTGTATTACATAATGATAGTACTATATGAAAATTTATTTCTACTTCTTGATACAAAATGTTATTGTTATTCAAGTAATAATATAAAAGTGTCTCATTTACAATTCCATGTTTTTGAATCAATTCTGGTAAATATTTATAAAATTTCAAATAATTGTCCATGGAATCCGCGTTTCCGTAAGCTATTATATCACATATAAAGTTGTCATGTTGGTTTTTTAATTTATTTATATCTATTTTAGCGTCTTTTGGAACAATAATTTTATTGTACATTACGTTAAGATCTATTTTTTCTTGTATACAAACATCAGGTCTTATTTTGATAATATTATTATATTTCATTTTTTCCAATGCTTCAATTTCTTTCCGTTTATCATTTAATAATAGTAGTTTATAATTTTGATTCAACAAATTGTTAATGTTTACGTCATCATCAAAGTGAATATTATTAGATATAAACATAAATTTGGGATGCAACAAATTATACACTTCATCGATTTTGATTTCTTTATTGATATATTTCTTTTCTTTATCCATAGTCAAATGAATATAAATATCAACATTGTTTTCATCGATAATATATTTTTTTATATTGTCAACATTTTCTTTAAAGCATCTTAAATAGCCACTTATCAATAATGCGGATTTCATATAATAAAAGTAATTATAAAAATTCGATAAATAATTTTATATAGTTGATTTAACAAATTTGTAAATTGGATAATTATTATCTGGTTTATATAAAAATTCTAATTGTAAATTGTTATTAACAGCAAATTCATCAACTGCTTTTGTTGTTCCTGGATGACATGAATTATAATCATCACCCAATAACCAACCACCTTTTTTAAGTTTTTTAAACCAAAAAGGGAGGTCTTTTGATACGGCTTCATAACTATGGTCAGCATCAACAAAGACAGCATCCAAACTTTCATCTGGAATTTGTTGATCATTTATTGTAATACTTGGTTGTCTAAACCAGGTATATCTTGATTGATGTTGATCTAAATTAGTTTTAATGTTTTTTACTAATAACTCAAAACCACCATATTGAATTACATCAGTAGCAAAACCATCATTTGGGTAGAATTGCATAGGGTCAATCAAAAATAACTTCTCGACGTTTGTATTATCTAATATTGATTTAGCATGAAAACCATAACCAATTCCAACTTCTGCGACCACTTTAAAGTCAT
>Ga0209617_10000154_pt1 | contig 27587 bp, 25 predicted proteins | sample LakEriepJuly2011_2_FD_187459 | JGI IMG/M metagenome (GOLD analysis project Ga0209617, IMG submission 187459) | Freshwater microbial communities from dead zone in Lake Erie, Canada - CCB epilimnion July 2011 (SPAdes) (version 2) | ecosystem: Environmental > Aquatic > Freshwater > Lentic >...
CGCCAAATACCCACCAAAGAACCTTGGACTTCTACTTGCATAGCCGATACTTCTATGGGATTGTAATTAGGATTTGCAGGTTTGAGAGTAACAAGATCATCATGGCGGTAAAAACGTTTTAAAGTTGTACCGTGTCCTTCCACTCTCGCAGCCACGATAGTCCCATTTTTTAACTGGTTAGGTTCAGCAACAGGACGCAAAAATACCACATCACCATCTGCAATCAAATCTTCAATCATACTATCCCCAGCGACTCTTAAAGCATAGCTTTGAGGTGGTAATGATAAATTAGCCAAATCCAAATGTTCGACGGCATCTGTGAACGGTTCAATCAAACCACCTGCGGCAATAGTTCCTAAAATTGGTACACCTTGTTTAACAGGATGAAGTATCCGCAAAGTTCTCGCCCTACCTAAATTCCAGCCAATGTAACCCTTATTGCGTAAATGTTCCAACCGACTTTGAATGGGTGCTGGAGATTTCAAATTCATCCCTTCCATCATTTGGCGAATCGAGGGAGAATGTTGATTCAACCTGATATATTCAACCAACCATTCGTATAGTTCTTTTTGAGGATCTGTGAGACGTTCCATATTTTTTTCGGGAAGTAAATAATAAATGCCTATAGAACATTGGTACTACAAAAATCTTCCCTTAACAAGCTTTAATTAAATATTCATGTTAATAGGTAATAGGTAACAGGGAAAAAATAACAACTGAATAATGCCCAATGCCCAATGCCCAATCCCCAATACCGTTATTTTGCCCCAAGAATACTTGCAAGTAAAGCTTTTTGAGCGTGGAGACGATTTTCTGCCTGGTCCCAAACCCGTGATTGTGAACCTTCAATTACTTCTTCAGTAATTTCTTCACCACGGTGGGCTGGTAAGCAGTGTAAAACAATTGCTTCTGGATCTGCAAGACTTAATAATTGTTCAGAAATTTGATAAGGTTGAAAAACAGGGAACCGGTTATTTGCCTGTGTTTCTTGTCCCATACTTGCCCAAACATCAGTGTAAAGTACAGATGCACCTTTAGCTGCTGCTTCGGGATCATGGGTTAAGAGAACTTCAGTTTTTTTATTGGCTATTTCTCTAGATTTTTCCACAATTTCCGCATCTGGGGAGTATCCTGACGGAAAAGCTATTCTGATATTCATTCCCACCAAAGCACAACCCAACATCAGGGAATTAGCGACATTATTACCATCACCGACATAGGTTAAAGTTAAACCTGCCAAAGTTCCAAATTTTTCTTGAATGGTGAGTAAATCGGCCAATATTTGACAAGGGTGTTCTAAATCTGTGAGGGCATTAATTACAGGAATTTTCGCATACTTCGCAAAAGTTTCCAACTCCTGTTGAGCAAAGGTGCGAATGGCTAAAACATCCAAATAACGATCTAACACCCTAGCAGTATCCTGGATAGGTTCTCCTCGACTTACCTGAGTGACATGAGGATGAAGATCAATTACCTGTCCCCCCAGTTGATACATTGCGACTGTAAAACTCACTCTAGTGCGTGTTGAAGCTTTGGAGAACAACAAACCCAAAACTTTATTACAATGCAACTTGAGTTTTTCCGACTTTAGTTGAGTAGCCAATTCCAGAAGTTCTTGCAGTTCCCCAGAACTCAGATCCGCTAGACTTAATAAATCTCTGCCTATCAATGCTGCCATGCTTGATTATCTATAAAGAACAAATGTTTCTGCGCCTTTGTATAACCGTGTCACCAGGAATACTCCAATTGCACTGTACCAAATATTTTTGCATCAATCTACAACCTAGCGGCTAGTTTTGCCGATTTTTGGCAATCAGAAAAATATTTTGCTTACCCCCTAGACAAATCATGTCCTCATGTTATAATATGGAATCGGTGAGGCAATCAAAAACGTTCTTACCAAAATCGCCAGCATAGCACAGTGGTAGTGCATCCGACTTGTAATCGGAAGGTCGTAGGTTCAAATCCAACTGCTGGCCCTTATCGAAACCCTTGAGAAATCAGGGGTTTTGTCGTTTCTACCCATGAATTCTATTTTATGGAATCTATATTTAGATATGCTGGAATATGCTGGAATATATAGGAACGTAAATTTAAATTAGTTCAAAATTAGTTCAAAATGGATAGCAAATGGACTATCGAGGAAGTCAACGCAAGGCTAAAAGCGGGTAAGATAGGGGTTGCAGTTTGCCAACGTGGCGACAAACTTTCCCTCCGCGCCACATTCCCGCCCAAATCAGGAACAGGCAAGCCTCACCAACAATATTTAGCTTTAGGCTGTTATGCCAACCCTGCTGGTTTGCAATTTGCAGAAGCAGAAGCCAAAAAAGTAGGGGGGCTACTGGCACAAGGAAGATTTGAATGGTCAGAATATCTTGATCAGGGGTTACAATCGGCACCGATCAGCAGTGCCAAAAATTGGATACAAAAATTTGAGGTAGATTATTACAGTCGTAGGGGTAAAAGCCCCACTACGGAAACCACATGGAAATCAGACTACCTACCAGCTTGGCGACTACTAGGAGATGAACTTACGCCAGAGGCAATGTTAGCAGCCGTGGCTCAAGTACCGGCTAATACCAGAAAGAGAAAACTGGTGTGCGAAAAGTTAATAGCACTGGCAAAATTTGCAGGACAGCCCATAGACCTTAAACCCTACATCGGTAGTTATGGGATAGGGGAGACAACACCCCGCTATATCCCCAGTAGGAAAGAAATAGAAGCCAATAGAGAACTTTTAAAAAATCATTGGCAATGGGCTTATGGCATTTTGGCAACCTACGGGCTAAGACCGCACGAAGTATTTTTCTGTGAAATCTCCCCAGAACATCCATACCTGCTAAAAGTCCTACGGGGGAAAACTGGTTACAGGGAGGTTTACCCCTACCATCTGGATTGGGCAAAGAACTGGGAACTGTGGCGACAGCAAGAATTACCATGCACCGCACCCACGCTCAAAGAATATGGACAGCGAGTAACTAAAGCATTTTCTCGCGCAAACATCCCTTTCACTGCTTACTGTTTGCGCCACGCCTACTGCATTAGATTATCCACAGAATACAAAATCCCGGTGGCGATAGCGAAGCGCTGCTGCAAGCAGTTCGCTGCTAGTTGGGCGGGTCACGAACCGGGAGTGTATCTAAAAACTTATCAAAGATGGATTGGAGAATCTGAAAAACGACGGGTGTTTGAGGAAAGTATTAAAACACCAGACTAAACCACTTTTTTGCCAGGAACTTTTTTGTGAGCAACTCTTTTACTGGGACTCAAACCAAGTTTTTTCTTACAGTTTTCGATATGAAATTGATAATTCGGTTTGACCCGCCCGTTTAATCTAATATCTCGATAGTCTATACCTTCTTTGAAAAATCCTTCACGAACAAATTTTCTTAGTTGGTCACAAGAAATTAAACTCAGAGATTCAGCCGCTTGTTTTGTTCTTTGCCATTCCATATTCAAAACTCCTAATTGTTAATTGTTAATTGTTAATTCGATGCTTCTAACTCTTGTATGTCCTCTAAAGTCATGGGAAACTTTTCAACATAATTACCACTGCGATTAGCTTTGTAGTCAGCAATTGATTCAAGGCATTTAGCAGAAACCAGCAAGAGTTTTATTCCGTATATATGGCGAAATATTAAATTAATTAACTTGTGACAGTGAGATTTTAACTCTTGTCTATGTTTTATTAATTCAGCTTCATTTACATACTTATTCATGACTAAGAAACCTTTGGTAGTTGAACGAATTTTATGTTTTCTGGAAGTGAACAAAGTCCTTCGTTTAGCTTTCTCTGATAGTGAGCAATCGCCAACCTTCTAAGTAATTCTGGAAATGTTTCTTTCATGGATATTTGTTATTAGTGAATAGTGAATAGGGGGTAGGGAATGGGAGGGAGGAAAGAAAAATAAAAATTGAATATGAAGGTAAAAAATGAAGCTATTTTCTAGACAAACCAAGCTTTAATTCTTCATACCGGGTTAGAGGCTTGCAGTCAGCACACGCTACGATTCCTTCAACGCCTTTACCTTTACCTTTAACTTGAATATGTTCTGGACACCAATCTAAATGTGCAATTACTTGGCATAGTCTTTTGCTTCCTAAGTCCCCAAATCCTTTAAACCTGGAATCCTTGTAGTAAACATAAGAACCGATGGGGAATTTGTTGTTTCTTTCAGCAATTACATTGATAAATTCTTCTGCTTTTTCTGTCTCAGTATTGGCAACTTCTCCTGATTGTTGCAATTCTTGTAATTGTGATGGTACAGATTCACCCATCACAGTAGCTTCAACCTCAATTACAGCAAGAGTTTTAGACACTTCTGCAACGACCTGTGTGATGGGTTGTGATGGGTCAGAAGCCAAATTTTCTTTTAAGGCTGTACCAGTATTCATACTTAGACTATTTTTTATGTTCTCATTCTCAATTGAATAATTGTCAATTTTGCCATCACACCCATCACAGGCTTGCTGTACAATGGGTCTAGCCATCACATTATCCATCACCGACCCATCACACGACCCATCACATTTTTCTGATTCAGTATTAAAATTGCTATTATTTGGTTCTAATTCAGACAACTTTGTGATTAATGTAGAAATGTCATCATCGCTACCTGTTCTTATTCTGATGCCTTCAAAATAAGACCCCTTTCTATCTGTTCCTTTGGAAATTGGCAACTTTAACTGTGCCTGTAACAAATCAAGTAACAAACTGGTAAACCGTTTCTGAGATAACGGATTTGTGCCTGTGTTTTGCGCGTATTGACAATAGTTAGGATAAAGCCAAGTATTGGCGTTGCGATATGCAGTCCAGGATTCAGATTGACCCATATCACCTGTTGTAAATCTGATTTGTTGGGCAATACCTACATAATTTCTATATCCAGTTTCTTGTACAAGTTCTTCATCTGCCCAAGCTGCTAAAGGATTGGTTTCTGTTAGCATGGTTGCTTTTTGCTGACAGAGTAATTGGGAAGCTTCACAGTGATTTTTCAGAAGTTCCTTAGCACGAACTTCACCCATACTCAAAACCCAGTTAAGAAGTCCTGGGATATATCCGGCAAACTCCCCAAACATTTCGCCGTTAGTCCGAAAATCTAGTAGAATCTGCTGGTCTTTGCGCTCAACCTGCTGATCAAACCGGACACCAATCCGACGACGTTCTGTACCAGATGTATAATCTGATGATGCGATAGCTTCGTTACCAGCAATAATTATCATCCCAGGATATATAAAGCCTGATGTAGATTGTTTACCCTTGACTTCGTAGGGAATTAAATCAGAACCTGTCATAGCTTTAAGTATTGAAACCTCACCCGCAAATCTTTCTGAGTCAGTGATTACACATAGGCGTTTACCTTTGAGTGAAGCAGATTCAAAGTTAGATTTTTCCAGTTTTTGCAGTTTTGTAGAGTGGGTATTTCTAAGTCCTACAAGTGCCTGTGCTAATCGGGTATAAGTCCCCTTACCAGTCCCACCCTTGCCGATGATTTCTAAATATTGTTGCCACTCTGATTTACCAGTAGCGACAGCATAAAGATAAGCTCGTAAAACATCTATAGTCCCCTGATCCTGAACTTGAGAATTAAACCATGCTTCGATAGGTGGACAAGTTGCGATAGCCGAATACTGATAAGGTAAACACCAAGTCAATCGGTTTCCTGGACAATGGGGAGTAAGTTCTAAAGTTGAGGGATTTAATAATCCATTAGTCATGGGAATAAAACCTGTAATTTCATCCCATTCTTTGACGGCTAATTTTGCTCTTAATTTGCGCTCAACTCCCGAAGTGAAGCCGTGTGAGATAGGGTGGGGTCTACCATATTTGTCACAGAAATAATACTGGTAGGGCTTAATTTCTATTTCACAAATTTTAGTGGCCGTTCAGGGGGGGGTAGAATATTACCTCAAATCTCTACGATTCTTATTATGCAAGGTTTTAGGGTGATTTATGCCATAACCTAATTGCACTGAAAATGCCTAAAAAATAAGTTTCAATCCCAGTATAGGACTTTTGCTTATTCAAAATAACCTGTAAAAAACTAAATCTTTATATGGTGCATTTTGTTGATCACCCCCTGAACAATCACTTGTTTTAAATGTCAAGTGTATTATTGTAGTTTCGTCTTCTTTATAATCATTTTCTTGATTGAACCTGAAATTTCCGGCTTTTGTTCTGTAATAATCTTCTTAAACTTTGGACCGACCTCCTGTTCCAGCTTAGTAATTATATTATTAGGATTCCCATAATCAAAAAAGCTAACTATTTTTGCTAGTACATCAGTAAAGAAATTTTCAAAACTCTGAAGCAGACTTTTTACTATTCCAATAAAATTTTGAGAAATAAATATTTCATCGGGTAAAGAAGGAATATCTTTTTGTTGTTGATATTGTAGTTTATTTGCTAGAACTCGAAAATTATTTACGGTTTCATTTATTTCTCTTAAAAGAATTTCCTCTATTAAATTTCCTAATTCTTGTTGAAATTTTTCAATTTCTGTATTAATTGAATCTACCATTTCTTGCCTGGAAATTATTAATTTATTATTACTTATATAACTGTTGATAAACTTTATCTGCTTTTCTATCCAGTTATCAACTTCTTTATGTAATAGATATTCACATCTTTCTGGTAAACGAATGGTAATAGCGTACCAAAAGCCCTTCAAGATTTGTTCCTCTAATTCCTCACGTCCAAAAGGTCTAATTATACTGTTGTCACGCAGTTTTTTCTGAATACTACATACTGGAACTATTGGAGCATCATCAGGAGCAAATTTTTGTGTTATCGGTTCTACTAATTCAGATATCTCTTCATCGGTAAGTTTATCAGAATTTGTGATAACAATGACAATTCTATATTTCTCGGAAATAAGTTGCTGGATAATTTCATCCTCGTATGGTTCAATTCTGTGGCCACCTGCATTAATACAGTATAAAACTGCATGAAACCAGTCTTTAGCTTCAAGTTCTATACCATGCTTTTTGAGCTCATCTTGAAGACTTTTTCTCCATTCTTGTGACTGTTTATAACCAACCTCTAATCCAACAGAATCGTATATTTCTACATTGGTATTTTGCCAGTTAATCTTATATTTATCAAATCCACCTTGTGTTACTGGACGGCCAACACCAGTTTTGGCGATATTTGCACCATATAAATAGTTAATTAATGAACTTTTCCCTGTCCCAGTTTTACCAATAGTGAGAATGTTCAATGAAGTTTCCATATTGACTCCTATTTTTTTTGGATAATTAGCAATTTGTTTAATTAACTTTTCTAAAGATTGAGAGTATAAAGATATATTATGATCATTAAATATTTTATTCGGGTTTTTAACAAATTTATTTAGTCGCTCTTGTTGGAGATATCTTGAATCTTTAACAAGTTTTCCTTCCCAATTAATGAATTGGAGCTTACCTACGTGTTTATAACTAACAGCAGGTAGCGATAAATTAAATGGACTAATTAAATTATTAATCCAATCTCGATGTTTATCAAATGGTGGAAGATGAGGTACAATATCATTCTTATTTTCAAATCTGAAATGCCTAATGCTGTATTGATCTCTAAAATCTTTATCTCCTACACGTGGAGATCCAAATGTATAAACACTATCTATAGAAAAAGCATTCATCAGTCTATAAGCTGCTAAGGTAGCTAATGCACCACCTAAACTATGACCTGTTAAACATATTGACTTTGGATTAGTCTTTTCTATCACAGTTTTAATATAAGGTAAAAACTCTTCTAGCAGCAATGCAAATCCTGGGTGAACAACACCTGCATAAAACGAAGTATTATATATATTCGGGTAATTAGGATTATCTGCGACTGCCAAACCATTGCAAATCATATTTAGGAGCATCTCTTGTGAAGATTTTAATGGTTGCTCTTTATTGGCTATCACTGTTCCTCGAAATGCAATAATTAATTCCCTATCTAAGATACCTGACAATGCAAGCAAAGGAACAGTTGGGTCACTATGTTTAATTATTTCTGGATATCGAAGCGAAGATTTAAATTGATCAGAGATTAGCTTTGTTTCATTTTCGTAAGTTTCACAACACAAAAGGGAAAGCATTTTTGCTTTTTGTAGATGTCTAATAAACGAATCCATAAAGATATGATTATTTATCTAGTAACGGTTTTTAACTACAAAATTTAATATCACTGAACATAAATATATCATTATCGTTACCAACTACAAAATTTGAATAGTGACACTTTGTTAAGTGGTCTCATGTTCTTAAAGATGTGGCCACTTTGATCTCTCCTGGTGCTAATGGTCAAATTACACCCGCGCAGTTACCTTTGGTTCGGGAAATCAAAAATTTGTCCAGGGATATTTCACGGGACAAGCGTACACTCGTACTACTAACTCATGAATTGAGATTGCCTGTAGAATTACGGGAAGAAACCACCGTTATTGATTTTGCACTTCCAGATGCCGATGAAATTTATGATTTAATTTCTAAGTTGGTTGGGAGCAAAATTAAGTTAGACAACCCTGGTTATGAGCAATTAGTGAAGGGCTGTCAAGGTTTAAGCCGTTGTCGGATTAGTCGGGTTTTGGCGAAATGTTTGGCCAAGTTGGGAAAAATTAATGAGAGTGCGATCGCTGGTGTCATCGAGGAAAAGCGGCAAACTATCAGAGAAACTGGGATTCTAGAGTTTATCCCTGTACAAGCTGGTTTAGATTCGGTTGGGGGGCTGGAAAATCTCAAACAATGGGTGAGAATCAGAGCAAATAGTTTCAGAAATGCGGCGCGTGAGTATGGTTTACCCAGTCCCAAGGGGGTTTTACTTGCGGGGATTCAAGGGACTGGGAAAAGTTTGTCAGCTAAAACCATTGCTGCTGAGTGGAAATTACCGTTACTCAGATTGGATGTAGGAAGGCTATTTGGTGGCATTGTTGGGGAATCAGAGTCAAGAATTAGACAAGTAATCAAACTGGTTGAAGCTATCGCACCCTGTGTACTTTTCATTGATGAAGCCGATAAAGCTTTTGGAAATGTAAATACTGGTAGTGATGGTGATTCTGGTACATCACGCAGGGTATTTGGTTCATTAATTACCTGGATGCAAGAAAAAGTTAGTCCAGTTTTTATAGTGTTAACTGCAAATAATGTTGAGATTCTCCCCGCCGAATTATTGAGGAAAGGGAGGTTGGATGAGATTTTCTGGCTTAATTTACCAAATCAACAAGAGCGATCGCAAATCTTCCGAGTCCATCTAAACCGTCTGCGTCCTAATCGCATTGATTTTGATTTTGAACTATTAGCCAGTCGAGCAAAAGATTTTTCTGGGGCTGAAATTGAACAAGTGATTTATGAAGGGATGCAAAATGCTTTCAGTCGCAATGAAGAATTTACTCAAGGTGATTTGTTGGATTCTATTGCTAGTTGTATACCATTAGCTCAAATCTCCCAAACTCAAATTCAATCCTTAACTAAATGGGCAGAATATAGCGGTGCTAAAAGTGCTAGTTTAAAAGTGAGTGAAATTAATTTTGTGCTACCGCCTTTAGAGGTTGATAATTATTTGGAATAATCCATGATTTCAGCCACAAAATTGATTCAGGATTTAGCTAATTTTACTGGCAGTGAACAGTATTATTTACATTGGACTAAAGTATTAAAGTACACTACAGGAGTAAATTATTTAGCAGAAAAAGCCCAAGCATATTGGTTGATAGATGCGATCGCTTCCCATCAAACCAAGAGATTACTGTCTAATGAAAACTTGAGATATTTTCAGCTATGGTTACTAACTGTCACTAATACCGAAAATCAATTACCTCAAAAATACGGTTTTATAAATCCCAACCCTAATCATAAAGCAGTATTAACTTGCTGGGAAGATACGCCAGTTGAGAGAGTAAAACCAGTAATTAGACAAGATATTGAATTTACTGATTTTCCTTTAACAGAAATGAAGCTATACGTTGAGAATAGCGTTCTTTTACTATCATCTGAACATTAAAGAACTTGGGGTAGTTTTAATAAACTGCCCCGTATTACTGCTTTTAAAGCAATACTAAAATGCACGAAATTAGAATTTTAAGGCAACCGACTAATTGCTGAAATTAGCTTTATTCAATGGCTACCACTTATAGAGGTTGATGATTGAGGTATTTGATATGGCATCAGACAGAGATTTTTCAAGTTGGCAATATAAACCTACGATATCAGAAATTGGTGAATTAATTCAAGGTACAACTTTAACTAAGAATACAGAAATTAATGAAGAGGTAATTAATGAAATAAAGAGGAAATTATCAATAGCCATCAATAATATGTTAGCGGCAAAATTTCAAATTGAAAATCTGGATAATTCCAATATATCTTATGAAGTAAGGATTGAGTTAATCAATAGGTTTCTTGGCAGTACCCTGGAAATTATTCAGAATTTTCCAAGAATTACATGACATCAAACAATCCCACAATTTCCCAGTTGAATATCAGAAATTATTGATTCATTAAATCAGTAAAGAAAGTAGCGTAATTGGTGGTTAGCTACCACCTTTTAATAAACCAAAAGATAGGATTTTCAAATGCAATACAAACAAATTGAAATTACCATCGGTAAAGACGGAATTATCACAGAGCGAATAATTAATGGTGATGGTGAAACTTGCATTAATTTAACCGCAGCTTTAGAAAAATCTCTAGGCAATATTGAATCTCAGGAATTATTACCTGATAGCTTGCGTGGTGAAGCCATATATCAAAACCCAGAAATTTATGTTAAACAAGACGATAATTTATGGCTAAACCAGTAGAACAGAAATTAATTTCTCAGTACACAATTGGGCAATAGGAAAAACTGATATTTTCAGAACCATTCAAAATAGGGAATTAACAATGTCACACTTAACCCACATCAAAACTACAATCAAAAACGCGGGAGTTTTAGAATCTGTGCTTAGAAAAATGATTCAGGATGGACTCGAAAATATTCTTGTTGGCGCAACGCTAGAGAAAAACGTTACTACTCACTGTTTCGAGAATTACAAAACAATTGATTTTGTTATTCATAGACCACAAGCTAAGTCTCGCTGGAATGATTCCAGTGATTTCGGATTTGTGAAATTAGAAGATGAATTCAAGTTTCTCAATTACGCTGGAGCTAATCATCATGCTGAAAAATTTATGAGAACTTTAACCTTTAACTACGCCCGTGAAAATGCCTTAAATTCTCTAGCTGCTAATGGCTTTAATATTGAATCCATCTCTGAAGAAAATGGAGAAATTAAGATAATTGCTGGGAAGTGGAGCTAATAAAACTGGTTCAATAAAATCAATTTGATTAGTTATTAATTATAAAATAAACCAGTTTGGTATGAACTAAGAACCATTTACAGCAATACTTTATCTGATTTTTAGGGTTGACTATTTTCGGCTTTCTGATGTTAGAATAATCTAAGAATCTTAGATTTTAGGTAAAAATAAATGGCTACTACATTAACCAAGAAAGACGCTTCTACTTTGCTTCGCACCAAGATTATTCGTGATGATGCCAACGACTTTGAAAAAACCGAATCTAGCAATGGCGCACCTCTTTCGGTCAAAACATCAACAAATTTAATCTTGGATGAAAAACGCTATCTGTCTTTAGATGCTTCACTTCGCAAGTCTGAAACGAGAACTGATGCACTTGACGAAACTGGGTTAATTCCTCCCGGTTATGTAGTTCCTCAAACTCGCACAATCCGACATGAAACCTTAGAACAAGCATTTGCTAACCGCAATAAAATGGCTGTTCAAGAATTGTTAGAGAAAGCTTACTCTTTATATCCAGATTTAGTACCAACTGGTGCAACTATCACACCTTTAACCCCTGCTGCAACTCTGGCAGATTTGGCAATGCCTGTTAAATCTTTGGATTTTTCCATTGACATCAAAAATATCTTTTCTCAATTAGATAATATTGATGTTGTCTATGTTGATGCAGACAATGACCCTTATGTATCTGTTCATATTATTGGTAAGGCAACAGATGGTTTGGTAATTGCTTGTGGTTTATTAGTCCAAACTTAATCTTTAACTATTTTATGGTGGGTATTACCCACCTTATTAATACAAACTATTGACTTTTTGGAATTAAACTCATGCCAACCACACCAACTCTATCAACGGGAATTCTTCAATTTACCAAACCTACCTATAAAATCACTGAATCTGGTACTTGGGTAGGTGACAGAATAGCAGTTAGCCGTACTGGTGGTACATCTGGAATTGCAACTGTCAAAGTAACTGCTAAAACCGAAAGTGCAACTGTAGGAAAAGATATTGAAAAAGTCAGTGTTACTCTTACCTGGGCAGATGGTGAAAGTGACAATAAATACGTTCCTGTGAGCGTGGTACAAGATGCTTACGAAGAAGGAGAAGAAACAGTCCAACTTCTACTCGGTTCTGTCAAAGGAGCTAAGTATGCTCCAGTGAAAACAGCCCAATTAATTATTGTGGATAGAGCGAGTGAAGCGATACCTTCGGTCAGCGTAGCTATCGCACCTAACCTTATTAAGGATGACACTCTGATTGCTCTTGTTCCCACTCTGGGCGGTCCAAAAGGAGTGAAGTTTGGTGATATTAAATCGCTCATTTTACAGTCAATTCCAAAACCCACACCAACACCAACGCCTCCGGCAGGTTCGTGGGTACAAGTGGCCGGAGAAGGGGGTGCTTTTACTGTCGGCGAGTCGCAGCGCGTTCGTTATGGACGCAACAACACCTGGATTGAAAAAACAGTGAGTGGGTCTGGGACTTGTGATGTCGCCTTCTTTGGTTCAGATCCCTTGTATGGTGTTGTCAAGGTCTGTGAGGTGTTTATTCCATCTACACCTGCACCAACGCCTACACCTACACCTACGCTTTTTGATAAATCCTACCAATTAAATATGGCTACTATGTTAGCCAATGGTTTGAGCATTTTGGCTAATAATGTAACTGCTGGAATAGATTCATTAGGTGAGCATCTGTCTTTTGTCAAAAGATCATCTTCTTTAACCATCAAGGGTATAGAGGAAAACTTTAATGCAGATTTCACCATAGAAATTAAATTGGCTATTGCCCCCCAATATTCTAATATCATGGGAGTTGAACCAGATGGATTATTAAATCTGCGTCCAGATAGCTCAAATTGGTGCTTTGATGTTGGTGTTGGGCAGAATAATGTCATCACAATCCCCAATTCTGTATCTGGTATTAATGCCCTCGATACTATCAAAATAATTAGATCCAATAATGTAGTAACACTGGATGTGAATGGAGTTTCAGCATCAAAACCAGTTACACAAACATATAACACTGCAAATGGACTAATTATAGGAAATTTCAATGGTTTTGACGGTAAATTATACGGATTAAAAATATTAACTCCGTAACGTTAAAATTGATAAATTAATCCTCTCAAAAAAATACCTCTATCCTTTTTGGACAGGGGTATTTTTGTACAATATCTATTGAGATAATCCAAAATCTAAAATAAATATTCAAGTTCTGGAATATTTTTTGCTAATTCCCAACCTGTTTCTTCACTCCAGACTGGAGTGTTTTTAGTAACAGAATAAGATTGAAGTTTAAACTCTGGGACTTCAACAGCTATACCATCTATTTGAATTTGCCAAATTTTAGGCTCTTTAGCTTCAAACTCAGCAACGGGATCTGGATTGACAACAAAATCAGCAGAAAACTTAAATCTAGGTTTCCACTTAGCAGAAATTGTTATGTTCTCACCAGTTTTAGGGTTGCGTCCTTCTCTTTCATCAAGAAATCGGACTGAAAAAGTCCCAAACTTTAATAAGTTAACAGAAAATTTCTGAGTTAGACTTATTTGAATGTATTTGACGAAAGCACTGAGAACGGATTCAACTGTGTTTTTTTGCAGTCCAGTTGATGTTTGAATATATTCAATTAATTGAGCGTTCATCGGGGTATTTTTAGGGTAAGTTTTTAAGCTTTACAAAATTATAACTTATTATTTAGTTGTGGCACTAAGCTCAAAAATTAAGCATTTATCAATTTCTTCTTGACTCATATCTTTGTTGAATAATGCGGCTCGTTTTGTCTTACCTTGTGCGTTCATGGAAATTGAGTAAATCTTCATTCTCTTTGATTGTCCTGGCAAAAAATAAGGCTGATATTTATCAGAAATATTGCCTAAATTAATCCACTCCAGAGTTTTTTGATTATAAGCCTGTAGCTTAAAATAAGTTTTGCCATTGTACTCATCAATAATCCCCCTGACTTGAATTTCTTGCCCTGTCCATTTTTTCTGAAGTTGGGGAATACCAATTTTATCTACCCCATAAACTACTAATGTTTGGGTTTCTTTTTCTGGGATGTTTTTAAGTTCAGTCACAATCTCATCTCCAAATATCATAAAAGCTAAACCGGCATCTCCAGTTTCCGCTTGATGTGCTATTCTCCAATAAGCCGTAGCCCAAGAACGTGGATCATAGAGTTTTCCGTCTGGACTGGTTTTTGCAAATATTTTCTCTTTACTATTTTTAGTTGCCTGTGCAATCTGCCTAATCATTATTGTACTACCATCGTTTTGCACTTTCCATTTGATAGCTCTACCAATAGCTTCTCTGTAAGCTGCACGATGAGCAAGAGCATAATCCAATTGTTCCTGAGAAGGTTCAATATCACTGAAAAGAACTTTTTCGTAAGCTCTCAAATCACCATCAAAAAATTTAGGTTCTCCCCAATAGCCATTAACTAATTTTACCAGTCTAGAAATTGTATCTTGTGAATCTTGATTAACTGCACAAGGTCTTTTTGCATAACAATCATCATTTTTAAAATCCTTTAACCAGGGGGCTTCAGCTTCTATTTCATCTAAGAATTTCTTAACCGCATCTAATCCGTTTTTATTATTGGGATATGCAGACTTCAAACTATCAACAGCAATTTGTACTTGTTGGGATAGAAAATCAATAACGGTCATTTCCTCGTTTTCTTTTTGTTCACCACCGGCGGGAATTAACAAAACTTTATCCTCCGCATTGGCAGCTTTTGATCTAGCCAATAAACTGGCCACAATCCCAGTCATGTCATTCATGGAGTTAAGAGCAATCTGTTGTAAATTCCCCTGTAATGCCATTTTGGGAAATTTCTTGGTAGCTGGAGGCTTTTTGAAATTAGCGATCGCATTCCGCATATTTGGATACGCACTAGCCTTTATTAACTGTACGAAGTCTCCATCAAAATTTTTTCCAAGCGTTAAAGCGAGCTTAGTAGGAACTGCCATAATTCCCGTCGCATTGATGTAAGTCCCTTCATATTTATTTTCCCACAATTGACAATCCCCCCAATGGCGCATGGGGTTACAGAAAACTATGTATAAACCCTGTTCAAAGTCAGGCGCACAAAATACCTTTCTACCCTTTATCGAACCGTCTGGTAAAACAGTATGATAATGTGCCAAACTTTCATCAGGTTGTACCATCACAGAATAAAACCTAATTCCCGCTGCTTTAGCTAAGTTCAACCATAAAGCCCGTAATCGTTCCTTAATCCGTTTGACGATGTAGGGATGCAGTAACAAAACACCATTTTTATCAACCCTGACGACACGAATCATGGTATTTTCATATTCGGCTTCAGACTGTAATTCTTCACTCCCTTCTTGTAATTCTGCTTCAGCTTCTGATTGGTCAATTCTAAGAATTTCAGCTAAATCAACAATGGAATTGTAGGCTTGAGATAAGCGATCGCATTTTCCCCGCAGGTTATCAATAATGTTGTCTTTTTCTAAGACTTCAAACGAGAACCACTGTAAAAGCATCCAACCAGGTTTAGCTCTACGAACTTCCCCATCAAATACTAATCCCATTAATATTTTACCTTCATAATTTCCTAACGCTGGCTTATTACCCTTGAGTGAAGACAGGGGAATTGCTAAATCAAATCCTGAAGTATCCAAATGTGGATTATAGGCAAGTGTACCTTTTCCTATCCATTCTTTAAATAAAGCCGCTCTAAATTGAATTGGTTTATCTATATCTACGTTCTCAGTTTCTTCTACAGGTAAACCTAATATTTTCATCAGACGCAGACTAGCTTTAGCGTGGGAATCGCCAGTTTCCCAATGAATGTTATTTACTGGGTCATCTAATAAATTACCATCAGGATCACGATTTTCATCATCTACAACAATGTATTTCATTTCCAAATAGATGATTTTCTTACAGCCAGTATGAAGAATTGAACCGTAAATTATGCGTTTCCATTGGTCTTTATCAGCAGTACCATAGTAATATTTACCAACTGTAGATTTATTGGTAAAGGTAAATCTGCCATGATTTCTAGAACCACTGGCTAAATCCAGAAAGAACGCATTTTCATAATTTTTTGGCTTAAATGGATTTAATGTTGATGGATTTTTCTCTGTAGTGGGAATTTCCCCAATGGAGAAAATTAATCCGGGGTGCATTGCTGCAAGTAATATATTTCTCAGTGTGGTTTTTTCTCCTTTAATCCATTCCTGCTTTTTGCAGTTCCACACTGGCCATTCTGTCACTACTTGGATTTCTCCAGCCGAACCATCCGGTTCATATTTGATATTTGTAAATTCTGTAGGCATAAAATTGTATGTCCAAATTATTATCAATAAGGTGGCATATCTTCTAAATAAGAAAACCCATCTCTGATAATTTTAGCAGCTTCTTCTGATAATATGATTGGCATTTCTTCGGTCATGTCAAAGCTTCTAGAAAGATTCTCACTTTTAAAAGTTAAAGCATATAAATATTGATATTGTTTATTTGTTTCCTCAAGAAAGTCAAGTTTAAACTCTTTCAAACATTTCATACGTTCCAGTGAATCACCGCTTACTCTGGCAATTCCCAGGTCAGGTTCAATCTGATTCTCTTTAATTCCCAACAACCAGATAAAGTTACCCAATTGATTCTTTTTAGCCATATTGATAGCAATGATTATAATTATTGCTGCTGCCAAAATATAAGGAGCGCAAGCGGTTAAAAGTCCCCATGCCCCCGCAAACATTCCCGTATTATTAAAAACTGCTGGTAATAAGTCTTTGGCTGTTCTTAACAACCCTCCAGTAATATATCGAATTGCTTCACTAGCAGGGATAGATAATCTTTTGGTGATAACTGAAACTACAGTATTTTTAATAGCATCAAAAAATGCTCTTGGTAATGAAATTCCTTTTAATATAAATGTTGATAGCAAACTTTCGGCTATTTTACCAAGCACATTGACAACATCTAAATTAGTTGGTGTTGGTACTGGTGTGATTGCACCATAATTACTCACAACATTTCCAAACTGTGATTTTAGATTATCTTGAGCATAGTTAGCTTGGTCTTTGAACTCAACTAACTTTCTACCCTGTGTAAATAGCCTTCTGATACCTACCATAACAGGACGAATGACTTTACTTTTTAAGAATTTAATTATATCTACTTTGCCTTTATTTTCTTGTCTGGCCTCTGCCTTGGCTGCTTTAGATTCATCCTTACCAAATATTGTTTCTTTAATTTGCTGAAGTATATTATTCAATTCTTCTTTGAGTTTGTTAAATAATTCTAGAAATATATTTACTAAATTGTCGTTGTCTTGTGGAAACTCAGTTATGGCTTCAGAAAAGTTCTGTTCAGTTTTTTCTCTAACTGCAATAAAATGATTCCTGACTTCTTGGGGTATAGGATTTTCTTGTTCATCAAATCGTGACATTAAATCATCATAAGCAGCTAATACTTGTGCCTTAAAATCATCAACTTTATCTTGAAACCAATTTTTATTAGTCTCTTCGATGCTTTTGATTCTTAGAAAAATATCATCACTGTTATTTGTATAATTACTTTTGACAATATTTCCCCAATTCATAAATAAATTATTTACTTCTACTGCTGCTGTGTAATCGTCCGGTTTAGTAGCTTGACCAGCAAGTAAATCTAATTTATTCTCTCCTGATGCTTGTGGATTATCGTGAACTTTTGAATTAACTACTTTATTCACACCGTAACAAGATTGTAAAATCTCAGTTGCAGCGAAACCAACCTCTTGATCTAATTCCTGTTCGGAGAAAAAATTTAAAATTCCTTTTATATCGGGAAGATTGTTTTTTGAATAAACAACAGGGTTTAATCCATCAAACCAATCCTCTTTTTGTTGCAAAGCCTGAACAACATCATCGGGAACTTTTAAGCCACCTTTGTTAATCCAGATGCCGTCTGATATTTGATTTAATAATTCTTCTGGTGTCATATTTTTACAGAATAACTATTTATGTATTTTAACATAATTCTGAAAAATATTAACACTATAACAGTGGATTTTACCGATAATTAAATGATGTTAATTAGTAAAAATTCAGAAGTTACGAGTGTACAGCAGATTTTTCCTCATTGATTTTAAGGTTTGAGTCTTGCCACTTCCAGATGTCCCTAAAACCACTGCATGACCATTTCGTAAATTAGCAGGATTCCAATAGCATTTATCTCCTAAGAATATGCCAGAGTGCGATTTTTCTTTCTCAATTACTTTACCCTGTGGTTTAAGTGTAGCCTGTGGTAATGGTTTCATATTAATTGGTTTTAAAGCTTGTGAATAGATTTAAAAGTTAAATAATTATAATTATATAGTGGTATGCACCTGAATGAGATACAGAATTTACCTAAGAAACCATACACTAAAAGACTTTCAACTCTGTTCCCTATTCCCAGTTAAGAGTTCCCTGGTTGACAGACTATTAAGGCGACCTGTATCGCTTACGCTACTTGAGTTAAGAATTGTTTACAACTAGCAATACTTTGTTGTACAGTTGGTAGTATGCCGTATAGTTACGGAATTTAAGCTATGAGCAAACCACAAATCGCCATCAGATTATCTCCATCTCTGCTGCAAGAACTCAACAACTATGTTGAGCTAACTGGCACGTCGAAAACTGATGTGGTTGTGAGTGCGATTAGTCAGTATCTTGGCTGTGCTGACAATATGCCGTTGAATCAGAGGGTGGGTGAGTTGGAAAGAAGGGTAAGAGAATTAGAATCTTTAGATAAGAAAAAATGACTTTTAATCAAATTTTAGGAGAACTAAAATGCCCAAACAATTAATCGAATTTACGCTGGAAGATGGGGAAACCATTCTAGCAGAAGTAGAAGAACCAACCAGTGATGCGATCGCACCTATTTCCCGAAGTCCAGGGGATATAGCAGCCAAAGCTAAAGAGACCTTAGAAGGAGCATTAAAAAAGGTGATTAAACCCTTTGCGGTGGGTTCATCTACTATTGTCTCTGAATTACGCAATATTAATGAACCTGCTGATGAAATAGAAGTGAAATTTGGTGTGAAATTAAGTGGCACAATGGGAGCAGTTTTAACAGCAGGTGGAGAGGCTACTTATGAAGTCACTCTGAAGTGGAATAGCAAAAAATCCTAATAAATTTATGACAGATATTGTCACTGATGATTTTCAAACCTACAAAAATGCGATCGCCCGGATTTACAATACCAATAATATGGTTATAGGGGCTGGTTTTCTCATCTCTAATCAATATTTACTTACCTGCGCTCATGTAGTCACAGCAGCTTTGGGTTTACCACCAGAAACAGTTTCAAAACCATCACAGCTAATTCAATTTGATTTTCCTTTCATTAATAAGGAAAGAAAATTAAATGCAGAAGTTGATTTTTGGCTACCTTATCAGTCTTATGATTCTTCTCATCAGCAAATTGGAGATATTGCTGGATTAAAGCTGCATGAAGTAATTCCTGACAAAATTCAACCTATTTGTTTAAAAACTTCCCACAATTTGTCTAATCACACCTTTAGTATTTGTGGGTTTCCCAATCAACCCAAGGAAGCTTGGGCTTATGGAACGTTGAAAGATACCCTTTCTAATGGTTTGGTACAAATGGAAGGAACGGGACAACAAGGATATCGAGTTCAACAAGGATTTAGTGGTGCGCCTATTTGGGATGATCAGGAAAAAGCTGTTGTGGGAATGGCTGTAGCTGAGGACACAAATGAACAGAGAAGAGTAGCTTTTTTCTTGCCTAGTCAGGCTTTATTTTCAGCTTGGACAGAATTATCTTCATTACAGTTAAAAGTGGTTAATGCTAAAGTCAGAGATTTTAATATTTTGACAGATGCACAAAAGCAAATTTTTATTCAAGAAATTCAATTATATTATGATGATTTACTAAGCTTAAGAAATATTTTTACTTTGAATACAGAAATATTTGGAGCTAATTTTTTAGCTAGAATACAAGGAGATGATTTTTATACAAAAACAATTAACTTAACTCAAGAGCTAATTAGGAAAAAATTAATGAATCAATTTGTTGAAATTTGTAGGCAAGAATATCCTAATTTTGCTAAGAATCTTTGGGATAAAAAATAATTTAATGTATTATTTATGGAATAATGAACAATGAAATTAAATGACTCTCATAAAAAGTATTTAGTTGACCAAATAATGGAATACTATGGAAATAATGAACAAGGCTTAATAACTATTTTTACTTTGAATGAAGAAACATTTGGCAGAAATTTTTATGGTACAACACAAGGAGATAATTTTAATACAAGAATTATTAACTTAGTTATTGAGTTAATTAGAACAACTCAACTGCAAAATTTTATTAGCATTATTAGAAAAAATTATTCAAATTTTGCTAAAGAGTTAGATAAAAAAGAACTTATTAGTATATTAAATAATGATTTTGAAGCAAATAAAACAATATATATAAAAGCCTATCATGCTTCTAAATCTAGGAGGAACATTATAGGAGAAAAAAATCTTGAAAATATAGAAAATTTAATTGATAATTTAAACACTTCTCAAGACGATTATTATAATTATATGAAATTTGTTGTCTATTTAATTGAAGATAGTGATTTCAGTAACAACAATGTAGAAAATTCTCAGAAATTAAGAGAATGGCTAGATATCAATGTCAATAAAGATATTTCCTCAAAATTATGTGAGGAAATAAGAGCAGAAAAAAGAGAGCAAGAAAACCCAAATCCATGTATTCTAGTTAAAATTATCAGTGAAGGTCAGGGCTATGTTGTCTACGCATGGTTAATTAAAAATATAGAGAAATATAGACAAGCTTCAAACTTAGCTTGTCAGCCACTTAAATTTAGAGATGCAATTCAAATCTCTACAGACGATAATTTAACTAATCTTCCTGAAATAATTAAAGATTTTATTTGGCAAACTTTTCAGAAATACGCAAGCTTAGTACAAATTCATATTTTTTTACCCCATGAAATGATGAATCATGCTGTAGATTATTGGAATAATTGGCAAGGAGATGATGATGATAATTTACAAGCAGATGAAGAAGATGATAATGTAAGTACAATTGGTGAAAACTATGAAGTCATAATTCGTTTTTCAAAAAGATCCGAAATAAATAACACTCCTTTGTTTGAGAAGTGGAAAAGTAAAAGCAGTATTTTTGGATGTGGATTAAAAAAACCTGCTAATCAATTTTTTATTTCCAGTGATGATAAAGCTGACTACAATACTTTTGATAAGCGACTCAAGAACGACGATACAGTAAAAGGAGTATATTTCACTAATGTTCTTCATGAGAAAAAATATCATCAATTTCTTTTTCAAGGTGGTATTCCTTTAGCTTTATGGATTCGTCCAAATTTATTCAATTTTACCAAAACTGATATTAATGACTTGTTCGATAGGCTTTTCAAAAAAGATAATAATGAAGATATTTTATTGGAAGAATTACCTTATCAAGTCAAGAGGGAAAGAGGCACAGGTACTAACATTAGTCAAAATATATGCTTATTATGGGATGACCCAAATTTATTACCCCCCAAGCAAAATTTAACCGATACTAAAATCTAAAGGAGCAAATTATGACAAATTGGCATAAATTTAAAGGAGATGGTCAACCTAAACAGGATTGGGAATTACCCCCCGCTCCCAATTGGCGACCTTTTGGTAAAGAAGTCAAACTAGGAGAAAGTCGTCGTCAAAAAAGAGCAGATACTTTTCAAGTACGTCCCGAAGAAATTGACATGGTTAATGCAGCTTTATATCTGCGGCGACCTTTATTAATAACCGGCAAGCCAGGTACAGGTAAATCATCTTTAGCTTATGCAGTGGCTAAAGAATTAACGTTAGGAGAAGTTTTGTATTGGTCAATCACTACTCGCACGACTCTTAAAGATGGACTGTATAATTATGATGCGATCGCCCGATTGCAACGATTACAAGAAGTAAAACAACAACAAGGTGAATTGAGTGAGGAGCTTAAACAAGAATTACAAACCAAAAGCATTGAAAACTATATTACTTTAGGTCCATTAGGAACAGCTTTACTTCCTTCAGATAAACCCCGTGTTTTGTTAATAGATGAAATTGACAAAAGTGATATTGATTTACCCAACGATCTCTTAACCATTTTTGAGGAAGGACGCTTTGAAATCCCCGAATTAGTAAGATTAAAAAAAGAAGTCAAAACAGTTAATATTCGTACTGCCTATACAGAAGATACGGATAAGACTCACGAAATTATTGATGGAGAAATTATTTGTAGCAACTTTCCTTTAATTTTCTTAACTAGTAATGGTGAAAGGGACTTTCCAGCACCTTTTTTGAGAAGATGCTTACGTTTAAGCATGAAAGAACCTGATAAAACCCATTTAGTTAAAATTATCAAAGCCCATTTACAATTAGAAACAGAAACAAAACAAGACGATAATTCAAAAGATACAAAACCTGAAGAATTAAAATTAAAAGATAGTGAGCTTGACAAGTTAGTTGATAAATTTATTGAGGATAGAGAAACTAAAACTTTAGCCAATGACCAACTTTTGAATGCTTTATTTATGGTTACAAACCACCGTAATGAAGATAAAACAAAATTAATTGAGAAAATTCTGCAAGATTTAGGAGAAGTGGCAGAAAATGAATAACTCCTCATCTCCGAGTAATAATACAGTAGAAAAATTTGTTAATCACTTAGAGAAAAAGGGCTTAATCAAAAGTTTAGCGCTCAGTGATGAAGATATTGCTGATACTCTTTGGTTAGCTTTGCAAATGGGAGTAGTGGAAAAAGAATCTGTCGAAACTACAGGTAAAGGAACTGATGAAAATAAAGGTCAAAAAATCAGCGAAGATAAAACTATAGAACCCCCTAAAACTACTGGAGATGATGTTTATATTTACAAAACAAACAATGTTCCCAAAAAAGGAATCAAACAAAAAAATGACGCTTTACCCTTTCAAACTCCTGCTGCACCGGCGTTACCTAATAAATTAGCAATTAGTAGGGCATTACGTCCTCTAATGCGAAAAGTGCCATCTCCCACCCGAAGCATACTTGATGTTGAAGCCACAGTTACTCGTATTGCAGAACAGGATATTTGGCTACCTGTAACCAAGCCTGAACCGGAAAGATGGTTAGATTTAGAATTAATAGCAGAAGAAAATAAATCTTCCTTTATTTGGCAGGAAACCATTGTCGAATTAGAAGGACTTTTGCATAATCATGGTGCATTTCGTCGGATTAGAACTTGGACATTACACTTTTCTAAAACCAGGAATAGTTCAGATAAAAATGAACTCCAGTTAAATAGACGAAAAAAAAGAAATCAAATAACTAATAGCGGACACAGCTATCGAGAACTAATTTCTAGTAATGGACGAACTTTAATTATCTTAATTACTGATTGTGTGTCTTCTATTTGGCAACAACAAACTATCTATAACTGGTTGCAAAACTGGTCTAATAAAGTACCTACTACCATCATCCAGCTTTTCCCAGAAAGACTCTGGTTAAGCACCAAATTAGGTTTAGGTTATAAAGTTCAATTTAGTGCTTTAAACCCTGGTGTTCCCAATTCTAAATTAATTTGTTTGGAGGACTTAGGTACAGAACAAATCTTAAATTTACCTATTATTACTCTAGAAGCTGAATCTTTCAAATATTGGGCAAAAGTAATCGCAGGTTATGGCAGTACCCAAACCCCCGGAATTGCTTTAGATATTGAATTTGTTAAACAGCAGCTTAGGGACTTGCCAGTTAATTCAGAATCTCATTCTCAAAATTCCTCGGCTGGAATATCGGCTGAAATATCGGCTGAAATAATAGTAGACCAGTTTTTAGCCACTGCTTCACCCATAGCCCAACGACTTGCAGGATTAATGTCAGCAGCCCCAGTGAGTTTGCCAGTAGTGCATTTAATTCAAAAGACTTTATTAAATAAGTCTACCTCTGTTCATGTAGCAGAAGTCTTTCTCAGTGGCATGATTGAGGGAAAGGAAGATGAAAAAGAAACTAAGCAATATAATTTTGTAACAGGTGTCAGAAAACTACTCAATCAGGCAATGCCTATAGCAGAAACAGAAAAGGTTTTAGATAAAATATCGGAATATATAGCAAAAAATTTAGGTTATGATATCAAAACTTTTACTGCTTTTTTAAGAAACCCTCCTCAAATTCCAGAAGAGCAAGAGACAATTTTCTTACCCTTTGCTCGTATAGCAGTAGAAGTATTAAGCAATCTTGGTGGCAAATATGCAGATTTTGTAGAAGATATTAAGAAAAATACTCCAGAACCAGAAGTAGGATCTAAAGAGTTTTCATTTAAAGTTCGTACTATTATTCTTATAGATGATTCTATCAACCCACAAACTTTTAATTTTGAAGTAGCTTTGATAGAAATTAATCAATCTTCTACTAGTAGTGCTAACCTAACTATCAACCGTTATCCTCAACAAGCCACAGGTTTTATTCAAGACTTAGCTAATGACACTCAACTAGAAATGATGTTAATTCCTGGAGACACTTTTATCATGGGTTCTCCTCCAGAAGAATTGCAACACCAAGAAGATGAAAGTCCCCAGCATTCTGTAACAGTGCAACCCTTCTTTATGGGTAAGTATCAAGTAACGCAAGCACAATGGCGATTTGTTGCTCAGTTACCCCAATTAAACCGTGAATTAGAACCAGATCCATCTAGATTTAAAGGTGATGGTTCGACTTCGCTCACCAACCATCGCCCTGTTGAAAAAGTGTCTTGGTATGATGCAGTGGAGTTTTGCGATCGCCTTTCACAATATACAGGTAGAACCTACCGCCTCCCCAGTGAAGCTGAATGGGAATATGCCTGTCGAGCAGGAACTAAAACACCATTCCACTTTGGAAAAACGATAACAACGGATTTAGCTAATTATCATGGTAATTTCACTTATGGCAATGGGGTTAAAGGAGTTTACAGAAAAGAAACAACAGAAGTAGGCAGCTTTGGAGTAGCTAATAACTTTGGATTATACGATATGCACGGCAACATCTGGGAATGGTGTCAAGACGATTGGCATAGTAACTATGAAGGTGCGCCAATAGATGGAAGTGCGTGGCTAGATAATGAAGAGGGTAATAACAATAAACTGCTGCGCGGTGGTTCGTGGGACTTCAATCCTGACGATTGCCGTTCTGCTTTTCGCTACGACCACCATCTCGATTACTACTACTACAATATTGGTTTTCGGGTTGTATGTAGTGGTGCGGCGAGGACTTAGTAGCACTATGCTCTTTTGCCCTCTCGCTCTTTTCTTGTCTTAGCCCTCTCGCATAGCGAGAAAATTTTTTTGTCAGAATCAGGATATCCACCGATTAAAGGATGAACAGGATGAAACCAGGGATTTTATATTGTCAGCTTGCGACGTATAACTAACAACCGAAATTTTAGTCGGTTTCAACCGACTTCAGTTATGAGACAGAGAATTCATTCTCTGCCGTTGTTGATGCTAATAAATAAATGAAAGCAGGTGATAAAAAATGCCAAAGATTATTATTCATGAGTATGAAAGAACAGCACAGTATTTTATTGAAGATTTAGGTAATGGTATTCAATTAGAAATGGTCATGATTCCTAGTGGCAGTTTTATGATGGGTTCACCAGAAACAGAAGAAGGTAGCAGGAAGAATGAACGTCCTCAGCACCAAGTCACTATCAAAGCCTTTTGTCTGGGTAAGTATCAAGTTACACAGGCACAATGGAAGGCTGTAGCTGCATTTCCACAAGTAAACAAAGAACTAAAATTAGATCCGTCTAGATTTAAAGGTGATAATCGTCCCGTTGAGCAAGTTTCTTGGGAAGATGCGGTTGAGTTTTGCGATCGCCTTTCAAGGCATACTAAAAGACAATATCGTTTACCCAGTGAAGCTGAATGGGAATATGCTTGTCGAGCGGGGACAAAAACACCGTTTCACTTTGGAGAGACGATTACAACGAATTTAGCAAATTATCAGGGTACGGATAATGAAGAATATAAATGGTCAGGCTCTTATGGTTCAGGACCTAAAGGAGTTTACAGAGAAGAAACAACAGCAGTAGGGAGTTTTGGAGTAGCTAATAACTTTGGATTATACGATATGCACGGCAACGTCTGGGAATGGTGTCAAGATGATTGGCATAGTGACTATGAAGGTGCGCCTACAGATGGTAGCGCATGGTTAAGCAGCGAAGAGAGTAGTGATAGAAAGCTGCTGCGCGGTGGTTCGTGGAGCTTCAATCCTGGAGGTTGCCGTTCTGCTTATCGCAGCAACAGCAACCTCGGCAACGGCAACGGCAATATTGGTTTTCGGGTTGTTTGTAGTGGTGCGGCGAGGACTTGATAGCACTATGCGCTTCTGCCCTCTTGCCCTTTTCTTGTCTTGTCCCTCTCGCATAGCGAGAAAAATTTTTTTGTCAGAATCAGGATATCCACCGATTAAAGGATGAACAGGATGAAACCAGGGATTTTATATTGTCAGCTTGCGACGTATAACTAACAACCGGAATTTTAGTCGGTTTCAACCGACTTCAGCTATGAGACAGAGAATTTATTCTCTGGCGTTGTTGATACTAACGATACTAACTTCCATTCTCTGGCGTTGTTGATACTAACTTCTTGGTTTATTTTGTCAAAAAATCATCAACTAATATCAGAAAATCGGGATTTCATGGGTAGAAAATAATTTTTTATTTCTATTTTTTATCAGCTATACTATAAACAGTATGACCAAAGAAAATTAATTTACTAAAAAACAATTATTCTTTAGTAAAAACTTTGCGTGTGTTAAATACATTAACTTAATATTGAAACTTGATACAGCAATTCTCGTTCTCATGAAATAGAATGGAGGGCGCAGTCCCTGCGCCCCTACGGGTTTGGCGATAAAAAACTGTACCTCATAACATCAGGAAGTGCTGTAAGTTTAAAAAATTAATTAGCAGTTAAATGGAAGAATTACCGATTATCCAAAAAACCTATGATTTAATTAAATGGTATGTTCCCATTCTTAACCGTCTTCCGAAAGACATCACAAGTCCTTCCCCTCCTTGATGATTAGCGGGCTTTTCGTCCCGCACCACAAGAAATTTTTGGGTATTTTGTTAATTGGAAGTCCCTAAACTGGTGCAAATGAGTGTTTCTTATCTATTCCCAGTTAAGAGTTAAGAGGGTGTTTGAAAAGTTATGGTTGATGTATCAAATATTTTTTACCCCACCCTAACCCTCCCCTTGTCAAGGGGAGGGAACTGGATTTTTATTGTTTCCCCCCTTTACAAGGGGGGACTAAGG
>Ga0209617_10000157_pt1 | contig 27122 bp, 25 predicted proteins | sample LakEriepJuly2011_2_FD_187459 | JGI IMG/M metagenome (GOLD analysis project Ga0209617, IMG submission 187459) | Freshwater microbial communities from dead zone in Lake Erie, Canada - CCB epilimnion July 2011 (SPAdes) (version 2) | ecosystem: Environmental > Aquatic > Freshwater > Lentic >...
GATGCACAACATGCTTGACCGGCTTTTGGCGATGTGATGTTCCGATAATTGACGCGCCACTTGCAAGTACTGATGAGAGTGCTTCTGGGCGAATCTTTGATGGTCCACAACCGAATCGGCCATCGCGTGGTTTGAGGTTATCTGGGATTGTGATTTCTGCGCTCATGGGCCAAGACTACGGGTAGTAGCGAGTGAGAACGAACTCGGAATCAGTGCTCTGCCTCTCATAACGGAGCCGATCATGCAGTCGCGAGTAGCGCCCCTGCCAAAATTCAATACTCAAAGGGGCGATGCGATAGCCGCCCCAATGTGGAGGGCGTGGAACCGGCGTACCTTCCGGCCACTTTGCACTTGCTCCAGCAAATCGACTCTCTAACTCTGCACGCGATTCCAAGGGTTGAGATTGCGCGCTCGCCCAGGCACCAATCTGACTCGACCATGGACGAGTAGCGAAATAGTCTTCAGATTCAGATTCAGAGATTTTAGAAATTACTCCGGCGATACTTACTTGTCGTTCCATTGGATACCAAGGAAATAAGACGCTAACGCGATCATGCAATTCGATCGCATGTGCTTTCCGCGATTGATAGTTGCTAAAGAATGTAAATCCACCTTCAGAGATATCTTTAAGTAAGACAGTACGCGTTGTGATCTCTTCATCTGCACCAAGAGTTGAAAGCACCATCGCATTGGCTTCGACGATATATTCATTTGCGGCAGCTTCTGCCAGCCAGGTTGAAAATGCGGCAAAGGGATCTGCTGGAAGGTTTTCCATCCCAACATCGCCGTAGGAACGACGCATCGCGCGGATTGCATCGCGGGTCAAGCTCTTTTTTGAATGATCGGTCTGGTCTGACTGATCGGTCTGGTCAGGCTTTTCGCTCATGCCTGTATCTAACGTCACTTTCGCCCCCGCGTCATCTTGGATTATGGGTGGTCGCGCGCACCCTGCTTTCGGGTGCAGAATTGGATCCGTAAGCCAATGCGTCGGCCACCGGCGCCAGACTGGAGCGCCACTGTGTCAGATGATTTCAAGCCAGGACTCGAAGGCGTTATTGCATTTGAGTCAGAGATTGCTGAACCGGATAAAGAAGGCAGTGCGCTCCGTTATCGCGGTGTAGATATCGATGATCTTGTTGGTCGAGTTTCATTCGGAAACGTATGGGGACTTCTTGTCGATGATCAATTTAATCCAGGACTTCCAAATGCTGAGCCATTTCCACTTCCAGTTCACTCAGGTGATGTTCGCGTAGATGTGCAATCTGCGATCGCGATGCTCGCACCAGCCTGGGGCTTTAAACCAACGCTAGATATTTCAGATGAAGAGATTCGTAGCAACCTCGCACGTACATCAGTGATGGTTCTTTCTTACTTGGCACAGGCAGCTCGCGGAATTATTGCATCACCAATTCCTGAATCAGAGATTGACAAGGCACACACTGTTGTGGAGCGCATGATGATTCGTTGGCGCGGAGAGCCAGACCCACTACACGTTCGCGCAATTGATGCTTACTTTGTATCAGCTGCAGAGCACGGAATGAATGCATCAACATTTACTGCTCGCGTTATTGCATCAACTGGTGCAGATGTTGCCGCTGCACTTTCTGGAGCAATCGGTGCGATGTCAGGTCCACTACATGGTGGCGCACCATCTCGCGTACTACACATGATTGAAGAAGTTGAGAAGACCGGTAATGCAGAGGCATACGTTAAGGGACTTCTCGATCGCAAAGAGCGCCTCATGGGATTTGGTCACCGTGTATATCGCGCAGAAGATCCACGCGCTCGCACACTTCGTCGTACAGCGAAAGAACTTAATGCGCCACGTTATGCCGTTGCAGAAGCACTTGAACAAGCTGCACTTAAGGAATTGCGTGAGCGTCAACCAGATCGTGTTCTAGAAACAAATGTTGAGTTCTGGGCTGCAATTATTTTGGACTTCGCAGAAGTTCCAGCACCACTCTTTACATCGATGTTTACAGCAGCGCGCACAGCGGGTTGGTCTGCACACATCCTTGAACAAAAGCGCACAGGTCGCTTAATTCGTCCATCAGCTCGCTATGTTGGTAAGGCACCTCGTAAGCCAGAGGATGTCACCGGCTGGGATGCAACGGTCGAGCAGCTCCACAAGTAAGTGTGAAAAAGCTGCTGTAAACGCTCCCATTTATAACATTTAGATAAAGGTGCCCTTGGCGCGCTCTTTTGACAGCCCGAAAGTTGATAACCCCGACCCAAGGCTAAAGAATAGGCCCCTCGATCGGGGATTTTTCTCGGGTCGACATCACTTGTGTTTTACACCCTCGTAAACACAATGAATCCATGGAGGAAATTGATGACAAAGAAGCGTTTTAGCGCAGTCGGCTTTGTTGCCGCAGTCGCAATCGCAGTTTCTGGCCTCGTTGTTCCATCAGCCAATGCAACGACTGAAATTGTTGTGTGGGCAGATGAATCACGCGGAGCTAACCTAAAGAAAGCTCTAGCAGTAAAGGGTGACTGGGTTTCTGGTTACACAATCACTGTAAAGGCATTCTCAAACTTTGATGCACTTAAGGATGCCTTCGACAAGGCAACTGATGCATCAGGTCCAGATATCATAATGGGCGCAAATGACTGGGTTCCAACCGGAGGAAAGAGCGGAAAGCTTGCACCTGTAACACTTACAGCTGCACAGAAGGCTCGTTTCACACCAGGTCAGCTCTTTGACCTTACATACAAGGGCAAGCTCTACGGAGTTCCTGTAGATGTAAATAACGTAGCGATGATCTACAACACAAAGCTAGTAACAACTGCGCCAAAGACATTCGGTGAGATGGTTGCTTACTACAAGGCTAACAAGACAGCAAAGAGTCTTAAGGCTGGTCTCTGTGTTGCAGGTGGCGGAATGTCATGGGGAGCGCACTCAGTATTCTCTGCTCTCGGTGCTGATGCATACCAGTTCGATTCACGCGACAAGATCGTTTACAACCGTTCATTCAACGGAACAACATTCGGAAAGAATGTTCGTACCTACCTTCTTGATGGTAAGAAGAGCAATGGCTTCTTCCCAGCATCAGATGCCGGCTGTAAGGACAACTTCCTTGCTGGAACAGTTCCTTTCGCAATCATCGGTAACTGGGAGTGGTCAGACTATGTAGCTAAGGGCTTCACCATGAACCTCATGCCAGTTCCAGGCGTTACTGCCAACAAGCCAGGCAAGATGTTCGGTTCAGTTTCTGGCGCACTTCTCACTACATATGCTGCAAAGCACGGAGTAGAAGCTGGCGCTAAGTCACTTCTTACAAACTTCTTCGGATCAACTGCTGGTCAAGTTCTTTACCAGAAGTACGAAGGACGTCCACCAGCAGAAAAGGGTGCAGCTCTTGATGCAACCGTGACTGACGCACAGCGTGGATTTGGTGCTGCTGCATCACTTTCAAGCCTTCCACAGATTGGCGCATTCCTAAATACAAATGCAGGCGGCGCTAACTACTGGGATTCAGCTCCAGCGTACTGGACAGCTGTTCTCGTAGATGGAAAAGATGCTGTAACTGAGGGCAACAAGCTCGCAGCTATCTGGCGTGCAAACACATCTGCAGGAAAGGCTGATCTCTAAAGAGAATCAGTAAGTTATAAACTAATGCGGGCGAAGAAATTCGCCCGCATTAGTTCTTATTTGGCCGAGAGGTAACAGCGCATAATGACTTCATTCTTTACGGGCAAGGTTTCTTTTGTCCTAAAGCTCATAGTCGTCCTGCTTCTCTCTGCAATTCTTGGTCTTTTGACACAGAGTGCATTCGCTCAGAAGGAATACTTCATCGCAGGTTTCTTAGCGATCTCTATTCTCATATTGCTTTTGACATACCTCACAAAAATTTCAATCCCACTTAAATTCTTCCTGCCTGGCGTCCTCCTGCTTGTCGCATTCGTTCTCTCACCAATTCTCTTCACAGTCACGATGTCTACTTATAACTACAAGACCGGCAATATCGTCTCTAAAGATGAAGCGATAGAGCAGATTCAAAATCGAGCATTTGAGTCAGATGCTGATGGAACTTCATTTGACATCAAGATCGGCCGCTACGAGAAGCAAGAAGCGATCCTCATCTCAGATACGATCAATGGCACATATTTTATTTCAACTGAAAGTAATCGAATTCCCCTTATCCCAGCTGACCTTACAATCAATGAATACGGTGTCGCTGAAAGCGCACCAGATTTCGAAACACTGAGTGATGCTGATATGGCAAAAGCGGATAAGCTCTATTCACTTAAGCGTTTTAAGTATCAAGATGAGTATTTCATTGCCCTGGAAGGTTTTGAAGTCGGCATAGTGTCACGTCAAGTTCTTACCTTTGATGAAGTCAATGATCAATTTAAGAATATTATCTCTGGTGAAATCTATATCGATAACGGTCGTGGAAATTTTGCTATTGCAGGTAGCCCAGATCAGTACCTCGAGCCCGGCTGGCGTGCTCCGATCTGGTTTGAAAACTACACAAAACTATTTACCGAAGAACGACTTCGCGGCCCGCTTATCAGCGTCTTTATCTGGACTATCACCTTCGCAACCTTGTCGGTGCTTACTACATTTGCACTGGGCCTATTGCTTGCCTTAGCGCTCAATAAACCAATTCGCGGACGTCGGGTTTATCGTTCAATTTTGATCTTGCCGTATGCGATGCCAAGCATTATGTCGATCCTGATCTGGGGCGGAATGTTTAACACCGAATTCGGTGCGATTAATAATCTCTTGGGTACAGATATCGCGTGGTTCCAAAGTCCGACCTTTGCCAAATTTGCAATTATCTTGGTCAACTTGTGGCTTGGTTTTCCTTATTTCTATCTCATCTCAAGTGGCGCGCTGCAAGCAATCCCATCAGAGCTTCTTGAGGCTGCCTCGATCGATGGCGCAAATCCGCGTCAAATCTTTAGACGAATTACTATGCCTTTACTTCTGCAGATTCTGTCGCCACTACTCATTGCATCATTTGCATTTAACTTTAACAACTTCAACTTGATCTATCTCCTTACTGGAGGTGGACCACGTGCAGAGCTCGATGGTGAGCTAGCCGGTGCTACAGATATCTTGATCAGCTTTACCTACAAGATAGCTTTCGGAGGTTCTGTTCAAGATCTTGGTCTAGCGAGTGCAATTTCTCTCGTAATCTTTATTCTCATTGCATCAATCTCGTTGTACGGTCTCCGTAAGTCAAAGGTATTGGAGAGCTTCCAGTGAATCTCTGGCTTCGCAACTATGCATGGCGTCACGCACTGATTATCTCAGTCTGCCTCTTCTCACTCTTTCCACTGTATCTCGTCGTTGTTTCATCATTTAACTCAACTGGAAGCCTGCGTCTAGATTCATTTATTCCTCGCGAATTCTCTTTCGCAAATTACAAGATGCTCTTCACCGACCCAACGATTCCATACATGATCTGGGTGAAGAATTCCCTCATCATTGCTGGAGCTACCGCGGTTCTCTCTGTCACTATCGGATCAGCCTCAGCATTTGCATTTAGTCGTCTTTACTTCAAAGGACGCAAGACCGGAATTCAACTTCTCCTTTTGGTACAGATGTTTCCAGCGATTCTTGCGATCTCTGCTGTCTATGTCATCATGGAGCGCGTCTATACATTTGCGCCAAGTATCGGTCTTGGAACACAAGCCGGACTTCTGCTGATCTATCTCGGTGGAGCAATGGGTGTAAATATCTGGCTCCTTAAAGGTTTCGTAGATTCAATTCCAAAGGAGCTTGATGAAGCGGCCAAGATTGATGGCGCATCCGCTGTTCAGACGTATTGGTTGATCTTTATGCCACTTGCCGCACCAGTCTTGGCAGTTGTTGCGCTCTTAAGCTTTATTGGAACATTTAATGAGTTCATCCTTGCGCGACTCTTCCTTGTTGATATGGAATCTCGTACCGTTGCCGTTGGTCTCCAGCAATTTATCGGTGGCCAGTACTCTGAAAACTGGGGACCATTTGCAGCTGGCTCGATCATTGCATCAGTTCCTATCGTGATTATCTTCCTTAGTCTTCAGAGATATATTATTAACGGTCTCACTGCCGGATCTGTAAAAGGCTAATGCTTAAAAAGTTCATTGCAGGTATCGCACTCTGTGCACTCGTCATCCCATACTCTGCAACGGCGCAAGAAGTTGTTAAGCCACAGGTTGGACTTTCTAAAGATGTTATCTACTTTGTTTTTCCCGATCGCTATCGCAACGGCGATGCCTCAAATGATTTAGCTGGTGGAAAGACCTCTGATCCCACTTCTGGGTATGACCCAACAAGTACAGCTCACTTTCATGGTGGTGATCTCAAGGGACTCACAGGAACATGTCAGCCTGGCGACGATGGTTTAGCTCGCATTAAGGCACTTGGCTTTACTGCAGTTTGGATGACCCCGCTCGTTACTCAAGTCGATGGAACAGGTGGCGGAGCTGGTTATCACGGCTACTGGGGCAAGGATTTTCTCAACGTTGATCCTCATCTAGGTACAAATGAAGATTTGTTAGCCTTATCTGCTTGTGCAAAGAAGCTCGGACTTAAACTGATTCTAGATATCGTCACCAACCACACTGGTGATGTTATTCAGTATGCAGATAAGACTGCCTACCTTCCTGAAGATCAGAAGAGTGCGAAGAGCCCTGCATGGCTTAATAAATTAGATAACTATCACAACGTTGGAAGTGTTGATCGTTGTTGGGGAGAAGGACGCTGCGAACAGATCGGTGATTTCTACAGCCTTGATGATCTAGCAACTGAAAAACCAGAGGTATATCAAGGTTGGGTCAATGTTTATTCAGAATGGATCAAGAAGTACGGCTTTGAAGGTTTCCGAGTTGATACCGCTCGCCACGTAGATAACGATTTCTTTAAGAATTGGTCACCCGGAATAGACAGTGCGGCAAAGAGCTCTGGAATCAATAACTTCACAATTTTTGGTGAAGTATTTGATGTAAATCCGATGACCCTTGTTACCTATGTGCGCGAGAAGAAGATTCAAACAGTTTTGGATTTTGCATTCCAACGTACAGCAACACAATTTGCTTCTGGATATTCAGATGCATCAGTTCTTGCCACACTCTTTAATGTGGACGATCAATACACAACATCAACATCGACTGCATCAAATCTAGTTACTTTCTTGGGTAATCACGATATGGGTCGCGTTGGTTTCATCATTCCACAAACACAAGCGCAGGCTAAGAATGATTTACTTGCGCGCACTAAGCTTGCCCACGCCTTGATGTATTTCTCTCGTGGCATTCCTAGCGTTTACTACGGAGATGAAGTGGGAATGACCGGCTCAGGCAATGGTGGAGACCAACGAGCGCGTCAAGATATGTTTGAAACGAAAATTACCGCATGGAAGAGTGAAGCGCGTGTGGGATCCGAACCTGTAGGTGATGGAAATTCATTTACGAATGCAGCAAGCCATCCACTAGCGCTCTACTTGGGCGAATTAGCCAAACTGCGCGCCACATATCCAGCTCTTGCCAACGGACAGATGCAGATTCGCTCAGCTACTGGAAATACCCTTGTGCTCTCAAAATACGATCCAGTCGAGAAGATCGAATATCTCGTCGCATTTAATAACGGTAAGCAAGCATCTAAAGTGACTGTGAATACATCAAGTGCGGCACAGTGGAAGTCACTCTTGGGCTCATCAACTTTTTCGAATAAAGGCGTATCGGTAACACTTACTGTTCCTGCATTTGATGCAGTGGTACTGCAATCCTCCGCCGTAATGGTTCCAGCAAAAATCGCAGTAACAGCCTTGAAGGCACGGATGGATTTTCTCACTGGAATGCTTGAGGTTTCAGCACCGCTGAAGAGTTCAGGGCTCAGCCGTGTTGATTTCTCTGTAAAGGCAGCTGGCTCGACAAAGTGGGTCAGCGCTGGATCCGATTTCAATAGCCCATATCGCGTATATCTCTCTCCAACAGATTACAAATATAGCAGTAAAGTTTCGATTAGAGCAACCGCATTCAATATCAAGGGAGAGAAAGTTGTCTTCAAACAAATCGAAGCCGTCAATAAGTAGTCAGATGGCCCACCTGCCTCATCATGATGGTAGCGAGATCTATATCAGCGATAGCGCTCCCAAAATTGGCAAGAAGATAAAATTGCGAGTACGTGTACCGAATTCATACGCATTTGCCAAAGCCTTCATCAGAATTTATGAAGATGGCGAACCTCGTTCCTACGAACTCGCACTGGAAAAGCGCGGCACCGTCGAGAGCTGGTGGAAGGTAAAGGTCGAGATAGTAAATCTCAAAACTTCATATCGCTTCGTCTTTATCTCTGAAAGCAAATACGAGTGGCTCAATGCACGTGGGCTTAGCGATCACGATGTCCACAGCAATGATGATTTCAAAATTGTCGCACTTCCCGAATATCCTCGATGGATTCGTTCATCTGTCTTCTATCAAATATTTCCCGACCGATTTGCAAAGTCAGATATCAAGAAAGAAATCCCTGACTGGGCCCATCCCCGTCAGTGGGAAGATGCCCCTCGCGGACGAGATACAACAACAGGGGTAGAGTTTTTTGGAGGGGACCTCAAAGGAGTTGAGGAGCACCTGGATCACCTGAAAGCCCTTGGTATCAACGGCATCTACTTCACACCATTCTTTCCAGCGCGGTCTAACCATCGCTATGACGCATCCAGTTTTGACCACGCCGACCCATTACTTGGTGGAAATGAAGCGCTCTTTTCATTAGTTAAAGCAGCGCGTAAATCAAAGATCGCAGTCATGGGAGATCTGACATCTAATCACTGTGGCGCTGGGCATCCATGGCTTGCAAAGGGGAAGAAGGATAAGAACTCTAAAGAGCGCGGATATTTTTATTGGGATAGATCTGTCAAACATGGATATGTAGGGTGGTGGGGCCATGCCTCCCTTCCTAAGTTGAACTTCAACTCAAAGGCACTTCGCAAAGAGATGTATGAAGGAAAGAATTCGATTGTACGTAAATGGCTATCACCAAAGTTTGGAATGGCTGGCTGGCGTATCGATGTTGGAAATATGACGGGAAGACTTGGCAAAGACGATCTTCACGATGAAGTAATGCACGGAATTCGCAAGGCGATGGATGAGACAAATCCAAAGGCATGGCTTGTTGCAGAGAATGGTGATTTCTACGCATCCGATCTTGACGGTCTTGGTTGGCATGGTGCGATGAATTATCAAGGCTTCATGCGCCCATTGTGGAATTGGATTAACCAAAACTCTGAAATTGGTGGAGGCTTCCAAGGACTTCCATTTGCAATGCCTCGTATTACAGGATCGCAAATGGTTGAGAGCATGAAATCATTTACAGCTTCCATTCCATGGCGCTCACTTGTCTCTAGCATGGTGCTACTTGACTCACATGACACTGCACGCATGCGAACTGTTGTTAACGGCGATAGCAATCGTCACTTGAGTGCTATGGCTTTACTGCTTACATATCCTGGTGTGCCTTCCATCTATGCCGGTGATGAAATTGGCCTTGAAGGTGCCTGGGGTGAAGACGGTCGCCGCCCAATGCCATGGGGCCAGAAAGAGGTGTGGGATAACGATTTTCTGGCTTCCGTAAGCGCTCTCGTTCGTATTCGCAAGAGTAGCGATGGTCTTGCAGAAGGTGGGCTACGTTGGCTGGCAGTCGAAGATGATTACATTCTCTTTATCCGTGAATCAAAGCGAGAGAAAGTTCTTGTCTTTATCTCTCGCACTGGAGTCAGAACTTCAATTGATTTATCACCGTTTGGTATCGCAATCGAGCGCACTTTATTTGGCCAACAAACATCGGGTTCGACTATTTCGATCTCGAGCACAGAGGCAACTCAAGGCATCTGGATAGTTAAATAAATACTTTCTTTAACCAGAAAGATATTGGTTCGTCGATATAAGAGGCCCACGCCTTTTCGCTATGTCCGGTACGCACGTGAACGCGACTGAGCATATCCCCACCTTGGCGATAGCCTTTCTTTACCATCAATTCATCTGCGCGTTTTTGAAAGGGCTCATAGAAAGCATCAATGCCCTTTGTTCCATGGCTCATATAGATTGAATGTTTACCAGGAGCTGGAAGATTTCCGATAAGTGCATCAACCAAGGGGTGACCTCCTATAGGCCAATGTGTCGCGAGCGAGAGAGCTGTATGGAATACATCTGAGTACTCCGCAATGGCATTAAGGGTGCAGAGCCCAGCCACACTCGATCCAATCATCGCGGTATTTTCTGGAGATACCTCAATATCAAGATGCTGAGAAAGTTGGGGAACAATAGTTCCGAAGATTTCATCAAGGTACTGGTCGCCGTGAAGTTCGTCGACGGTTACTGGGAGCACATCGTCAGTAATAACTTTTACTCCACTGCGAAAGATTTTTTCCGGAGCTAGCTCTTTAAGTCGCGCGAATGGTTTTTCTTTGCTATTTCCATTCCAGACTGCAATCACTGCAGGGGGAGTTAATCCGAGTTCTGCACTTACGCGATTGACCGATTGACCCATCTCCCACGTTTTTCTGCGATGGGTACTTGTATTGCCATCGAAGACGTTCTGTCCGTCATGGGCAATCAGGAGCGTATCTGTAGGGGTTTTTGGGGCCCAATAATCGACGATGCGATCGCCAAAACTGATGCGAGAGACTTCACCCGGGATGCCGCGAACTTGGAACTGCTTAATAGCCTTCATAGTGATTGAATCATGCCATGAGTACGCCTAAGCGCAACATCATCTGGTTCCGACGGGACCTCAGAATTAGCGATCATCCCGCACTCAATGCAGCAATTGAATCAAGTGATGAAGTTGTACCTGTTTTCATCTTAGATAAATCGCAGATAGATGAAGCTGGTACGAAGTTGCTTGCATATATGGGCCAATCTCTGCGCGCACTCGATGAGTCACTAGGTAACCGCCTTCACATCATTGAAGGTGATCAGGTTGAAGTTCTTACCGATCTGATGAAGCTCTACGGTGCAACTGAGGTTCACATCTCAGATGAATACGAACGCTACGGCGCTGCCCGCGATGCACGCGTTGAAGCTGCAGGTATAAAACTCATTCGCACCGGAAGTCCATATGCAGTTGCACCGGGCCGAGTACGCAAGCGAAGTGATGACACCCCATACCGTGTCTACACACCTTTCTATCGCGCATGGTGTGTACATGGTTGGCGATCGCCGGCAAAAACTCCACAAACAATTAGCGCACCGGTTCCGCCAGATAAGTATCGCGCCTTTCCTGATTTTCCTATGCCAGCAGGTGTTGAAGTTATCGAAGCTGGTGAAACTGCAGCGCTAAAGCGATTTAAAGAGTTCTCAAAGAAAGCCCTTGATAGTTATGACGAGGCGCGCAATCTGGCGGGTATTGATGGAACATCGAAGATGAGTACTTATCTCAAGTTCGGTGAGATCCACCCACGCACACTCCTTGCAGGGCTGGGTGAAAGCAAGGCGCACGATACCTTTAGAAAAGAGATTGCCTGGCGTGAGTTTTATGCAGACGTTCTCTTCAATAACCCACACACAGATACTGATTACTACGCACCTCAATTTAAAGCGATGCGCTATGACAAGCCCGGCAAGCAATTTAAGGCGTGGTGTGAAGGTAAAACTGGCTATCCATTTGTAGATGCAGCAATGCGCCAATTGCTCCATGAAGGTTGGATGCATAACCGCACACGCATGGTTGTCGCATCATTTCTTGTGAAAGATCTGCACCTTGAGTGGCAATTAGGCGAGCGATTCTTTGCAGAACATCTCGTGGATTATGACGTTGCATCGAACGCCCATGGATGGCAGTGGACTGCTGGTACCGGCACAGATGCTTCACCGTATTACCGCGTCTTTAACCCCATCGAACAAGGTCGCCGCTTTGATGAAGATGGCACCTACATTCGTAAATATGTTCCAGAGCTAGCCCATCTCTCTGCCGCCGAGATTCATGAACCGTGGCTCTATCTCGATGGTTACTCACACGATTATCCAGAACGAATAGTTGACCATGCATTGGAACGTCTTGAATCACTCGCTCGCTTACAAGAGATCAAAGCAGATAAGCCAGAGAAACCAACTAAGAGTTAACTGATCTCTTTACGCGATACATCGCAGCATCTGCCTTAGCTAAGAGATCTCCGCCCTCACTGCTATCAACGCGTCCAATACTTACACCTACTGAAATCTTCTCTCCATCGATCAAAAATGGATAACTCACACATGCTTGTAGAGCTTGCGCGATTTCCTGAGTAGCGCTCTTTGAACCTGCCAGCAATATTCCAAATTCATCACCGCCAAGGCGTGCCAGCAGAGCACCTTCAGGGAGAACTCGTGCAAACCTAGCTGCCACTTGAATAAGTACTTGATCACCAGCTCTATGACCTGAGCGATCATTGACCTGTTTAAAGCCGTCGAGATCAAGCAACATCAACGCACCTTCCACCTCTGAAAATTCACCAAGCGCTGCAATGAGTCTCCGGCGATTGGGTAGCCCCGTTAACTCATCTGTGCGCGCCAAAGTCTTCTCATCGGTGAGCGCACTTGCTTGGCGCAGGCTCACTGTCATGCGGATAAAGGCGAGAAAGAGTGTGGCAATCGCTGGAAAGACTATGTATGAAGGGAATATTCCTGGACGCAAGGCCATCATTGCAAGTAGCGATGGACTGATAAAGATAGAGAGTGCGATAAAGGCTGGATGTATCGGGAGAAACTCTCGTGTGATGGCAGGTGAAAGCCAGAGAGATTGGGAGATGAGAATGATTCCAAGAAGCCACCCATTATCAAAGACTGTTCCAAATGTGTAACTTCCTTGGAAGCTATTCCAAAGATAGAGGTAATCAAAGAGAAGGTAGATGAAGAATCCAAGAGCAAGGAATATAAATCGGCGATTAAGTATTTGTGTAATTGAAGCGATCGCTAAAGTAATCAGAAGAGCTAAGTCACAGATCGGATAGAAGAGCTCAAAGAAACTCTGCCCACTACCGATTGAGATCACTTGCGAGAAGATCAGGGCTGTTGCAATCGATGTCAGCCCAAGACCAAAGATTGCAGCATCTAACATCTCAGTGACCGAGAGTGATTTTCTCTTATTCAAGATTCGAGGAATGGCCAAGAGTGCGAATGGGTAGAAGAGTATGTATGAGATATTGGTTAGATATTCGACTGACGATGACAGAGTATAAAACTGGCCAAAACTCGAAATTACTGAGCCACATGTCCAGCTTGCAATTGCACATACTAAGAATGCGATCGCCAGGGGATCGTTATGGCGCGGTGAGGCAAAGAGTGCAATACATGCCACAAGGGCGATGAGGTTATAACCAACGAGATCTATCCAGAGTTGCGGACCATCGAAGATAAGCCGTGCCCCAAGGTGAATAATAAAAATTCCTAGTGCGCTCCACCGCATGATCGGGTAAGTTCGCACCCGAAGAAGTCTCGTAGCCACGAGAGTGCTGATGAATAGGGGAAGCCTGAGATGGTCCACCAGAACGAAGAGCCGGGAATTTCTCGGCGCACTGCGATATGTGCCCTCTCACTTATTGGTGTTGGCATCTTTACCTCAGCAGAGAGTGCAGTTGCTGCAAGTGGTGTCAAAATTTTTTCCAATGGAAAAGTTCAAGTAACTCTCAAATCTAATCCTGCACTTAAGAAAGTCGGTGGTGTCGTTCGCATCGATGATGTGCAGGGACGTTCGATCGCACTTGTGCGCACTTCGGTCAAGAGCTACACCGCAGTAAACCTTCTCTGTACACACCAAGGTGGTGAACTCGTTCAGACTGGCAATCAATGGCAATGTCAGGTACATCAAGCGACATTCACGCTAGCGGGTAAAAATCTTGTTGGACCTGCCACAACAGCACTGAAGCAGCTGCCCGTTAAGGCAACTGCTTCAGTAGTAACTATTGGCTAATTAACCGCAGATAGTTTTTGCAGTCATCAGCGCTGTGCTAGCTGAGGATGCAATGAGTGAGAGATTATTATTTGCCGCACTCTTCTCGTTCTGCAACTTCTTAATCTTTGATGAGAAGGCTGTGATTTGGCTATTGAGACGGCGGACAGTAATTTCGCGCCATGAGATTGCTGTCTCGTAATCCTTAATATTCTTTGCGTTCTTCACCAAATTTGCCGAGTCAGCCTTCATTGCATCGAGTTTTACCTTAATTGCAGCAATTCGATCGGTTTCAATTTTGACATCTGCAGCCACCACTGGAGTAAGTGCCGTGACTGATTCCTCGAGACTTGCAATTGCTAAATCAAGGGCTGCGACAGTATTTGCAGTCTCAGCCTTAGCTGCAGCTACCGAAGAATTGGTTTTCAAGTATCCGTTGACGGTTGTAATGCACTCTGTTGTGCGCCATGAGAGCTTTGAATTTTTTATCAGCGCATATGTTGTGCACTTGAAGGTAGAACCACCAGACTTTGTTGTGGTTCCTGCTTTAGTGCAAGGGGTTCCGTTCTTCACAGCCGCACTTGCTGGAGCAACGCTGAGAGTTAGAGAAACTAGTAGTGCGGCAGTAGATGCAGCGAGAACCTTGCGAAACATGAAATACCTCCATAGATAATGTGGTGATTCTATCTAAGGTAGAGGCAAATTCAGTGAAAATCCTGTGAGAGTCAGCGTTGGCGTTTACGGAGATTCATACCGATCTTGCGAATCAATCGACGAGGAGTGCTGGAGATAACTCCGACCAAAAGTTTATATTGCCACCCTGGGACGCTTGCGGCTTTACCTGACTGAGCGTCTGACCAGGCAGTGGACACTAACTGGTCAGAATTAAGCCACATAAACTCGGGCAAACCCTTCATCTTCATACGGCCACGCTGATGAAATTCAGTGCGAGTAAAGCCTGGACAGAGTGCACTGATCTTTACATCTGTTCCGCGAAGTTCTGTGTGAAGAGATTCTGAGAGAACTGTTAAATAAGATTTAGAAGCGCTATATGTTCCGCCAGCAATAAAGCTTGCAACCGATGAAACATTGATAATAGTACCGCTATTACGTGCCTTCATCTTTGGAAGAATGACATGCATTAAGCGCATTGGTGTACGAACAAGGACATCGAGTAGATCTTGTTCTGCAGCTAAATCACTTGCAGTAAATGCTTTATTAATTCCGAAGCCAGCATTATTGATCAATACCTCAATTTCAAATTCCTGGAGATATTCTTCAACTGATGTGCACCCTTGAGTAGTCGCAAGATCTGCAGGAAGCACAAAAGTTTGGACTCCATACTTTTCGCGTAGCGCGGCTGCTCTTTCGTGAAGTCGGGCCTCGTCACGGGCGACAAGGGCAATATTAAAACCCTTATCCGCAAGCAAGCGGGTAAAGCTTTCGCCAATCCCGGATGTTGCACCCGTGACAAGTGCCCACTTCGCCATCTTTAGATCTCGATTCCTGTCGTATCTTCATCTCTAATATGCCAACTACTTCCGTAGGTCGCAAGAAGTTCTAGGAATGGCTTTGGATCAAACCACTCTGGACCATTAACGCCCTCTGGCTTCCAGGCTCCCTGATGAATAAGTTCGAGCGCCATCACTGGGTTAATCGCGGTCTGCCAAACAACTGCTTGGTCTCCGTAATTTTCCATCGACCATGCATTATCAACAACGTTATAGATATAGACAGCCTTTGGCTTGCCGCTCTTATCTAATCCTTTAACAAAAGTTCCCGCACACGTCTTACCTCGCATACGTGAACCCAGAGTTGCTGGATCAGGAAGTGCGGCTGCAAGAAGATCTCGTGGTGAGACCTGAACACCTTGCACGTTAATTGACTCTTTATTATCCATACCAAGCATATGAATTGTCTTTAGTGTTGAGATGAATTCAGATCCAAGACCATACTTAAAGCGAACCTTTTTAGCATCGATTTTCTGGGGAATAAGAACTACCTCTTCATGCTCAACGTTGACACACTCAACAGGTCCGATTCCTTCAGGGAAATCAAATACCTCAAGTTCGCTAAATGGATCGGTGGTATACCAACCGCGACCGTCTTCCCATACCAGTGGCGGGTTCAGACACTCTTCAATTGTTGTCCAGATTGAAAATGATGGAGCAAAGTCAGCTCCTTCAACAGTGAGGTTAGATCCATCAAAGACAGTGACTTCATCAAGACGTGAGAAGAGCTCATCGGAGGCATAGCGCGCGAAAATATCGCTCATACCAGGTTCGATTCCTATACCTACAACTGCATAGATGCCACGTTCAGCCCAGTTCCAGTCGCGTGCAAATTGCTCGTCGCCAAGCTTTACACCGGTCTCAGAGTTTGGGTAGTGAGGATGCGGACGAGAAAGTGACATCGCCATATCCATGTAATTCGTATTTTCGATTTCACAGGCCAAGAAGATTGGCATTACAAATCGTGGGTCAACTGCGTTAATGACAATATCTGGTTTTGCTTTGCGAATGAGAGCGCGTATGTCCTCAAGTTCTGCAGCATTCACCTCCGCCGCGGAGAATCGTGAATCTTTTACCTTTGTTATTGCGGCTTCGGCTCGTGACAGGTTGCGATCGGCAATGACCATCTGAGTAATAAATGGTCTACGTGATGCGATATTTGCGATTGCACTGCCAACTCCGCCTGCGCCGATAACGAGCGCTTTCATGGGTGGCCTTTCAGATATTCTTACGCACGCTCCTCGTGAGCGCATTGAGCGTAGATTATCTCTAACGATAACCTTTGCCAAGTAAATCCAAAGTAGAAGGGAAGAATGAGTCCCCGTAGCTCAGTGGATAGAGCAACCGCCTCCTAAGCGGTAGGTCGCAGGTTCAACTCCCGCCGGGGACACGCAATTTCTAAATACGTTTAATTTAAGAAAAAACTACTGTCCGCTCACCAACAATAAAGATTCGATCCTGCGCGTAAAGTTTTACCGCCTTAGCAAGAACACGTCGTTCAATATCACGACCGAGTGCAACTAAATCATCCGGCGTTGATGTATGTGACACATGTGCAACATCTTGTTCGATGATCGGACCTTCATCCAGATTGGCAGTAACAAAGTGTGCGGTCGCGCCAATGATCTTTACGCCATGAGCATGAGCTTGGTGATAAGGCTTTGCACCTTTAAACCCAGGCAAGAATGAGTGATGAATGTTAATGATGCGTCCAGGAAGAGCTGCACAGAAATCGTTCGATAGAACCTGCATATAACGAGCAAGCACAACGAAATCGATGGAGTGCTTTTCAATCAGCGCAAGTATCTCTTTCTCTTGCGCAGCCTTTGTTGCTGTAGTTACTGGCAGATGAATAAAGGTGAAGCCGTGGGATTCAACCAGTGAGCGAAGGTCTTCGTGATTCGAAACAACTACCGGAATCTCTATAGGAAGCTCTCCGAGTTCGAGAAGATAGAGCAGATCTCGTAGGCAGTGGCTCTCTTTAGTAACTAGTACGAGTGCACGTGGCTTGCTTTGGGTTGGGCGAATGTGAAGGGTGGGTGAAAACTTTCCGAGCCCTTCATTGAGGCTCTTGCGAGATGCATCAATTCCTTGTGTTGTTTCAAAGCGGGTGCGCATGACAAAAGTGTTTGTTGGCTCATCAGTGAATTGTTGATTTTCAATAATGTTTCCACCACAGGCAAGAACAGCGCTGGTCATCGCGTGAACGATTCCAGGTTGATCTGAGCATTGCAGGGTGGCGATGAGATCCATGGCCTAAGGGTAAGCCCTCTTAGTGGGTGAGAGTAAATCTACGTAAGCTCTTTGGTGCCCACCAGTTGCGTTCTCCGAAGAGACGCATGAGTGCAGGAACCAAGAGAGCACGTACGAGAGTGGCATCAAGGAGAACGGCGAATGCAACTCCAAAGCCGAGCATCTTGATTGAGGTCACACCACTAGAAATAAATGCTGCAAACACCACAGCAAGTAGGAGTGCTGCAGCGGTAATGATGCGGGCAGATCGTTGTAAACCTGTTGCCACAGCCTCGACATTAGATTTACCGAGCAAATGCTCTTCTCTAATTCTTGAGAGTAAGAAGAGTTCGTAATCCATAGACAATCCAAAGACAACAACAGCAACCAGGATTACCGATCCCGTATCGAGAGTTCCAGTCACTGTGAAATCTCCAACGAGCCACTTGAGGTTGCCTTCAATAAAGATCCATGTGATGACACCCAGTGTTGCAACAAGGGATAAACCATTGAGAATGACCGCTTTAATCGGCAAGATAATTGATCCGGTAAATATGAAAATCAGAATGAATACAGTAATACCAATCCAACCAAGTGCCCAAGGAAGCATTCGTGCGATGCCTCCTTGTGAATCAGTGAAGTCAGCTGCAGCTCCACCGATCAGAAGACCATCTGGTTTTTCTAGCGCGCGCAATTCCTTAATCAGTCTTTCAGCATCTTGTGACCTGGAACTTGTACCTGGAATTATTTGAACACGAATATCTTTTCCTACATATTCGAGTTCGCTTACTCTGGTGATTCCATCGACCGTCTTTGCGCTAGTCAAGAAAGAATTAAGTGAATCTTCGCGACCCGCGCCATCAGGAAGAATGACCTCGATAGGACTTCCCTCAAAACTTGCGAATCTATCATTAAGTACTGCCGAGCTAATTGCCGCACGATTTGACTCTGGTAACACACGTGAATCAACTTGGGCAAATGCAATGTTGGCGATAGGTAGCGCCATGACAATTAAGATCGCAAGGGATGCGATAACGACCGGAATCGGACGAGCCATTACAAGGCGTGCAGTTGATGCCCAACGACCATCTTCTTTCGGTGTAAGTCCGCCTTTACGGGTGACACCTTTATCTACTCGCTTACCAAGGATTGCCAAGAGCGCAGGTAGAGGGATGAGCGCTCCAAAGATTGCAAAGAGTGTGACGATAACGCCGGCATAACCAAAAGATCTAAGGAAGTTAAGTGGGAATAAGAGGAGTGCGCTCAAGGTGACCATGACAGCTAAGCCAGAGTAGAAGACTGTTTTTCCGGCAGTGCCCACGGTGATGATTGCACTCTCTTCTACGCTCTTTCCGTTATGCATCTCTTCGCGGAATCGATTGACGATCAAGAGGGCGTAATCAATACCTAGGCCTAGCCCCAGCCCAGTGATGAGGTTGAGTGCAAAGGTGCTGACATCGGTGACAAGGGTTAATAGATAGGTAAAGAAGAATGAACCAAGGATCGCACCGACGCCAACAACCAGCGGCATCGCAGATGCGACAAGTGCGCCAAAGACGAAGGCAAGCAAGATAAAGGTCAAAGGAATAGCAATTCCTTCAGCCAGCAAGAGATCAGTCTTGATTTTTGAATTGATTGCATTTGTAACTACTGCGCCGCCACCTGCATAGACCTCGAGAGATTTGTATTCACCATCGAAATTCTCTGCGATGACCTTTCCAACTGCTCCATAGCCATCAAAATCATAATTTTCGATATCAGCATAGATAAAGAGGAATGCAGCCTTGCCATCGGTTGATCGAAGTGAAGGTGCACCTCCTGCAGACCAGTATGAGAGTGTGCGCTGGATTCCTTTTGTTGCAGCAACTTCTCTCTCTAGTGATGCGGCTTCAGCAACAACGGCGGGATCATCAACTGATCGAGAACCCGCATCAACGACAAGAATCGCAACTGGATCCTGAACCTTGAATGTGTTGGTGATGTAAGTAGCCGCTTTTGCTGATTCAGAGTTGAGATCTGAGTATCCACCTGCATCGAGTCTGCTAAATGAGAGTGAGCCGATACCGCCTGCAATGAGAATGGCAATAATGTAGGTAATCAAAACGTTCTTACGGTGGCCGACAATAAATGACCCAAGTCGCATAAACATGGCGTAAGTATGTACTATGGGATTCTTATGAGCGATTTATTTCCGGCCACAACAGAAGATGAACGCGATCCTCGTGAGGACATCGACACAAAACGTGACGAAGATATCAAAGCGGATGTGCCGCCCCACCACGAAAATTAGGGGGCTACCCCGCTACTCAGAAGTTGTAGTAGGGGCAGGTTTAGCTGAATCAGTTTTATAAAATCCAGAACCTTTAAATACAACGCCAACACTTGAATACACCTTGCGAATCTCACCCTTACATTCTGGGCAGACAGTTAACGCTTCGTCAGAAAAGGATTGCACCGCTTCGAAGGCATGATCGCAGGCATCACACGCGTATTGATATGTAGGCATCGTCACATTCCCTTCGAATACTGAAGAATTTTAATAATTAAACCCACTTGGGGTAGATGCATAGTCTAAAGAAGTGAGACCATAGATGCGAATTGAGGCACAGGCTAATGGGCCAGGAGGCATAGAGTGACGAGCAGTGGCAAGGCAATACTCGCAACCGCAGCACTCATTACTCTCTTATTTGCCCCAGCCGCACAAGCCAATACATTGGTTGCAACTACTCCAATCGCGGGCTCAACACTAAAAGCTGGTCCGAGTGCAATTACGATCACTACAGAATTTCCTCTCATTGAAGAAGGAAATGAGATTGTAGTGACAGATCCAAATGGTAAGCGAGTAGATACTGGAATTCTCACCGTACTTGGAACTGATGCTGTTGCAGAGATGAAGCCGCTGGAAACTTCTGGACTGTATAAAGTCACTTATCTCTTACTTGCCGAGGCGGATATCCCACTTGAAGGTTCTTTTACTTTTACATATTCAGCAGTTGTAATTTCTACACCATCAGCAAGTGCTGCGCCACAACCTTCTACTTCGGCAACAAGTGAACCGATCGGAAGCAATTTTGGAACAAACCTCTTCGTAATATTCTTGCTCGGACTTTCCATTCTCGTACTTATTGGAATGGGTGCATACGCACGTAAGATCTTTAAAGAGAGATAGTCGTGCCGCTTGAAGTGCTGCTGACACTCTCAAAATATCTCAGCTTTCTCTCTAGCTTTGCAGTCGTCGGTCTTTTGCTTGCGATGAGCCTTCTGACCGTCAATACAGAAGGCAGCCTCTCACCAAATTCTCTAGCTTTGAGAAGAAAAGCATCGATCATCGGATTAATCTGGTTCTTCTCATCCTTTACCTACATTATCGCCACCCTTGCAGACATACTGGGTGTCAGTTTTACGGATGCTCTCGATATGACGACAGTTCGCTCCTTTCTCTCTCAAGTCCTCATCGGCCGGTACTTACTAGCTCAAACTCTCGTGGCATTTCTTGTTGGATTCTTAATTTTGCGACTCACACGAGTAATACCAGCGCTCGTGCTCATAGTTATTTCATTGGTGGCAATTACAGCACCTGCCCTCGAAAGTCATTCTGCAGATGTCGGTTCACACGCCCTTGCAACAGGTTCGATACTTCTTCACGTAGCGGGGCTAACGCTTTGGGTGGGTGGTCTCTTCGCGCTGATATTTATTTCACCTGAGGATCGAAAGATGGCAGTTCCGCGATTTAGTGTGATGGCGCTCTGGGCAGCAATTGTGGTTGTACTGAGTGGATTGATTAACGCGTGGGTGCGTTTAAATTTCCGTGATGCCTGGGATACGACCTACGCACGCGTCATTATTCTAAAAACCATACTGACCGGTCTTCTTTTATTTTTGGGTTACCTGCATCGTAAGAAATTATCTCTTCGAGAGAAAATTGATTGGCGTGGGCTTACTCGTTTGATTACGGCAGAAGTTGCCTTGATAGCAGGAGTAACTGCGGTCGGAGTCTGGCTCTCATTGAATGAAAGTCCAGATCGCATCATCGATCCAGTAATTCCCGCAGCACCTACCTTCTCGCGCATACTCTGGGCTTACGAACCAGATATCTTCTTTATTGGCGTTTTAGTTCTTGCTGTTGCACTCTATATAAAAGGCGTTGTTATTCTTAAAAAACGTGGAGATGCGTGGCCTATAGGTCGGACCATTGCATTTGCACTCGGTATCTCCGGAATAGATTTTGCTACAAGTGGTGGGTTCGGTGTCTATGCGATGTACTCATTTGAATATCACATGATTGCTCATATGACACTTGGCATGATTGCACCAATTGGTCTGGTCTTAGGTGCACCAATCACTCTTGCGCTCAGAACCCTGCCACAAGGGCGAACATCGACCGAGAGCGGTCCACGAGCAATTCTTGTTGCATTATTACATTCACGCATTGGAACTCTCTTCACCAATCCAATTGTTGCCCTCGCACTCTTTGATGGATCACTCTTTGTTCTCTACTTCACAGATCTCTTTGGAACACTTATGTCTAGCCATGCCGGACATCTACTTATGAATATCCACTTCATTCTGGCTGGCTTCCTCTTCTTTATGATTGTTATTGGTGTAGATCCAACACCGCGTCGTATTCATCACTTGGTCCGTATTGTGATTCTCTTTGCGGCGATGGCCATTCATGCCTTCTTCTCGATCGCCCTCCTTGCGACCACAACCCTGATCGATAAAGGTTTCTACTCGTCACAGAACATTCCTTGGCTTGGCTCAGGGATTTTGGATGACCAACGTGCGGGCGGAAGCGTCAGTTGGGCAATGGGCGAGATTCCAATTATTCTTGCCCTGGTTGCAACCTTTATTCTTTGGATGCGTGATGATGCGAAAGAGACCCGACGCATTGATCGTAATGAAGAGCGTAGAGCTGCAATGGGTGAACCAGATGAACTTGCACAGTACAACGAATATTTGAAATCACTAAGCACAAGGGAAGAGAAGTAAATGACAAGTGATCTATTTAGGCTGCCAAGTGAGTATCAAGCGCTGCGCGAAAGCGTCCGTGCTCTGGCAGAGAAAGAGATCGCACCTCACGCACATGCTGTTGATGAGGATCATCGATTCCCTCAAGAGGCCTCGGATGCGCTCATAAAGGCAAACCTGCATGCAGCGCACGTTCCAGCTGAATTTGGCGGAGAAGGCGCGGATGCTCTAGCCGTTGTACTTATTATCGAAGAAGTCGCTCGCGTCTGTGCTTCATCCTCTCTCATCCCAGCGGTAAATAAATTAGGTTCACTGCCATTGATAATCGGTGGAGATACAGAGCAGAAGAAGCGTTGGCTCCCAGAGCTTGCAAAAGGAAAAGGTTTTTCTTACTGCCTCTCTGAATCAGAGGCGGGATCTGATGCCACTGCGCTCAAGACAAAGGCGGAGAAGACTTCTGCTGGATGGCTCCTTAATGGAAGTAAGAAGTGGATTTCAAATGCTGGAGTCTCTGAGTTTTATACAGTAATTGCACAGACTGATCCAAGTAAAGGCTCTAAGGGAATAACAGCTTTCATTGTGGAGAAATCAGATCTAGGAATTTCATTTGGAGCACCAGAGAAGAAGATGGGCTTTAGAGGTTCACCTACACGCGAGGTCTACTTTGACAATGTTGAGATTTCAGATGATCGCCGCATCGGTGATGTCGGCAAAGGATTTTCGATTGCGATGGATACTTTGGATCACACTCGCATCACAATTGCGGCCCAAGCTCTCGGCATTGCTCAAGGCGCACTCGATGCGGCAGAGAAGTATTCTCATGAGCGTAAGCAATTTGGAAAGGAGATCTTTGAATTCCAAGCGATTCAATTCATCCTTGCCGATATGGCGATGAATATCGAGGCAGCTCGTCAATTAACCTATGCGGCAGCGGCAAAGAGTGAGCGAAACGATAAGGACCTCAAATTCTTCTCTGCTTCAAGCAAAGCATTCGCAAGCGATGTTGCCATGAAGGTGACCACCGATGCTGTTCAAGTTTTAGGTGGTTATGGATATGTATCTGATTATCCTGTTGAGCGGATGATGCGAGATGCTAAATTAACTCAGATTTATGAAGGCACCAATCAGGTGCAAAGAATTGTGATGGCTCGTAATCTTCCTTAAGTTAATCGAAGAACCATGTCGTAAGTTGCATACGCATTAACCGGAACATCATGACTTTCGCGTGGCAAAGGTTGACCAGAAATTTCTTCAGGAAATATCAGCGCGATACTCCACGCAGCAAGATGGGCAAGTGCACGATCATAGAATCCGCCACCTTGCCCAAGACGATATCCATCGCTATCTACTCGTAACGCAGGAACGATGACAACGTCAATCTGGTTGTGATCGATATCTGCGGGACCGATTGGTTCAAGAATTCGACCGCGCTCCTTAAGATTTTGTGGGTCTCCATTCCATGGAACCCACTCCAATCCAACTTCACCACGATCTTCAATCATGCGAGGCAGAAGTAACTTTTTTTCAGCAGCAAGAATTGCCTGATTAAGTTCTGAAGTGTTGGGTTCGTCACCATATGAAATGTAACTAGCGATAACTCTCGCCGATGAAATCTCTTGTGAATCAATGAGATATGAATATGGAGTATCAACTGCATATTCGCTACGTTCCCGACGGTATCTTTTTCGAAGATCAGACTTTTCATTCTGAAAGTTCACGTCAATCCCCGAATTCAGTAGCTCGAACAAGTATGGTGAGATTATGGCAGAGCATGTAAGAGTTGATGAGTTCCTCTCATCCCTATTGGCCCTTTGCCGCCCACTTGAACCATTTGATATGGCACTTCTTGATGCCCACGGAGCAACCTTGGCCGCCGATGTCTTTGCTGGTGAGCGTTTAGTCCTGAAAGAGGGAAGTCGTATTCGCTCTACTCAGATTGGATTGGCTGCATCCATCGGCCGCGATCATCTTCTCACTCGCCCGCATCCACGCGTAGTTGTTCTCTCTGCTGGGCCAGATTTAGTTGAGCCCGGACAGGCGCTCGGCGCAGATGAAGAGTATGAAACAAATTCATGGCTACTGACAACGGCTGTTCGCGAGACTGGCGCGGTTGCATATCGCGTTCATACAATTCCAGATGATGAAGGCGCGCTCAAAGATGTTATTGAAGATCAACTAGTCCGTGCAGATTTGATCATCATCAGCGGTGAGCGCAACGATGATTCATTTGATCTGATCACTCGCACGCTGAGCGGAATCGGTGAGATCACAACAATTGATTTAGCTATCGAATCAAGTGGCCGCCACAATTACGGAACGATCGGGCCAGATAAAGTTCCAGTGGTTACTCTTCCGGGCGATCCAATCGCTGCCTACATTTCATTTGAACTCTTTATCCGCCCTATGATTCGAACGATGCTCGGTGCCTCCACCATTCATCGCCCATCTGTAAAGGCGAAGCTAGAGAAGCCAGTTACCTCTCCAGATAATCAACGTTCATATGTTCGAGGAATTTTGTCAGAAGATGGAAAGTCGATCACTCCACTGGGTAAAGGTGATTCATCAGCCCAAGATGAGCAGACCACACTCTCAGATGCCAATGCATTCATTGCAGTCCCAGAGAATGTGACATCACTTGAAACTGGGGAGAATGTCACTGTTGTTGTTCTCGAACGTCGATATATCTAGCTGCCATGTCATCTCATCAGTGGCCAATTCTCTTAAGTGATGGAGAGCTAGAGCTTCGTCCTCTTCGCTTGCGCGATCGAATGAAGTGGAATCGAGTGCGCCACAAGAATCGCGAATGGCTCAAGCAATGGGAAGCAACACTGCCAACTGTGACGCTCGGCCCTTCAGCTGCAGCTCCTCAACTCCCATCATTTTTCTCAATGATCACAACCTTTAATCGCGAAGCTCGAAACGGCCGCTCATTCTCTTTTGTTATCTGGAAAGGCCCCAATCTCGTTGGGCAGATCACGCTCGGTGGAGTCATCTACGGCGCTTTACGCGGTGGCCAAATCGGTTATTGGATCGATGAAGATTTTGCCAATCGTGGATATACGACCAGAGCCATTGAAATTCTCACTCGCTTTGGATTCGATCAACTTGGATTGCACCGGATAGAGATCAACATTCGCCCAGAAAATGCACCTTCACGCAGAGTGGCGGAGAAAGCTGGCTATCTTCTCGAAGGTACGCGTGCGAGATATTTACATATTGATGGACAGTGGCGTGACCACGTGAGTTATGTAAAAGAGAACCCAACAGTCGAATAAAAAAGTGCAGATGGGCAAGGGGCAAATCCACAGATGTTAAGGGGTGACCCCTTAATCTTGGAACATCATGGCTTCTGGAATTATCTATCTGGCAATTATTGGCATGTGGGTTGCCTATTTTCTGCCACGCTGGATACACAGCAGAAATGAATTCACTGGCAAGAGCGCAGAGCGATATCGACGTGCACTTGATGTCGTCTCAGGTTCCACGAACCCACTTTCTGAAGTCGATCGATTACGCGCACGTCAACTCCAACTAACACGAAATAGGCTTTTCTTCTCTCTCATTCTCATATCACTTGTGACGACATTGGTAGGTGCAATTATGCAAGCAGTTACTTACACACTCATCTTGTTACCTGTTGCAGGATTCATTTTCTATCTTGCACATGTGCGACATGACACCAACACTGAGAAAATTGCTAAGCGTCGTCGTGACGAACTCCTCCGCACAAATGCTGGCATCTCTACGACAAATCTCGTGGAGGTTGTCACACCCAAGACAACAACCGAACACTGGATTCCGCTCGCTGAGCGAGAAATTTCAGGAGTTACTGTTCTGCCTAAGGGAAGTCAGAAAGCTGCTAGCGAGTGGGATCCACAGAGCATTCCGGTTCCAACATATGTTCACGCAGCCAAGGCTGTTCCTTCTCATCGCATCATTGATCTCACTGAGCCAGGTAAGTGGAGCGAAGAGCAAGAGCGTCTAGAACGTGAAGCACTTGCCGCAACTGCGCCATCGAGGGATGAAATCTTTGATCAACAGTTGGCTGAAGAAGCAGTGACGCGTCTTCGCGAAAGCCGCGCAGCTAACGAGTAGTCTGCGTTAAATCCAGCTCGGCAGCCACATACGCGCAGACCAAGCATCGTATGTGATGACATCTCCCACAAAGATTGGGAGAAAGTAGAGAAAGTTAAAGAAGACTAGCAATGCAAATGCAGCGCTACCGATGGTGCCCCATCTTTGATTCTGCGAGATAAACCAGCGTGCACAGTAGATAATTGCGAAGATAAGAAATGGTTGAAAAACGATTGAATAGAAGGAAAATACTGTGCGATCTTGGAAGGCAAACCACGGTAGATAACCAGCTGCCATACCAACCACGATGATGGTTGAGGCTGGCTCCATCCTTCTCTTTACGATTGACTTTACCCAAAAACCTGCCACAACAAAGACTGCAATTGCTCCAGCCCACCAGAGAAACGGTGTACCCATAGCGAGAACTTCTTGCGAGCAGGAATCTGCTCCGCATGTTTTTGGTGATTGATAGAAGAAAG
>Ga0209617_10000159_pt1 | contig 26888 bp, 18 predicted proteins | sample LakEriepJuly2011_2_FD_187459 | JGI IMG/M metagenome (GOLD analysis project Ga0209617, IMG submission 187459) | Freshwater microbial communities from dead zone in Lake Erie, Canada - CCB epilimnion July 2011 (SPAdes) (version 2) | ecosystem: Environmental > Aquatic > Freshwater > Lentic >...
CCCGCGAAGTCAAGCAGGGATCAGGCCAGGATCACTCGCAGGGCTGGCCGAAGACCGCGAGGAACGCGCCGAGGTCTGCTCCATCGGTCGTGCCGTCGTCGTTCACGTCACCGCTGGAGGTACCCCAGCCGGCGAGCAGTGCCCCGAGGTCAGCACCGTCTCGCACGCCGTCGGCGTTGAAGTCGCCAGCGCAGGTGCCGGCGTCGCAGTCAACACCGTCCGTGCCGGGCGTCTCGTTGCCAGCGGTCTGGTTGGCGGTCGGGTCGAACAGCCCGATGTTCCAGCAGCCGGTGTCCTGGCAGCGCCAGACATGGCCGGGCACGAACACGCCGTCCGGCCCGATGCGGTTGGCGCCGTAGGCATACTCGGTGCCGACCGGAGGCGTGGTGGCGCTCTCGACCAAGGCGATGCCGTCGATGATCTCGACCCACGGGGTCGAGTCCAGCGTGCCGTCGTCGTTGGTGTCGAGGTCTGCGGCCACCGCACCGGTCCAGCCGCGAACGAGCAGGAAGGTGAGGTTGTCGCTGTTCTCCAGCCAGTCCTGATTGAGGTTCGAGCCGCCGGTGCCGGCGCCGTTGCCCACGTCGGGCGTCAGGGCGGGGTTGCCGATCAGCAGGGTGCCGTCGGCGGGCATGACCACGCCAGCGAGCGAGCGGGCGCGCTCGACAACGCCGCTGCCGACCGTGCCGTCGCCGATCACGATCAAGGTCAGGTCACCGAGGGCTGCGCCCGGGGTACCGGCCAGCTCGACGAACTCAAGCGTGTCCGTGCCGGTCATGTCGATGCGGATCTCGTTCAGACGGACATCGACGAACTCACAACTGGCAGTCGCTGCGGCGCAGCTCGTGGCCGCCTGGGCAACGCACGCGGCGTCCCATGCGGTCACGCAGCAATCAGGGTCGACCACGCACACGGCTGTGCAGCAGTTCGTGTCGCTGCAGAACGGCGTGGCATGCTCGGCATTGCAGGCACCGGCAGTGGCTTCGCCGCATTCAAGGACCGGTCCGGCCGAGCAGGCGCGGTTGGCAGTGCCGGGGGTGTCGCCACCACCGGTGTAGAAGGTGAACGCACCGACCGTCCAGAGTGTGTCGGGGGTGCACAGATACGCATGAGCGGCTGTGAACGTGCCCGTGCTGGTCACGTCGGCCGGGATCGTGTTGGCCGAGTAGACCCGATCGGTGGTGAACGGCCCAAGGACCGCGACGCTGGCAGCCACCGAGAGCCAAGGCGTGCTCTCTAGCGTGCCATCATTGTTCGTATCGAGATCAGTATCGATTGCACCGCTCCAACCCGCCACGATCAAGTGGGTACGCGCAGTGTTGTTGTCTTCGAACTTGAGACCGTCGGTCGGGGTGACCCAATCGACGTCCAGCGGGAAGGTGACGGTCGGTTCGGCGATGACCAGGCGGCCATCGGCAGGTACGACCGCGCCATCGAGGGGGAGCGCCATCTCGACGTGGCCCACGTAATCGGCAGGAGTGGTACCCGCTGCCGCCCGATCGCCGATCACGACGTAGGTCAAGCCCGCCAGCGACGCACCAGGATTGCCGAGCAACTCGACGTACTCGTCTGTGTCGTTGCCCTGCATCTTCGTGCGGAGCTCGCTGAACGAAAGCGCGACCGTGCTTCCGCACGCAGTATTCGCGGCACCAGGAGTGTCGCTGCCACTGGCCGGATCCAGGGCGCCAGCCTTCCACGATGCCGAGTCAGCGCACAGGTACGCGTGGGCCGGCGAATCACCCGCCTCGGGACCAACGGTGGTCGCCGAGTAGAAGTACTCCTCGGTCACGCCGTCCGGCGACGAATTGCGCACGAACGCAACGCTCGACAGGAGCGCCGTCCAGGGGGTCGAGTCGATCGTGCCATCGTCGTTCGTGTCGAGGTCGGTGCCGACGCCACCGGTGAAGCCGCTCACCAGGAAGAACGTGGTGTTGTCGCTGGACTCCAGTTCGAAGTCAGCGAAGAGATCAGGGGTCGCCGCGAACGAGAAGGTCGCCTCGGCCACGAGGAAGCGCCCCGAGGCGCCGATGGATCCGCTCAGCGCGATCACCGACTCCACAACGCCGTTGGGCGATCCGGCATCACCGTCACCCACGACGACGACCGACAGGCCGTTGAGGCTGGTGCCTGCGACCCCCGCGAGTTCGACGTACTCGCTCAGGTCAAAGCCAGGTTCATCGACGCGAATCTCGCTCAGCGCGACGCTCTGGGCGAAGGCGGTTGGGGCGAGGCACAGAGCCAAAGTGGCCACGGTGAGACGGTGGTTCATAATGCGAGGACTCCTCTTGGGCGACACAGTAGCCCATGGGTCGGACGGCGCAAAATCGCGATTGCCGGATTCAGGCAGGCCTTGCAGATTCCGAACGATCCGTAACGGGTCGCTGGTAACGCAGTGATGGCAGCCCCTGCGCCAAAGCACAGGCGGGCCCCCGGTCTGGGAGCCCGCCTGGAGTGGTTTGGCCTTCCGATCAGATCCCGCTGCACTGAGCCCAAAGGCTCAAGGCATGGTTCCCGGCGGGGGATGGGGTCAGTTCGGATCCTTCTCAGGCGCCGGACGGGTGATCACGGGCGCTGGGGCCGGCGTGGTCGAGTCCTTTTCCGGAGCTGCGCTCGGCGTGGTGGCCGGTCGGGTCTCGCCGTTGGATCCACCCCATGAACCGGTCGTGGTGTCGTAGGTCATCGGTCGGATGAAGACTTCCACGCGACGGTTCTGGGCCGCGCCGCGCGGACCGTTCTCGACGATCGGGCGGTACTCACCCCAGCCAGCGACTTCAACGCGGTTGGCGGCCACGCCGTCGCCCACGAGCAGGTCGCGGACCGAGATCGCACGGTGCGCCGACAGGTGCGTGTTGGTGGGGTGGCTCTTCAACGTCTCGGGCTTGCCGATGCGGACGTTGTCGGTGTGACCCGTGACGACCGTCTCGAACGCGGCGAGCTCGGGATTGTTGAGGATCGCAGCGAAGCGACGCAGCACTTCACGTGCCGAATCCTTCACACGGGCTGAGCCGCTGTCGAAGGTCACATCAGACAGGAAGCGGAGCATTCCCGTCTTTGCATCAAATTGCAGCATGTCGGGATATTGCTCGGCAAGCGACGCGAGCAGGATGTTGATGTTCTCGGGAAGCGGACCGCCGGCATCCATGCCGGCAACCTGCTTGCTGAGCGCGTCGTATGCATCGCGCAGCTTCTCGAGGTCGACCTTGCTGCCGTCGCTCAGACCCTGCAGCGACTCAAGGTCAGCGCGAGCCTGCGAGATCTGCGAGCGAAGGCGATCCTCGTTCGCGCGCGACGTGTTCAATTCGTCGCGCGTCGATCCGAGCTGCTGCTCGTAGCTGCGGGCTGCCGTGACCGCGGCGTCATACTTCTCTTGCGGGACACATCCGGCGAAGCCGAGGGCCAGGGTGACCAGGCTTCCGCCGAACACGATGCGATGCGCTGCCAGTGCGTTCATGGACATATCTCCCCTCGGGCGTCCTGCCCGAGTTATTCGAGGCAATATAACCATGACCAAGGGGAAGTGGGCCGTAATCCGAAGGATTTTGCTACTTTCCGCCTATGCCGCCGCCCAAGCCCGTCGAACTCGACCTGAAACAGCTCCAGGCGGCCGCAGGAGCCTACCCGCGGGAAGCCTTTGAGTTCGTGCAGCGCGGGCTTTCCGCCACCGCCGCCCAAATTCATGCGGCCCACGTCGGGGGCACCGGCGGCGGGCATGTGACCGGCCAGCAACTCTGCCTAGGGCTCGCCGAATTGGCCATCCAGCAGTACGGACTCATGGCGCAATCGGTCCTCGAAAGCTGGAACATCCACCGGACCGACGACTTCGGCAAGATCGTCTTCGGCCTGATCGAGTGCGGACTCATGAGCAAGACGCCGCAGGATTCGATTGACGACTTCCGGTCGGTGTTCGACTTCGACGAGACCTTCCACCACGCGCACGTCGCTCAAAGGATCACGCTTCATGCCGGACGAACCGCAACCGAGTGAAACCGACTGGACGCGCCGCCACCTATGGCACATCCAGCCGGTCCGAGACCTCCTGCTGGTCGGCATCGTGGTCGCGCTCGTGTGGGCGGGGTACGCGCTCCGGTACATCACGATCCCGCTGATCGTGGCGCTCGGTTTGGCGTACCTCGTCGAGCCGCTGGTGCGCTGGATCAGCACGCGCTTCCGGGTGAGCCGCGGTGCAGTGGTGGGCGGCGTCACCGGTGCAATCGTGCTTGGCGCGGCGAGCGGTACGTTCGTGCTGATCCCTTCGGTCATCCGGCAGAGCGAAGCCATCGTCAACAAGGTGCAGTCGGGGGCGCTCAAGAAGTCGATCGGCGAGTTCCAGGCCCAGCTGCCCGAGGCCTTCCGCAAGGAGGTCGCCGACTGGATCGTGTGGATCGAATCCACCACCGACGTCGATCTCAACGGGGATCGCCTGGCAGGGAAGCTGCCCGTGCCCGAGCAGCATGCGGGGCCGCCGGAACCGACGGCGAACGAGCCCACCAACCGTGCGGCGTCGCGTTCGATCTGGGATGTGGGGCTGGCGTTCCTGGGGGCGCGCAGCGGCGACATCGCAGGCTTCATCTTCGGCCTGCTCAGCCTGCTCTTCGCGGCGGCACTCGTCCCGTTCTACTTCTACTTCTTCAGTGTGCACTTCCCCGACATCGTCGGGTTCCTCGACTCGCTCATCCCCGATGGCACGAAGGGCGAAGTGCACCGACTGACCGGACAGATGGATGCAGCCGTTGCGGGCTTCGTGCGCGGACGCATCGTGATCGCTGCCATCATGGCGGTGCTCTTCACCGTCGGCTGGGCCCTCTGCGGCGTGCCATATGCGCTGACCCTGGGTGTCGCCGCCGGCGTGCTGGCGGTGGTGCCGTACCTGAGCGGCGTGGTGCTCCTGCTTGCCGTTCCCATGCTTGCGGTGGCACAGCTGCAGCTGCCTGAGACCGAGCGCATGAGCATGCTGTGGGTCGTGCTCGGCCCGTCGATCGTGTTCGCTGCGGTGCAAGCGCTCGAGGGCAACGTGCTCACCCCCATCATTGCAGGCCGAGCCACGAACCTTGATCCCGTCACGGTGTTCGTCGCCATCCTTGCCGGTGGCAGCGTGGCAGGGGTGTACGGCATGCTGCTGGCGATCCCGCTCGCCGCGTGCGCCAAGATCCTGATCCGCGAGGTTGCGTTGCCGCGCATCCGTGCCTGGGCCGCGGGCACCGTGAACGATCCGCTGCCTCTGGACGATCGTTGACCAACGCCTGCAGCGGCTGAGACGACGAAGCGCCCAGAGCCTCGGCGACGGGCGCCGCGCTCAGCGCTTCTTCGCCTTGCGGAACCGGTCCTTCGGGCTCACGGTCTTCGTCGAGCCGCGCGCCATCGGGTTGAAACCGGGCATGCCCCCCATGCCGGGTTGCATGGATCCCATCTGCTTCATCGCCTGCATACGCCCCAGGGCACCCATGCCGGCCATCTGCTTCATCATCTTCTGCATGCCTTCGAACTGCTTGCCGAGCCGCGAGACGTCCTCGGGCTTGGATCCGCTGCCCTTGGCAATGCGCCGGGTCCGGCTTGGATTGAGCAATGCAAGGTCGTTGCGCTCGCGGCGGGTCATGCTGTTGACCATGCCCTCGAGCCGGTTCAGCTGGGCATCGTCGATGTCGATGCCCTTGAGCGCGCTGCCCACGCCCGGCAGCAGTCCGAGGATCTGCTTGAGCGGCCCCATGCGTCGGATCGTCTTGAGCTGCGAGAGGAAGTCATCGAGCGAGAACTCGCCCTTCGCCATGCGGTCGCTCAGGCGCTGTGCTTCCTCCTCGCTCACTTCCTGCTGCGCCTTCTCGACCAAGGAGACGACATCGCCCATCCCGAGAATGCGGCCGGCGATGCGCTCTGGATTGAACTCATCGAGGGCATCAAGCTTCTCGCCCGTGCCGATGAACTTGATCGGTGCGCCGGTGACCCTGCGCGCCGTGAGCGCCGCGCCACCGCGCGTGTCCGAGTCGAACTTCGTCAGGATGAGGCCATCCACCGCGAGCCGTGCATGGAACGACTTGGCGCTGGCGAGCGCATCCTGGCCGGTCATGGCATCGATGACCAGGAGCTTCTCGTGGGCGCCAACCGCCCGGTCGACCGATTCGAGCTCGCGCATGAGCTCATCGTTCACGTGCAGGCGACCTGCGGTGTCGATGATGAGGACGTCGAAGCCGCCATCCCGTGCAGCCTTGAGCGCGCGTTGCGCGACCTGCACAGCAACGCCCACGGCCTTGCCATACTCCGCGCACCGCTCGGGCTCGCCGTAGTACGCGCATCGGGCGCCGCCGGATGCCGCTTGCACGCCCTCGGCCACCACGCGGAGCTGCTCCACCGCAGCCGGACGTTGCAGGTCGCACGCCGCGAGCATGACGTTCTTGCCCCGGCGCTTGAGCCACGCCGCGAGCTTGCCGCAGGTCGTGGTCTTGCCGGATCCCTGAAGCCCGCACATCAGGATGACGGTCGGACCTGGTTCGACGAGCGGGATGCCTGCCTCGGCCGGGCCCATGAGCGACACGAGGCGCTTGTGCACGATGCCGACCATCTGCTGCGCGGGCTGCAGACTCTTCGTGACCTCGGCACCAAGAGCATCCTGCACGACCTCGGCGCAGAACTCATCGACGAGGGTCTGCTGCACGTCGGCCTCGAGCAGGGCCGTGCGCACCTCGCCCATGACTTCACGCACGTTGGACTCGCTGATGCGGCCACGGCCGGAAAGGTTGCGCAGGGCTGACCCAAGGCGATCGGTGAGGCTCTCGAACATGATCCGCTGATGGTAGCCCGGGTTCGATCAACGGCCGCGACGGGCGGTGATCCAGCCATGCAGCCGCGTGGCATCCCAGGCATTGATGACCTGGTCCGCGACGGCACCTGCGCGGCGAGCCACCTGCACGCCGAAGCGCAGCACGTCGAACCCATCGCGCCCATGCACGTCGCAGTCGATCGCCAGCGGCACCCCGGCTTCGATCGCCATGCGGGCGTGCAGATCGCGAAGGTCCAGGCGCGCCGGGTGAGCATTGATCTCCAGTGCCACCCCCGATTCACGCGCAGCCGCAATCACGGCATGCATGTCGGGTTCGAGCCCCGGACGACCATTGATGAGGCGCCCGGTCGGGTGCCCGAGGATGTGGACGAGTGGATGACGCACTGCGCGCACCAGTCGCGCTGTGGCCACATCAGGTGCCTGCTTCAGGCTTGCGTGCGGGCTCGCCACGACCAGGTCCAGCTGCGCGAGGACGTCGTCCGGATAGTCGAGGCTGCCGTCGACGAGGATGTCCACCTCGGAGCCGGCGAGCACACGGATGCCGCCGACCCGGGCTTCGGCCTCCCGCACGGCGTCGATCTGGCGCAGCAGTCGATCGATCGAAAGCCCGTTGGCCTGCACGCTCGATCGTGAATGATCGGTCACCGCGATGGTGTGGAACCCTCGGTCCTTCGCACGCTGCACGAACTCGAGAAGCGGCATCGCGCCGTCGCTCTCGGTCGTATGTGCGTGGAGCTCTGCGCGGATGTCGTCGACGGTCACGAGCGGGGCGTGGCCACAGACCTCATCAAGCGGTCGCGTCTCGCGGAGCTCAGGTTCAGCCCAGGCAAGTCCGAGCGCTTGGTAGAGCTCGGCCTCGGTCCGCGAAGCGATCGGTGCCTGACGATCCTGCGGCGCATCGAGACCGTCATCGCTGAAGAGCCCGTACTCATTCAGGCGCAGGCCGCGCTGCTGCGCACGGCCTCGCATGAGGACATTGTGCTCCTTGCTTCCCGTGAAGTAGAGCAGCGCAGCGCCGAAGGCCTGCTCGGGCACGATGCGCAGGTCGACCTGCAGCCCATCCTGCATGCGGACGCTGGACTTGGTCGGCCCCATCACCAGCACCTTGGTCACGCCCGGCATCGCGCAGAACGCATCCATGGCACGCGCGGGATCCGGCGATGTGGCAACGAGGTCGACGTCGCCGATGGTCTCCTTGCCGCGTCGAAGGCTGCCGGCGGCCTCGATCCGGGACACGGCTCCCGCTGCGCGGAGATGCGCCATCGCAGACTCGGCCACCGCCAGCGCATGGTCGATGCGCACGCGGCCGACGGCGGTCTTCAGGAACTCGATGCCATCGCGGAGGTTCTGGATTTTCTTCGGGCCGAATCCTGCCAGACCCTGGAGGCGGTCCTCGACGAGCGCTGATTCGAGCGAGGCGAGATCGATGATCCCACGCTCCTGCCAGAGCAGCCGAACGGACTTGGGCCCGACACCGGGCAGGGCGAGCAGGGCCGGCAACCCGGAGGGGACCTGAGAACGCAGGTCGTGAAGGTCCTTGACGGCGCCGGTCGTGACGAACTCGACGATCTTCGAGGCACTGCCCGACCCGATGCCATCGATCGCCGAGAGCGCCTTCGGATCGGTCCGGGCAAGTTCAACGAGATCGACGGTCGACGACTCTGCCGCACGCGCAACCTTGGTGTGTGCGAGAACTCGGAAGGAGTTGGCCCCGGTGAGTTCAAGCAGAACCGCGAACTCCTCGAACAGTCGCACGATGTCGGCGTTGCCCATGGGGCCTCCTTGCACGACAACGCCCCCGGCGGCGGGGGCGTCGAACGCGACTGGATGGGCTCGAACCATCAACCTTCGGTTTCGTAGACCGATGCTCTATCCAATTGAGCTACAGTCGCAGCGGGGCGGGGAGTATAGCGAGTCGCCGCGGCGCACGCGACACACCATAACCATGGACACCAGGCCAGCGGCGGGGGATCCTCAGCGCTCGTCATCGCTCGCTACGGCCTCGCCAAGGTCGACGTAGCCGTCCACCGTGGTGGCGCTGGCATCGACCAGACGGCTGAGGAACGCCGGCAGCACGATCAGGCCGAGTCCAGCAACGACCGCAGCGGTCTTGGGCCACCAATGGGGCACCGAGACCACATCCTGGCTCTTCGCGTTGGGCGGGTTGACGACGGCCGCGCCGACGAAGCGCAGGTAGTAGACAGCACCGATGGCCGTGTTCAGGAGGAGCACCGCTGCAAGCGAGGCTTGGCCACCCTCAAAGGCCACGAACACCAGCACGATCTTCGCCAGCGCGCCGAAGAGAGGCGGGACGCCGAGCAGGCTCAGCGCGCTCACGGTGAGCAGGAACGCCAGTCCGGGGTGCGAGGCGCGCAGCCCGGCGAGCGACTCGAAACTGTCGACTTCCTCGCCCTTGCGCTCGAGCGCCGCAAGCACGCCGAAGGTCGCCACCGTCATGACGCCGTAGCCGAGCATGAAGAGGTACATCGCACCGATGCCGCCCTTGGGGCCGACGATGACGCCGACCAGCATGTAACCGCTGTTGGCGATCGACGAGTACGCGAGCGTGCGCTTGAGGCTCGTCTGCAGGATGCCCCCAATGTTGCCCAGGACCATGGTCAGCGCAGCCACCATCCAGAGCACCGCGGCGACCGGCTGCGGGAGACCCTCGTAGGCAATGCGGACACCGTCATGGTCCACCATGGCGTGCCCCGACCAACCCACGGCCCCAAGCACCGTGATCAGCGCCGAGAACCCGGCGATCTTGGGCGTGAACGAGAGGAACGCCGTGACCGGAAGCGGAGCGCCCTCGTAGACATCCGGCGCATAGAAGTGCATCGGCACGGCTGCGAGCTTGAAGCAGAGGCCAAGCACGGTGAGGATGGTGCCCAGAAGAGCCGTGGTGCTCAGGCCCGGGCCCGCAGCCTGCTCGGCGAGCGCATCGCGCATCGGGATGAGCTGCATCGTGCCGGTGGCGCCGTAGAGCATCGCGAAGCCGTAGAGCGTCACGGCCGTGGCGAGCGCACCGAGGAAGAAGTACTTCATCGCCGCTTCCATGCTGCGACGACCGGTGCGCGCGACCGCCACCATGATGTAGGTCGGCAGGCTCACCAGTTCCAGGCCCAGGAAGAGCCAGATGAGGTCCGGTGCGCTCATCACGAGCATCGCGCCAGTCAGGCTGAGCAGGAGGAAGGCGTAGTACTCGCCGCGCACCACGCGCAGGGCATCGAAGGATGCACGGCCACGCGCGACCGCCTCCTCGTACCGACGGTCGATCGAGCCGGCCGACACGGCCACCAGGCCGATGCCGATGAGCGCGATGAGCGCCTTCCCGTACTTGCCCAGCATGGGGAAGAGCAGGCGAGCACCTTGGATGCGCTCGGGCGTCCAGACTGCATCGAGGGCGAGGATCGAACCGACCAGCGCCGCAACGCAGACCCACGGCACGAGCGAACGGATCCCGGTCGAACGCGACAGGCCCAGCACAGCCACGAGCATCGAGGCCACGAACAACACGATCTCAGGTGCGAGCAGCGCCACCGTCTGGCTCATGTCAACCACGGTCATCCTCCTTGGGCTGGGCCTTCGCGGCTTCGGCGGCCTGCGACTGCGACTTCAGCGTTCGCTCCACGGCGGCCGGGTACGGCGCCAACGTGCGCTCGACCACCGGACCGATCGCCTGCAGCATGGGCTTGGGGTAGACGCCGATGAACAGGCACACCAGCGCAAGCGGGACCAGCAGGCCGACCTCGCGGCCGGTCAGGTCGCCATGACCTGCTCCGTGATCATCGTGGCCGTGGGACGCATCGTGCGCATGCGTGCCGTGCGACTCGTCCTTGGGCTCACGGAGCGGACCGAACACGTAGCGCCCGACCAGGAGCAGCATGTACATCGCACCGAGGATGAGGCCCGTGCCCGCGACGAGCGCGAAGCCCGGGCCGAGCAGGCCGGGGTAGCCGGTCGATGCATCACCGGTGGCGATGTAGGTGCCGAAGAGGCACAAGTACTCCCCGACGAATCCGTTGAGGCCGGGCAGGCCGATCGAACTCATGGTGAAGAACACCATGAAGAACGCCCAGACCGGCATGCGCTTGGCGAGACCGCCGATCTGGTCCATGTCCTTCACGTGGTAGCGCTCGTAGGCCATCCCGATCAGGAGGAACAGCGCGCCGGTCGAGAGGCCATGGTTGATCATGTAGAGCACGCTGCCTTGCGCCCCCACGGGATTCAGCGCAAAGAGACCGAGCATGCAGATGCCCAAGTGGCTCACTGACGAGTAGGCCACCAGCTTCTTGGCATCGGTCTGCACCCAGCAGATGAGCGCTGCATAGACGACCGCCACCGTGCAGAGCACGGACGCGACCACCGCCAGAGCGGCACCGCCCTCAGGGGCCATGGGCAGCGCGAGGCGGAAGATGCCGTACGTGCCCAGCTTCAGGAGCGTGCCTGCCAGGATGACCGAGCCAGCGGTGGGCGCCTGGTTGTGGGCCAGAGGCAGCCAGGTGTGCACAGGGAAGAGGGGGACCTTGACGGCAAATCCAGCGAGCAGGGCCGCAAAGAGCCAGAACTGGGTGTTGGCGGGCAGCCTCGCGCTGGCGAAGGACGACAGCGTTCCCATGTCCCAGCTCCAGAGCCCGGTCGATGCATGGTGCTGCCAGCCCACGAAGAGGATCGAGCCGAGGAAGAACAGCGACCCGAGGAAGGTGTAGAGGAACAACTTGTGCGCGGCCTGACGACGTTCTGGACCGCCCCAGATCGCGATGATGAAGAGCAGCGGCACGAGAGTGAACTCGTAGCCGACGTAGAAGAGCAGCACATCACGGGCAGCGAAGGCCAGCAGGATGCTGGCATGCAGCAGCATGAACCAACCGTAGTACTCACGCTGGCGGTCGGAGATCGCGGTCCATGATCCGATCACGCAGATCGGGATCAGGAACGCCTCGAGCAGCGCGAGCATGAGGCTGACCGAATCAAAGCCGACCCCGAGCGTGGCGTTGATCGAGTCGAGCCACGCGCAGCCGCACGGCTCGGGGAAGACCGCACCGGTCGACCACGCCGGGAACTGCCAGGCGAACGCGGCGAGCGCGCCGAGACTTGCCAGCGAACCAACGGCCGCGAGGCTGCGTGCAGCCCGCGCGTTGGCCACCGCAATCACCGCGGCGGTCGCGACAGGAATCAGGATGGATGCCCAGATGAGGTTCATGTTCAGTTCGCTCCCCGCAGCCAGATCCAGATGACCCACGCGGCGACCAGCGCGACACCGCCAGCCATCGTGACCGCGTAGCCCTGCACCACACCGCCGTACAAGGGCCTGAAGAGCCGCCCGACCGCAGCAGGAAGGGCCCCAAGGCCATTCACGATGCCGGCGTCGAGCAGCAGTTCGTCGATCGCCGAGAGGATGTTCGCGATCAGTCGCAACGGCAGCCGGATCACCCAGTCGTAGAACTCATCGACCATCCACTTGCGCTCCGCACCGACCACGATCCACCGCGTAGCGATGGAGCCCATCAGGGTGCGACGCAGAGCGTCAGCTGCGCCGCGATTGATGAGGTGGAGGTAGAGCGACACCAAGATCCCCGCGATGCACGCGAGCGAACCGAGCCGACCGACGGCGGTGTGGGCATCCATCCCGAGAACGAGGTGGCCGTGGTCCGCATGAGCCTGTTCAGCATGGGCCACTTCGTTCGATGACTCGTCGTGACCGGCATGCGAACCGTGCGAATCGGCCGAGACCCCCTGATACGCGCTCGACTGCACGACCTGGGTCTTGACCCAGTTTGGCTCGTCGTGATTGAGCATGGTGCGGTAGCTGGGCCACCCAGCGAGGATGGCCCCGACAGCGATCAGCACGAGCGGCACGCGGATGGCCCAACGGGGACCATGCGGGTGGAACTCGGCGTGGTGGCCATGGTGAGATCCATGCGATCCATGCGATCCATGCGCATCGTGCGCATCGTGCCCATGACCGTGATCGTCGTGGCCATGGTGCTCATCGCCGGGCTCGTACTTGACCGGGCCAAAGAAGACCCGGAAGCCCACGCGGAAGGTGTAGTAGGCGGTCAGCGCCGCCACCACCAGGCCGATCCAGCCGAGCAGGTGCACGCGCTCATCCTTGGCGGTGAACGCCGACACGAGGATCTCGTCCTTGCTGAAGAACGCCGCCGTGAAGGGGAAGGCAGCAAGCCAGAAGCAGCCGAGCACCGCAAGCAGGCTGACGAGCCGGAACCCCGGCACCTTGAGGAGACCGCTGAGCTTGCGGATGTCCAGCTGGCCAGCGAAGCCGTGCATCACCGCACCGGCGGTGAGGAAGAGCAGCGCCTTGAAGAACGCGTGCGTGAAGACGTGGTACGACGCACCAAACGTGGTGCCCACGCCAAGACCAAGGAACATGTAGCCAAGCTGGGAGATCGTCGAGTACGCCCAGATGCGCTTCATGTCGTACTGCGCCATGCCGATCGTGGCGGCGAGCAGCGCGGTGAGGCCGCCCACCCACGCCACCGCGGCGAGTGCATCAGGATTGACCACGAAGAGCGGGAACATCCTGGCGATCAGGTACACGCCGGCCGTGACCATGGTCGCGGCGTGGATGAGCGCCGAGACGGGGGTTGGGCCTTCCATCGCGTCCGGAAGCCAGACGTAGAGCGGCAGCTGGGCGCTCTTGCCGAAGGCGCCGAGCATCAGCAGCCAGGGAATGGCTTGCGCGGTCCACTCGCTGCTCGCGGGCGCGGCCTCGATCGCCTTCCAGAGTGCCGCGTACTCGACCGTGCCGTAGCACTGCCAGGTCAGGAACAGCGCGAGCGCCAGGCCAAGGTCGCCGATGCGGTTGACGATGAAGGCCTTCTTCGCGGCCGCGACGGCCTCGGGCTTGGTGAAGTAGTAGCCAATGAGCAGGTAGCTCGCGAGGCCGACGCCTTCCCAGCCGAGGTAGAGCATCACGAGGTTGCCGCCCATGACGAGGCAACCCATCGCGAAGAGGAAGATGCTCACGGCGCCGAAGAAGCGTGTGTAGCCCTTGCCGACGTCCGACTCCATGTACTCGCTTGCGTAGAGCGCGATGAGCGTGCCCAAGCCGGTGACGAAGAGCATCCAGAAGACCGTGAGCCGGTCGACATAGAGGTCGACGTTGGCGGTGAAACCGTGGAAGCGGCTTGCATCACCCCACGTCCAGCTGATCCAGTCGAACAGGTTGATGACGACGGGCGTCTCGCCGACGACGCCCTGCAGCCGAAGGATGGTGGCGAACGCACCGCCGAGCGCCGCGATCGTGAGTGCAGCAGGCAGCTTCGAGCGCACCTTCATCCAGCCGCAGAGCAGGCAGAGCACGCCGCTGAGCAGGGGCAGCAGCAAGGCCAGCCCGGCCCAACGGAGTTCCGGTGCGGCGTGGGCATCGAGCGGGCCCTCGGCAAGAGCGAGGACCGACGACAGCATCGCGGGAGCAGCGATCATGACTCAGCGAGTTCCTTCCACGCTTCGGCGCTCAGGGTTTCCTTGCGTCGGTAGAGCAGCACGACCAGACCGAGCGCCAGCGCGGCCTCGGCAGCGGCCACCGTCAGGATGAAGATCACGAACACCTGGCCCGAGAGGTCCATGTGCTGGCGGCCGTACGAGATCATGGCGAGCCCCGCACCCTGGAACATGAGTTCCGTGCAGAGGAACATCGTGATCATGTTGCGGCGGCTGAGGAAGCCGACGATGCCCACGGCGAACAGGATCGCGCTGGCCAAGAGGCCCAGCATCACGAGCGGATCGCCCGGCGGGAGCTGCGGATCGATGGAATTCATGATCGGTCTCCAGCCAGGTCGGCGTCTTCGACGTTCATGCGCGACAGGCCCGCGGCTGCACGACGGTCATCCTCGGCCATGTCCGTCTGTCGGCGGGCGAGCACCACGGCGCCCAGCATCGCCATGAGCAGGATCACCCCGGCAAGTTCAAGGCTGCCCGGATACGACGTGACGAGTTCCCACCCCAGCGACGTGCTGTTCACGGGAAGGTCCGCTGCCTTCAGCACGGTCTCGTGACGCGTGCCATCGGCGAGCGTGACCGGCATCATCGCCGTGCGACCATCCTGCGCGACCTCAAGGCCGCCCGCCGGCGACCAGCCCATTGGGTCCTTGCCGGCTGCGGCGAGTTCGGCCGTGATGCGCTCCTGCACCAGTTCGGGCATGCCGCGCATTCGGTTCCATGCAGCGGCGTTCGCACGGGCCTCGACCATGGCTGCAGGCTGCTTGGTGGTGCGCGCATCCCCGACCACGCTCGCAAGGGCCGCAAGCAGCACGAACCCGCAGAGCACCGCGGCAGCCGGTTCCCGGGCGATGCGGTCGTAGGCCACGCTTGGCCCGCCGGCATCGGGCGCCTGCTGCGCCAACATGAGCACGAACATGTAGGTGATGAGGATCGCCCCCGCGTAGACGATGATCAGCGAGAACGCCATGAATTCCGCGCCCATCACGAGGTAGGCGACGGCGCCGGCGACGACGACGAGCACGAAGTACAGCGCGGCGAACACCGGTCGCGTGGTGGTGATGACTCGGACCGCGGCGGCCGTGGCCATGGCCACGGCCAGCGACATGATCGCCACGCGTGGATCGAAGCCAAGGGCGCCAGAGGCCTGGACCCCTTGCACAAGCAGCCAAGCAAGGCCGGCGAGCCCGAGGATGGTCGCACCAAGACGGGCCTTGCCGGTGGGCTGCCGGAGCAGCAGGAACAGCCCGACGGCGCAGATCGCTGACGCGGCGTACAAGAGTGGGGGGATCATGCTGGTGAGGTTGGGTGGCGAGGCACCCTCGGGTCCGCGCGCGCGGGCCCTTCGGGGTCGCGGAAAGATAGACGCGTCACGCCAACCCCGCAACTTATGCGGACGCTCGGCCGTACGATCGCGAACCATGGACCGACGCCAACTGCCCAACCTCATCACGATGAGCCGGCTGGTGCTGGCGATCGTGTACTTCTGGATGATGCTGGACCTCGTTCACGGCTGGTCCGGACTGGATCCGACCGAGCGTGCGCGCCGGGCGGTCGCCGCCGGATGGGTCTTCGGGCTCGCTGCCGGCACGGACTTCCTCGATGGATACTTCGCCCGGCGGTTCAATGCGGTCAGCGCCTTCGGCCGCATCATGGATCCATTCGTGGACAAGGTGCTGGTGCTCGGTGCGCTCGTCGTGGTGGTCGAGCCGCTGTGCCCGGGATCAGGCGTGAAACCATGGATGGTCATCGCGATCCTTTCCCGAGAACTCTTCGTGACGAGCCTGCGTGCCAGTATGGAAGCCCGGGGCATGCCTTGCCCGGCCGACCGTTGGGGCAAGTGGAAGATGACTGCGCAGTCGCTGGCGATTCCCTTCGCGGGCGTGGCGGCGTCGGGGGCGTTCCCGAATCTTGGTGTGTCCAACGAGACCTTCGTTCCGATCACCCACTGGTTCGTGGTGTTCACCGTGGCGCTCACGCTGTTCAGCGCGCTGCCGTACGTCGTGCGTTCCCGCGAGGCGTGGCGATGAGCGCCGGTTCGCGCCGTCCCAACGCCTTGGGGCGTGCTGCAACGTTCTGGCTCACCGCAGGCGGACTCGGCCTGCTGCGCCCCGCTCCGGGAACCTGGGGCAGCCTTCCGCCTGCCGCGCTCGTGTGCCTCATGCTGGGCGTTGGCTCGCCGATGTGGGCGACGGGGCTCGCACTCGTGGCGCTATGCCTGGTTTCGACGTGGGCGTGCATCCGCTGGGGCGATGATGGCGAGCGGGGCTTCGGCGCCAAGGATGCCTCAAGCATCGTGATCGACGAGGTGGCAGGCGGAGCCGTCGCGGCCATGCCTCTGGCCTTCGTCGACGGTGCGGGCTGGATCGAAGCGGGAGTGCTGAGCGGGCTGTCGTTCCTGCTCTTTCGCGTCTTCGACATCTGGAAGCCCGGACCGATCCGCCTGATGCAGCGCTGGCGAAGCGGGCTCGGCGTCGTCGCGGATGATCTTGCCGCTGGTTCGCTCGCCGGCGTCGTGATCATGATCTTCACCCCGCAGGCGCTTGCGCTGGCTGCGTCGTTGGCGGCAGCCGTCGGCTGATCGTCTCGCTCGTAGCGCCACCGCGGCACACACGGTCGACCGGACCGGCGCGCTGGTTCAGGCGGGGCTCTCGTGGGCGATCAGGTCGTCCCAGGTCTCGCGGCGACGGATGGACCGGACCTCGTTGCCTTCGACGAGGACTTCAGCCGGGAGCGGCACGCTGTTGTAGCGGCTGGCCATGCTCATGCCGTACGCGCCGGCCGTGAAGACGGCCACCAGATCGCCGCGGCGAAGCGGGGGCAGCGGTCGGTCGATGGCGAGGAAGTCGCCGCTCTCGCAGATGGGGCCCACAACGTCCATGAGTGCGAGGCCATCAAGCTGCATCGAGCGCGCGCGGCGTTCGGGGATGAAGCCCGGCATGGGCACGACCGGCCAGATGAAGTGGAACGCGTCGTAATGGCAGGGGCGCAGCAGCGTGCTCATGCCGGCATCGCAGATCGCGAAGGTCTTGTCACCGGACTGCTTCATGTACAGCACTCGCGTGAGCAGGATCCCAGCGTTGGCCACGATCGTTCGGCCGGGCTCGAGGATCACCTGCAGGCCGCCGCGCACGCGCTCCTCGACGAGCGGGACGATCGCCGCCGCGTAGACCGCCGCCTCGGGGCTTTGGCCGGTCTCGTAGTCGGCCCCGAAGCCACCACCCAGATCGAGCGTGTCGACCGTATGGCCGGCTGACTTCAGATCGTCCATCAACGCGAGCGTCTTGGTGATGGCATCGACGTAGGGCTGCACCGAGTAGACCGGGCTCCCGATGTGGAGGTGGATGCCCGTGAGGCGACACCATCGATCGTTGCCGTAGGCGGCGAAGAACGCGCGGGCACGCTCGATGTCCACGCCGAACTTCGTCTCCTTGCGACCGGTGCTCGTGTAGCGGTGGGTCTTGGGATCGACATCAGGATTCACGCGGAGTGCGGCGACACAGCTCCGCCGCAGCCGCGCCGCAATCGCTGCGACGACCTCGAACTCGGCCTCGCTCTCCACATTGAGCACACCCACGCCCTGCAGGATCGCGAACTCGATCTCGGCATCGGTCTTGCCCACGCCGGCGTAGACGCAGCGCTCGGCCGGGCAGCCCGCTGCCATCGCACGGTGGAGCTCACCGCCCGAGACGACATCCATGCCGGCGCCCTCTTGGGCAAGCAGCCGGCAGAGATTGATGTTGCCCGAACTCTTCACCGAATAGCAGATGAGCGGCTTGAGCGCTGCGAAGGCCCGAGCGAGCTTTCGATGATGGTCCAGGAGCGTGGCTGCGCTGTAGACGTAGGTGGGGGTGCCGAACCGATCGGCGATGGAGGAAACCGGGATGCTGCCGCAGTGCAGCTCGCCGTGGCGATAGTCAAAGTCATCCATGATCGGTGGTGGTGCCGTCAGCGGCCTGAGCGGGCTTGGGCGCGGTGCGGGCTGATTGCAGCAGGAGGCCAAGCACGGTGCCAGCCCCGATGAACATCAGCCACGGCCAGGGCTGCGCCGGGACGGCGACACGACCGCCCGAGAGCCTCTCGACGAAGCAGGCCACCGTGGCCACGGCCAGGGCAGAGCCGACGATCGACGTCAGCAGGACCGGGACTCCACGAGCGAAGAAGATCGCCGCGACGAAGCCCGCGGCAAACCCGCCCCAACCGAAGGCCGACACCAGCGTCTGGGTGGTCGACGGAAGGCGTGCCCACCACGCGTCGGTCCGGGCACGCATGTGGCGCCAGGCGTCGGTCGTGCGCGCGATGAAGCCGGCTCCGGTGGGGACATCGGCCCAGCTTCGTGCCATCGCCTCAAGGAGCGTGGGCGCGAGATCGCGCGGCGTGGGTTCCGCCTCGCCAAGCATGGGCGCGGAACTCCCATCGGTCAACGCCGCACCACCGCGCACGATCGGTGCAGGGGCCGGATTCAGCACGCCGCGATCGATCATCGCGCACGACAGCAGGATGCAGAGCGCGCTGGCCATGAGTGCCATCATCCACGCCACGCCGATCCGCAGGAACACGACGCTGATCGTGGCCACGATGACGGCCGCCGAGAGCGCAGCGGCCCACTCAGGGACGCGCAAGGCGAAGGACTGGTGGATCCGGATACCAACCGCCCAGCCCGCGATGCCACCAGCGACCAGGACCAGGAGCGGCAACATGCGCGCGCCCCGGGCAACAAGCACCACGCCAAGTGCACCCAGCAGGGCGAGCCATCCCGCACTCGCTCCAGCGAGCGGTGGCAGTTCAGCGAACAGCAGACAGGGAACCGCGTCCATGCGTCGGCCATAGAGTAACCGGGCAGACATGGGACAGGATCCACACACGACCAATCGCCTGGCTGCATGCACGAGCCCGTACTTGCTGCAGCATGCCGGCAATCCCGTCGACTGGTGGCCATGGTGCGACGAGGCCATCGCCCTGGCCAGACGCCTGGATCGGCCGCTCTTCGTGAGCATCGGCTACAGCACGTGCTACTGGTGCCACGTGATGGAGCGGGAGTCCTTCGAGGATCCCGCGGTCGGCCAGGCGCTCCGCGATGGATACATCGCCATCAAGGTCGATCGCGAGGAGCACCCGAGCGTCGACGAGTGGCTGATGACCGCATGCCAGGTGATGACCGAGCTGACCGATGGCCGGGCCAGTGGGGGATGGCCGCTGAACGGATTCATCGATCCTCACTCGATGCGTGCCTTCCACGTGGGAACCTACTACCCACCGCGCGATTCGCACGGTCGGCCCTCCTTCCGCAGAGTGCTGGCATCGCTCGGCGCGGCATGGGCGGAACGCCGCGAGGAGGTGATCGGCCAGGCCAATCGCATCGGCGGGATCGTGGAGGATGTGCTCACGCGCTGCCTGCCTCCGGCATCCATCCCCGCATCGCTGCCGACGCAGGTCGCCCAGGCACTGCTTCGGTTCGAAGACACCACGAACGGCGGCTTCGGAGGCGCGCCCAAGTTTCCGCAGCCGTGCTACCTGCGCATGGTGCGCGAGGTGGCGCACGACGTGCCGACCCTTCAACCAACCATCACGCGCGCGCTCGATGGGATGGTCTGCGGTGGGCTGTTCGATCAGGTGGGGGGTGGCTTCCATCGCTACTGCGTCGATGCGACGTGGACCGTGCCGCACTTCGAGAAGATGCTCTACGACAATGGGCAGCTGCTCGAGCTCTTGGCCGCCGAGTGCCGACGCGTGCCGCACGAACGGTGGTCCGCAGCGATGCGCCGGACCGTGGCGTGGATCGAGCGCGAGATGACCGCGGACGATGGCGCATGCATCGCCGCGCTCGATGCCGAAGTCGATGGCCGTGAGGGCCAGAACTACCTGTGGACTCCGGAGGAGGCGTTCGATGCTCTGGCGCCGCTCGACGCCACCATGCGTGCTGAAGCGGTCGGGGCGCTGGGCCTGGACCGACCGAACTTCCGCGATCCCCACCATGCCGATGCGCCGCCGACGATCGTGCCCACGCGTCGCCCATGGTGCAGCAGTGTGGCGGTCGATGCCGCGTGCGAGCAATTGCTGGCCGTACGCGATGCGCGACGCGGTCCGCGCCGGGACACGAAGGTGATCCTTGAGTGGAATGGCCTGCTCGTGGAAGGATTGGCCGCGGCGGGCATGGCCCTGCGTGACGATGGTTTGGTCACGCAGGCTGCACGAATCGCCGAGGCCCTGTGGGAAGGCCATCGTCGCGATGGATCGTGGCACCGCACGCGGATCGGCCCGATCGTGGGGCCCGCAGCGACGCTTGCCGATGTCGCGTGCCTCGGGCTGGGTCTCGAGACGCTCTGGCGCGCCACTCGCGAAGAGCACTGGCTCGTGCGCGCACAGGCCATCGAGAGCCACGCGCGCTCACGTTGGTCGGTCGAGGGGCGATGGTGGGCCAGCTCCGGCAGCGACGGACTACCCGTGCGGATCAGGTCGCATCATGACGGCGCCGTGCCGAGCGGACTCGGCGCGATCGTCGACCTTCAGGTCCGCCTAGCGCTGGCCACCAGCGAACGACCCGAGGGGCGCGACGCGCTCGATGCGCTCGCCCGGACCATCCACGCCGAGTCTGGCACGATCATGGCGAACCCCGTCGGCCTGACCTGGGCCGTTGCTGCTCTTGCGCGGGCCATGCGCGAAGGGCTGCTGCAGGGTGCGACCGGCACCCAACCGCCGGGCTTGGCCGTGCAGGGAGCTTCGCGCCGCATCGTCTGCACCGAGTCCGGCTGCACCGTCGAGTGGGCGTGAGCGGGCACCCGTCGGCTACGCTTCCCGCCCCCATGAAGCGCATCGCCCTGATCAGCACCGGCGGCACCATCGAGAAGACCTACGACGCCCTGACCGGCGTGCTGGCCAACCGCGTTGCCGTGCTCGACGTGATGCTTGCGCAGATGGACCTGCGCGGCGTGAGCGTGTCCCGCCTGGCGCTGATGAACAAGGACAGCCTCGACATGACTCCCGAGGACCATGCGCTCATCGCCGCCACGGTGCACAACGCGCTTCGGGATCACGACGGGGTCATCGTGGTGCACGGGACCGATCGGCTCGCCGTGAGTGGAGAGGCCGTGCTCGAGCGACTTGCCCGCGAGGGCGCGATGACGAAGCCGGTCGTCTTCACCGGGGCCATGAAGCCCTACGAACTTCGTGACACCGATGCCCAGCAGAACCTGACCGAAGCCCTCCTGGCCGTGCAGATCCTGGCTCCGGGCGTGTACGTGGCGATGCAGAACCAGGTTCTGGCCTTTCCCGGCGTGACGAAGGACCGCGCTCGCGGCACTTTCGTGAAGGCCTGAGCCACGGATCCACCAACAACGGCCCCACGGCCCGAGGCAGGCGCCGTGATGGGGGCTTCCGTACGGTCAGGCCGTGCCGACGGCTTCCTCGGCTTCGCGCTCAGCCTGCTCGACGGCATCCTTGCTCAGGCGACCGTCATTGCCGACCTGCTCGAAGCGCACCGCCACGCGACGGCTCACGCCGCGCTGAGGCATGGTGACGCCGTAGAGCTTGTGGCAGTGCTGCATCGTCCGCTTGTGGTGCGTGATGACGATGAAGTGGCTGCGGTCAAGGAACCCGTGCAAACTCGACGCAAAGCGCTCGGTGTTGGCTTCGTCGAGCGCCGCATCGACTTCGTCGAGGATGCAGAAGGGCGCCGGCTTGCTCTGGAAGATCGCCAGCAGCAGCGCCACCGTGGTCATGCTCTTCTCACCGCCCGAGAGCTGGCTGATGACGCGTGGCTCCTTGCCGGGCGGCTTCGCACGGATCTCGATGCCGCTGGCAAGCCAATCGACATTGCCTTCCTCGTCGGGAACCAGGAACATGTCGGCGCTGCCTCCACCGAAGAGCCGACGGAACATGCCGTCGGTCCCGCCGAAGTTCGTGCGCACTGCGTTGAAGGTCTCCTCGAAGCGGACGCGGCTGATGCGGTCGAGCTCGCCCACGAGCACCTCGAGCTGGGACTTCGCTTCGTCGATGTCGGCCAACTGCGTGCCGAGGTCGTTGAACCGGGTCTCAAGCAGGGTGAGCTCATCGATCGCGTCAAGGTTGACGTTGCCCAGCCGGCGGATCTCCTCACGCAGGCCGTCGGCCTCCGCACCGGCCTCGGTTCGGTCCGGGGCCACGAACGTGCCGGCCTCGCGATCGGCAACGTGCAGCCCGTAGCCGAGCGCCAGGTCAAGTCCAAGCTCCTCGAGCGTGGAGGCAACGAGGTTCTCGATCTTGATGGTGGCCTCGCGCCGCGAGAGTTCAGCCGAGTTCCACTGCCGCTCGGTCTCGTGACCCGCTTCGCGCTCGGCGCGAAGCGATTCGGAAGCCTGCTCGTTGGCCAGGGTCGCCTGCGTGAATCGTTCCGCGATCGCCACGAGGGACGCCGCCGCCGCACGCTCCTGTACGAGCGCCGAGTCGCGGTCGGCCTCGGCCGCCCGGATCGATGCTGCAAACTCATCGAGCTGGCCATGGCGACGCGCGTGCTGGTCCTCCAGCGTGGCGCGACGGGCACGAAGGTCATCGATCGAGCGACGGAGAATCCCGCTTTCGCGGCGCGTGGCATCGAGCACCGACTGGGCCTGCGAAGCCTTGATGCGCGCCGCGTTGAAGCACTCACCGGCCTGATCCGCCTCGGCCTGGCCCTGCTGGAGTGCTACTGAAGCCTCGATCGCGGCAGTCTGTGCGCGGGCTGCATCATCCGCAAGCGCAGCCAGACGCTCGCCGGCTTCGCGACGCTCGACGGTCAAGGTCGCGCGCCGGGACTCGAGTTCGCGACGTTCATCGACCAGCCGTGCACGATCACGTTCGACGCGGGCCAACAGTTGTTCGACACGGTCCACCTCGAACTGTGCCTCGACCGCGTCGCGGCGTGCCGTCTGCAGGGCCTCGTCCAGGCTGCGATGGCGCGAACGGGCCTGCTCGCCCTCGCTGGCCAGCGCATTGCATTCGCCCTCGAGGCCCTCGATGCGGCGCCCCAACGCGCGCGTGGCCGCCACCAGCTCGGCCATCTCGGCCCGTCGGCTGAGCATGCCGCCCACCGCCGCATCGGCGGCACCCACGGTCACGACCCCGGTGCGGTCGATCAGGTCGCCGGACGGCGTGACGATGCGCGCTCCGCGCAGTCCACCCTGGGACAGCAGGAGTGCCGCATCGAGGTCATTCACGAGCCACGTGTCCGCCAGCAGGCACTCCGCGACCTTCGTGGCATCGCCGGCGGCACGCACGAATCCAAGCAGCGGGAGCGCGCCTTCAACGTCACCGCGCTCCGACGTGGCCAAGCGCTGGATCGAGGCCGTGGCGAACGAGATCCGCCCACGCTGTTCCTTCGCCGTCACCACCGTGGGGCGGACGGACTCAGGCGCATCGAGCAGCAGCATCTGAAGAGATTCACCCAGCGCAGCCTCGACCGCGGTTGCATGCTCGCGATCGCTCTCGAGCAGGTCACCGAGCATGCCGCGCACGCTTGGGAACCGTTCGGGCGCACCAAGCACGGCCTTGACTGCACCGGTCAGTCCCTCGCGCGCATCCTGCATCTCGCCAAGGATGCGTCGACGGCTCTCAATGCGGGTCCGTTCATCGCGCAATTCGGCGAGTTCCTCGAGCATCGCCTCGCTTCGATCGTCGAAGTGGGCCGCGACACGGAGTTCCTCGGTCGCCTCGCGTTGCAGGCGCTCCTGGGCATCCTGCGCGGTCTGCCGGCGCACGATGGCCTTCACGCGAGCCAACCGCCCCGCGTCGAGCTCCTCGGCGAATGGCGCCTCGCGTGCATCGAGACGCTCCAGCTGCTCGGCCAGCGATCGTTCCCGCTCATCGGCGGCCGTCGAACGCTGGGCCGCGCGGGAGCGCTCACGCTCGAGCCCGACGACCTGCTCCCGCAATCGTTCGTGGCGTGAGCGCGCGTCGGTCAACGTGCGGGCGATCGATGCTCGCCGCTCGCTGGCGGCGGTCGCCTCGGCTTCCGCGGCCGTCACGGCCTGCTCGTTCGTGTTCAGTTGCTGTTCGAGGGTCCCCAGCTGGGCCTGCACCTCGCCCATGCGCTCGTCGGCCTGCGCCAAGGCCACACGATCGGTCTCGAGATCCGCCTCTGCGCGCGCGAGCCCCTGGCGCGCCGCGTCAGCCCGCTGCTGATGCTGGCCGACCAGGCCCTGCGCCTCGAGCCGTTCGCGCTCGTGGGCCTGCTGCTCATGCATGACCTGATCACGCGCCAGCTCGGCGTCGCGCTTGGCTTCCTCGGCCAGTCGGACCCGCTCGACGAGCGCATCGCGTGCCCCGTCCAGCGAGGCCACGAGGCCCTCGGCCTCGGCCAGTCGCGTGCGATGCTCGTGATAGAGATCGAAGGCAAGTGCGGACCGGATCGCGCGGCGTCGCGTATCCAGTTCCTGGAAGCGCTTGGCCTTCTCTGCCTGACCGCGCACGATGCGCAGGCGCCGCTCCGTGCTGGCCAGCTGCTCGCGGATCAGGATCAGGTTGCGTTCGGCGCTGTCCAGCTTGCGCTGGGCTTCGGCCTTGCGGGCGCGGAACTTCGCCACGCCGGCGGCTTCCTCGAGGATCGCGCGACGCTCCGCGGGGTTGGCCTCGAGTAGCGCGGCCACCTTGCCCTGCTCGATGATCGAGTAGGCATCGGTGCCGATCCCGGTGTCCATGAAGAGCTCACGGATGTCGCGCAAGCGGACCTTCTTGCCGTTGATCAGGTACTCGCTGCGGCCATCGGAGTAGAGGCGACGAGTGACCTCGACCACGTCATGGTCGACCGGCAGCGCGCGGTGGACGACCAGGCCGCGACGGACCTGGGCGGAACCCTCGGCCTCGCTGTCGTCGGCATCCTGCTCGTCCTCGATCGTGTCCATGGCCGGAGCGCTCGGCGCGACTTCGACGGAACGGTCCATCACTGGGTTGTCGAAGGTCAGCGTGACGCTCGCGCAGCCAAGTGGCTTGCGCGTGGCGCTGCCGGCGAAGATCACGTCGATCATGGCAGAGCCGCGGAGGCTCTTGGCGCTGCGCTCGCCGAGCACCCACTTGATGGCATCCACGACATTGCTCTTGCCGCAGCCGTTGGGCCCGACGATGCCGATGACCGGCGCGTCGAAGGTGAACTCCGTCGTGTCGGCGAAACTCTTGAAGCCGCTCAGGGTGAGCTTGGCAAGGCGCATCTTTCGGACCTCCTGTCATCGCGCGGACCCATCCATGGGCCCGGCCGCTCACGGCACGCGACAACCACTTGCGTCAACGGGGAACAGTATCGCGGGAAGGGCGCTGGGAATCAACCGGGCTGCCCACCGACGCGCGGTCGAGGTCCGTTCCGGAGCCCGAGCCTGAGCGCTCCTTCGCCTCGGCAGCAAGGTCCTTCTCGTCCTCGGGCACCTCGAACTCGGGCCGATCGGCCTCGGCATCCTCTTCCTCGGTACGCAGCAGTTCGGCCAGGATCCGGTCCTGCTCGACCTTGAAGTCGCCCTTGAAGTAGCCGTCCTTCCACAGTCGATGCAGCGTGCCGATGGCCTCGCTGTAACTCATGTTCAGGCCCGGCGATGGATACTCCGGCGATGCACGGTGGCCCAGGAACCGAGCGAACTCGGCGAGCTCCGGGCGAACCTGCTCGCGCAGCACCCCGCCATCGGGTGCCTGCCAGAAGACGTCGAGCAGCGGTTGGTCGTAGTCGCCCCGGACCACCAATCGCGAGTCGAACTCGGTCAGCGTCATCGGGCGCACGACCTCGGCCTCGTCGCCGAAGATCACGACGCGCGGCTGCCCGCTCTGCGTGACGTAGATCATCGGCTTCTTGCTGCCGATGGTGTTCAGCAGGTACTTCCCGTTCACGTCGACCTCGCCGATCGACGCATCGCCACGCTTGAGCAGGGCATCGAAGGCCGCGAGCCTGACGTCGATGTCCGTGTCGTCCACGAGCGGCCTCAGCCCGATGTTGACTCGCGGGTTGCCCTGCATGTTGGCCAGGAGCTTGATCGCGTCGATGCGCAGGGCCGAGCCGTTGTCATTGGCCATCTTCAGCAGATGCGGCACCACGACCGGGTCGTTCAGGTACGCGCCAGCCTGCAGCCCCGCGAATCGCGGCTGCTCCTCGGCGTACTCGTAGAGCGTCTGCACGGTCGGGATCGCCTTCTTGCCCAGCGCTTGCCAGCGCAGGCTCGCGGCCGCGGCGGCACCGGGATTGGCGATGAGGGCCCGCTTGACCTGCAAGGCGGTGGCCTCGATCGACGCCATGTTGAGCGGAGTGTGCCGCACCAACTCCACGAAGTCGTTAGTCCGACTGAAGTACGACGGCGGGATCACCACATCAACCGCCTCGTCACTGCGGCCGCGCGCGGTGTCGTCGTGCTGACTGGGCTCCCGCGGGAAGGAACTGTTGATGGCGCTTGCGATCAGCTTGGCTCGAGCATGGCTCGGCGTGGCCAAACGCAGCCTGAGCACCATGTCGTCAGTGACGACACCGCCGTTGAGCACGCGCCCACTGAGGCGGTTCACGGTGTCCGTGCTCACGCCGACCGGATCGGCGAAGGGGTTGATGACCATGTCACCCATGCCGCGTGCCAGGATCCGTGGCTGCTTGCTGCCGAGCATCAACGGACCCGGCCTGAGGTCGGTCAGGATGAGACGGCCACCTTCGAGGCTGGTGGCGCCGGTTCCCGGCGCCACC
>Ga0209617_10000161_pt1 | contig 26790 bp, 24 predicted proteins | sample LakEriepJuly2011_2_FD_187459 | JGI IMG/M metagenome (GOLD analysis project Ga0209617, IMG submission 187459) | Freshwater microbial communities from dead zone in Lake Erie, Canada - CCB epilimnion July 2011 (SPAdes) (version 2) | ecosystem: Environmental > Aquatic > Freshwater > Lentic >...
CACGTCCCCAGTCACGTTCGCCGGTCTTCGGCAACGCAACTGACGACACCGTAAAGCGTTTGTCCCATAGACCGCCCTGCTGGGGCCGTCTTCGGGGCATCCACGGCCCGCGCTTGAACGTAGCCATTCGGTTTGTAATTATCTCCGCCTTCCGTGCTCCCCCTCCGTTCCAGTCTTTATGAATGCACCGTGCTGCATCACCGCTTTTCCCCTAAAGAGCACCGCTTTGTCTATCGCATCTTCCTGTTCGCCTTCGACCTCGACGAACTCCCGGAACTTCACCGCCGCCTTCCGCTGTTCTCCCACAACCGCTCCAACCTTTTCTCCTTCCGGGACCGCGATTTCTTCCCCACCGCCGAACCGCTCTACAATCCCACCGGCCACGCGTCGGGCCCAGCCGAATCAACCCACGCCTCTGGCCCAGAGCCACTCAAGGGCCGCATCACCGCCTTCCTTGCCACGCGCGATATCGACCTCACCGGGGGCCGGGTCATTTTGGTAACGCTTCCCCGCGTCCTCGGTTATCTTTTCAACCCGGTCTCGTTCTATTTCTGCTACGACGCCGCCGGCACCTGCGTCGCCTCCCTCGCCGAGGTGACCAACACGTTTAAGGAGATGAAGCCCTACTTCCTGGGCCCCGAGACTCGCCTCGCCCCCGCCGCCGTCGTCGATTCCACGTCTGCCTCTGCAACGCTCAACTTTCAGTCTGCAACTGGCGCAGCTCGCACCGCCGGCGCGAGCTTCACCCTCCGCACCCCCAAACACTTTTACGTCTCTCCGTTTTCGGACGTTGATACCGCCTTCGATTTCACCCTCCGCGCCCCGAACGAGCGCCTCTCCATCCAGATTGACGACTATATCGGCACCGACCGCACCCTCACGAGCACCCTCGCCGGGCCGCGCCGCGAGCTCACCGGCGGCCGGTTGGCGTGGTTTTCGGTGAAATACCCGGCGATCACCCTCCGCATCATCGCTCTCATTCACTGGCACGCCACCCTGCTCTGGTTCCGCCGCCTGCCTTGGTTCGCCAAGGCCGCCCGCGCTTCCGATCAGCGCGACCTCTACCGCCCTCACGCCTCCATCGCCCATTCCGCCCAAGGTGCCGCATCCACCACCAAACTGTCCGTCCCTTCCGAAGCAGCATGAACAAAGACACCGTCACCACCTCGACCGCGCCCATTTCCGCCCGCGTCAAACCGTCCTTCTTTCGTGGCTCGATCCTAAAGGCCTTCGGCGCCATGAACCTTGGCCATCTCCGCCTCGAGTTGGCCGACGGCACGGTCCATGATTTCGGCACCCACGCCGACGCCCTGAACCGTCGCCTCCCGCCCAATATCTCCGCCTCCGCCGTCATCCGCGTTTGCCGCGAGGGGTTTTTCAACAAGTGCGCCCTCGCCGGCGATATCGGCTTTGCCGAGTCCTACATCGACGGCGACTGGGAGACGCCCGATCTCACCGCCGTGATCGCGTTCTTCGTGTTGAACGTCGACACCGCGCCTACCCTTGCCGGGGCCAAGCAGGCCCAAGATGCCGCCGTCAACTCGCTCCGTTGGCTCAACCGCATCGGCCATCTCCTCCGCCCCAATTCCCGGGCCACCGCGCAACGCAACATCAGCGAACACTACGATCTCTCCAACGATTTCTTCGCCCTCTTCCTCGACCCTTCGATGATGTATTCCGCCGCGAAGTGGGCGCAGCCCGGCTTCACCCTCGAAGCCGCCCAACGCGAGAAAAACGACGCCCTCTGTCGCCACCTCCGCCTCCAACCCACCGACCACGTCCTCGAAATCGGCACCGGCTGGGGCGGCTGGTCCCTCCATGCCGCGCGCACCTACGGCTGCCGCGTCACCACCGTCACCATCTCCCGCGAACAACTTGAATACGCCCGCGCCCGCATCGCCGCCGCCGGCCTCACCGACCGCGTAACGGTCGAGTTTCGAGACTACCGCGATCTCTCCGGCCAGTTCGACAAGATCGTTTCCATCGAAATGATGGAAGCCATCGGCCACCGCTACCTCCCCGAGTTCACCGCTGTCCTCCACCGCTGCCTGAAGCCCGACGGCCTCCTCGCCCTGCAGTTCATCACCTGCCCCGATTCCCGCTACGACCAGTTCCGCCGCGGCGTGGATTTCATCCAGAAACATATTTTCCCCGGCTCGCTCCTGCTCTCGCTCAACCGCTTCAACACCGAGCTCACCCGCGCCGGCGGCTTCGTCCTTCACGCCGTCGATGATTTCGGCCCCGACTACGCCCGCACCCTCCGCGTGTGGCACGACAACTTCCGCGCCCGCCTCGAACAGGTCCAAGCCCTCGGCTTCGACGAGCGTTTCATCCGTAAGTGGAGCTACTATCTTAGCTACTGCGAAGCCGCCTTCGCCCTGCGCAACATCTCCGTCGTCCACACGCTCCACACGCGCGCCAACAACCTCTCCCTCTAGGAGCCCGCTGGCGGGCGATTCCAGTCGCCAGCGCCCGCCAGCGGGATTCTACACTTCCGCCTCCATGCTCCTCTGCCTCCGTCTTCTCTTCATCGCCATTTTCGCCGCGATGCTCTGGGTCACCTCGTGGGCCAGCGTGGGCCAACCGCTCGGCGAATTCATCGCCGGACCCGTCATCCGCGACCGCTGGGTCGTCGCCACGCTCTTCGACGCCTACTTCGCCTTCATCGCCTTTTTCGTCTGGGTCGCTTGGAAAGAAACCACCCTCGCCCTCCGTGTCCTCTGGTTCATCGCGATCATTCTCTGGGGCAACCTTGCCATGTCGCTCTACCTGCTCGTCGAACTCTTCCGCATCTCCCGCTTCGACGAACTCGACCAGGTCTTCACCCGTCGCAATCCCCCCCGCCTCGCGCTTCCCGTCGGGCTCACCTTAGTCGGCGTCGCGATCTACACGCTCGGCTTCTGGTCGCTCCTCAAATGAGCGCGCCCGCCACTCCGCCCGCCGTCTCGCCCGACCCCGCGCCGCCGCCCGATCCCGCGGCACCCAAGCCATCATTTTTCCGCCGCCGCATCCTCGGCCCGATCACCGCGCAGCTCACCCAAGGCATCACCCCCGACCGCATCGCCTTCACGCTCGGGCTCGGCGTCGCCCTCTCCCTTTTTCCATTTCTCGGCTTCACCACGATCCTCTGCTTCGCCGTCGCGGCCGCTTTCAAACTCAACCAGCCGATCATCCAAGTCCTCAACCAACTCATGTGGCCGATCTGGATTCCGATGGTCGCGGTCTACATCAAAGTCGGCGCCGCGATTTTTGGCGCTGCCGCGATACCTTTTGATCCCGTCGAGGTTTCCCGCCTTTTCCTCACGTCTCAGGGCGAGTTCTGGGCCAAGTTTGGCCTGGTCGGCGTCCACGCGTTCACGGCCTGGATCATCAGCGTCCCCATCATCACGGCCATCCTCTTCTACGCCACCCGCCCCGCCCTCCGCCGCCTCGGCATCGCCCTCGCCCGCCGCGCCTGATTTATGTCCGCCTTCGTCCTCATCGCCCTCGCGCTCGCCGGTCTCTGCGCGCTCTTCGCCGCGCTCTACGTCGTCGCCCGCCGTTACGATAACTTCGGCATCGTCGACATCGCCTGGTCCTACGCCTTCGGCCTGCTCGCCCTCTTCTACGCCGCCACCGCCTCCGGCTGGCCCGTGCGTCGCGCGCTCATCGCGTCGCTCGCGCTCATCTGGAGCCTGCGTCTCGGCACCCACCTCGCGATCCGCGTCATTGGCCACCATCCCGTCGAAGACGGCCGTTACCTCCAGCTCCGCAAGGACTGGGCCGCCAATTTCGTTTCAAAAATGTTCTGGTTTTTCCAGATGCAGGCCGCGTCCGTCGTCCTGCTCGGCGCCGCGTTCATCGTCGCCTCCCTCAACCCCGCACCGTCCCTCCATCCGCTTGAAATCGCGGGCGCTGTGCTCTGGCTCATCGCGATCAGCGGCGAAGCCTTGGCCGACGCGCAACTCGCCGCCTTCAAGCGGAACCCCGCCAACAAGGGCCAAGTCTGCGCCGTCGGCCTCTGGCGCACCAGCCGGCATCCCAACTACTTTTTCGAATGGCTCATCTGGGTCGGGTTTTTCGTTTTCGCCCTCGGCTCACCTTGGGGCTGGGTCGCGATTCTCGGCCCCGCGAGCATCCTCTATCTGCTCCTCCGCGTCACCGGCATCCCCATGACCGAGGAACAATCCATCCGCAGCCGCGGCGACGCCTACCGCCGCTACCAACACACCACGAGCGCCTTCATCCCGTGGTTTCCGAAGAAAAAGTGAGCGACGCCCGACTCCCCTCCTCATCCGTGTCCATCCGTGGTTAAAAAATGATCGATTCCCTCCTAGAGAAAAATCTCCTCCCCGATTGGCTCCTGCGCATCGGCATCCGCCGCCTGCTCGCGCAGCGCATCCGTGGCGAGTCCACGACCTACCGCCGCGAGGCCTATGTCGCCGATCTCAAGACCCGCGCCCTCGCCGAGCAGACCGCCGCCGCCAACGAGCAGCATTACGAGGTGCCCACCCGCTTCTACCAACTCTGCCTCGGCCAAAACCTGAAATACTCCGGCTGCCTCTATCCCACCGGCAAAGAAACCCTCGACCAAGCCGAGGACGCCATGCTCGCCCTCTACGCTGAGCGCGCCCAGCTCGCCGACGGCCAGACCATCCTCGAACTCGGCTGCGGCTGGGGCTCCCTCTGCCTTTACAACGCCAAAAAATTCCCCCGCGCGCAGATCACCGCGATCTCCAACTCCCGTACTCAAAAAGAGCACATCGACGCCGAGGCGAAGCAGCGCGGCCTCACCAACCTCACGATCGTCACTGCCGATATTAACGTCTTCGACACCGCGCCCGCGCAATTCGACCGCGTGGTCTCCGTCGAAATGTTCGAGCACCTCAAAAACTACCAACGCCTCTTCGCCCACATCGCACGCTGGCTCAAACCCGGCGGGATGCTCTTCACGCACATCTTCACGCACCACCGGTTCAGTTACCATTTCGTGGCCCGCGACTCGACCGACTGGATGAGCCGCTACTTTTTCACCGGCGGCCAGATGCCCGCCCACGACCTCTTTCTCCAGTTCCAAGACGACCTCAAGCTCGTCTTCGACTGGAAAGTAAACGGCCGCCACTACCAACAGACCGCCGAGCACTGGCTCCAAAACATGGACGCCCACCGCGCCGAGATTTTCCCGATCTTCGTCCAAACCTACGGCGCCGAAAACGCGACGAAGTGGTGGGCCTACTGGCGCGTCTTCTACCTGAGCTGCGCCGAACTCTGGGGCTACCGCGCCGGCGAAGAGTGGCTCGTGAGCCACTACCTCTTCCGCAAACCCTAGTTATGCGCCTCGGCCGCCTACTCTTCTTTTTCTTCGCCGGCGCCGCCTCGGCCCTCGCGGCCGACGTCGCTACCCTCCTCGCCGACGCCAGCGCCGCTGAAACGCGTTTCGATTCCAAGTCTGCCCTCGAGCTCTACCTCGCCGCCGACGTCGCGCAACCCAACGACCCCTTCATCCTCCAGAAAATCGCCCGCCAATATTCCGACTCCACGCTCGATACCGCCGATCTCGTCGAGCAGAAAAAACTTTGCGACCTCGCCCTTTCCTACGCTAAGCGCGCTCACGCTCTCGCACCCAAAAACGCCGTCAACGTTCTCTCGCTCGCAATCTGCTACGCCAAAATTGGCTTCTACGCGGACAACAAAACCAAAATCGCCAACTCCCGCCTCGTGAAAGATTACGCCGTCGCCGCTCTCGCGCTCGATCCCGACTACAGCTACGCCCACCACGTCCTCGGTCAGTGGCACTATGAAGTCGCCTCTATCAACGCCACCACGCGTTTCCTCGTCCGCCTGATCTACGGCGGCCTCCCCGCCGCCTCGACCGCTGACGGCGTGCAACACCTCCGCCGCGCGGTCGCCCTCGACCCACAAAATCCTTCCCACCACGCCGAACTTGGCTTTGCCCTGCGCTCCGACGGACAAGCCGGCGCCGCGCAACAAAACTTCGCCCGCGCCCTAGAACTTCCGCCCCGCGCTAAACACGATCTTGAATCGCAGGCCCGCGCTCGCGCCGCACTTAACCGCTAGTAAACATCTGCGTCAAAAATCGCGCCTCGCTTTCGGCGGCGCCACTATTTTCTGGAAACCGCACCTCAGGGCTGCCGTGATAAATAGACGCCTCGTCTCCATGAACCTCCGCTCACTCCTCTTTACCTTTTTTGCCGCCAGCCTCACCGCCGTCGGATTCACCCAACCGTCCAGCCTGACTTTCCGTCCGGCTTTGATTGATACGTTTGCCAGCAGTTACTCGTATTCAGACGCGGGTGATTTCAAACGTGGCGCCACCACGATCGACGGCATCAGCCTGAGCCGCTTTGAATTCAGCGCCTCTGGCCGGGTACCCATCGCCAAAGACATTTTATTCAATCCCGGTGTGGCATACTCGAACACCACAATCGAGACGCCCGACAATACTCCGCTGCCCGAAACGGTGCAGGAATTCTCGGTGAACCTTGGCTTCCGCGGGCTCTTCAACAAAAAATGGGCCTACCTCGCCGCACTGCGCCCCGGCATCTATGGCGATTTTGAAGAAATCGGTTCCGACAGTTTCAACGCCCCACTTTACCTCGCCGCGTTTTATGTGCCGAATTCTCAGGTTACTTGGATCTTCGGCGTGACGGCCAACGCCTTCAACAAGCGCCCGGTATTACCTGTTCTCGGGTTCCGGTTAAAATTGGCCCAAGATCTACAATTCGACCTCGGCTTTCCGCGCACGGGCTTTTCCTACGCTTTGAATCCAGATTTCACCTTGCGCGCCGGGCTCAGCGTCTTTGGCGGCAATTACCGTATCACTAAAAATCTCGGCGTCCCCGCCCCTGGTATCCAGCGCCTCAACAATACCTATCTCGACCTCACTGAACTCCGCGGTGGCCTTGGCGTGACCTACAAAGCCGCCGCTAATCTAGAAATCGAAGCCGATTTCGGCTACACCGCGATGCGCCGCATAGAGTTCCCTGATCGTAACTACCGCCTCCGAGGCGATAATGTCACGTGGGTGAGCTTAGCGCTTAACACCCGCTTTTAAGGGGCCAATGCGACCGACGGCGTCGAGGTAAAATCACGCCGCAAATTTCCTCAGATACTTCAGCCCGACTTCCAACTCGTGCGGCAGCGGCGCCGCGATCGTCAGCAGTTCCTTCGTCGTCGGGTGTTTCACCGTCAACGCGCTGGCGTGCAACGCGAGCCGCGAGATCAAGGGCTTCTCGTCCGCGCGCCCTTTGTAGCCGCGCTTCAAACCCGAGAGCAGCAGCTTCACCTCGGGATCGCCGTAAAACACGTCGTTCAACACCGGCGCGCCCGCCGCCGCCAAGTGCACCCGGATCTGATGCGTGCGCCCCGTGAGCGGCCGGCACTCGACCCACGCGAAGCGCCCAAAATTCTCCAGCACGCGAAACTCCGTCACGCTCGCCTTGCCGCCCCGCCCTTTGAAAATCCGCATCCGCCCCGGCTGGCGTTCATCCTCGCCGAGCGCCTGATCCATCGTGAACTCCGGCGGCAACGCCCCATCCGGCCCGCGCACCGCCTTCACGACTTTCATCGCCCGCTCCGGCGGCAACACCACCACGAGCGCGAGATAAATCTTGCCGACCGTCTTCGACTGAAACTGCCCGCTGAGATAATCCAGCGCCACCTTCGACTTCGAGCAGAGCAACACCCCGCTCGTGTCCGCGTCGAGCCGATGGACGTTGGCCACGCCGTGGCCGAACTTCGCGTGCACGAGCCCCATCAGATTCTCCCGCTTTTTGTCCCAACGGTCGGGCGCGATCAGCAGCCCGCTCGGTTTGTCGAACGCGATGAACGTCTCGTCTTCCTGCAAAATCGGCGGCAGCGGCATGGACCGCTACTGGGAGCGCGGGCGCCCTCGCCCGCAATCTGAAATCTTCACCCGGCCCCCGCCGCGTTCACGGCGCGCTTACGTTACACCACCGTCGCGAATGTGTGACGTTTCGGTGACGGCACCGCTTTGATTTTGCCGCGCCCGCGGCACCGGGCCGTCGTACCACGATGCCCGCGCTCACGCTTTCTCCCGCCCTTTCGGTCTTCGCCGCCTTCACGCGGTTCACCCCGCCCCAACCCCTCCACACGTTCCTCCGCACCACCGGCTATAAGCTCCGCCCGCCGCGGCCGCTGCCCCACCTGTCCCCGTTCACGCGCGCCCGCGATGCCGTCCTCGCCTCCGGGGCCGCCGGCACTCACCAGCTCGCCACGCTGCTTATCGAGAAACGACCCGGCCCCGTGCCCACGATCGTGCTTGGCGGCTTCGTGCCCGACGCGACCGAACAGGTTTTTCTGCTGCGCGGCTTCTTCCTCAAGCAGGGTTCAGTTTATTACCTCAACTACCCGCGCGCCGGTTTCTCCCTCGATCTCATTTGCGCGCAACTCGACGACCTCGTCGCCGAGCTCAACCGCCAGGGCCAACGGCCCGCGCTCTTCGGCGTGAGCTTCGGCGCAGGCCTCATGATTGGGTGGCTGCGCCGCTCCCGTCTCGCCGGCCGTACCCATGAGATCGCGGGCACCATCCTCGTCAGCCCCGTCGCCTGCGCCGCCGATATCGTCGCGCCCGACGAACCCAAGCCTTCGACGCTCATCGGCCGCGCGCTCAAACCGTTCCTCGACGCGGGCGGCTCCGTTAACCCGGGGGTCATCGAAAAGGCCCGCGTCATCTTCACCAAAATGTTTGAAGCCGGCGCGCAGAACCAAGCCTCGCTTCGCGCGCTGATGACGGCCGCCGAATTGCGGCACCTCCACTCGCATGTGATCTCCGCGATCCAGTCCATCGACTTCACCGGCGCCTGCGAACGGCTCTCGGCTCTCCGCGAATTGCCCGCGCTCTCCGCGTGGGACGATGGCCCGCGTCCGTTGAGCACCGCTCCGGCGCTGGTGCTCTACGCCGAGAAAGAAACCGCCGTCCTGCACGAGCGCTCGCCCACGCGCGCCGCTCTCGCCACCACGTTGTCCGCGTTTTTTCCGGCCGGCACGTTGCAGGTGATCGGCGGCGGCACGAGCCCGGTTCAACACGCCTCGCTGATTTTCCACTACTTCCAATTCCTCCCGCCCATCACCGCCTTCTATCGCGGGCTGAAATCGGGTAAATTTCGACTGGCGGCGTGAATCCACTTGCCGCTCCCCGCCCGGCGGCCCTGCCTCGGCCGGTCTGAGTTCCCGAAATTATGCCCGTCTGGCCCAAGAGTCTCATCACCATCGGCACCGGCCTGCTCACGGCCCGCACCGCCTCACGCCTGCGTCGTAGAAAGACCGCCGTCGGCGACCAAGAAGCCACCTTGGCCCGGCTCACCGCCCAGTTTGCCCAGACCCGCTTCTGGCCCAACGCCGGAATTGGCGAGAAACTGGGTCCCGACGCCTTCCGCACCGCCACACCGCTGAGAACTTACGAGGGTTTCGCCCCGGCCATCGAAAAAATGAAGCAGGGCGAGGCCGATGTGCTCTGGCCCGGCACCTGCGCCTTTTACGCCGTCTCCTCGGGCACCACCGTCGGGCGCACCAAGTTTCTCCCCGTCACCGAGGGCATGCTCGCCCACTTCCGCAAAGCCGGGCTCGACTCCCTGCTCTACTACACGGCCCGGGTCGGCAACTCAGGCGTCTTCCGCGGTCGCCATCTGTTCCTCGGCGGCGCGACCAAACTCTCCGCCATCCCCGAGTCCAAACCGTTCCAAGCCTACGCCGGTGATCTCAGCGGGATCACCGCGCTCAATCTGCCGCCTTGGGTTGAGAAACACCTTTACGAACCTGGCGCCGCCATCGCCCAAATGGCCGATTGGCCCGCCAAAATCGCCGCCATCACCGCCCGCACTTCTTCGCTCGATATCTCTCTGCTCGCCGGCATCCCGAGTTGGATCCTCATCCTTGCCGAAGCGCTCCGCGCCCACTCGGCCCAGGGCAAGGCCCGCGCCGGTAATCTTCAGGGCATCTGGCCGAATTTGGAGTGCTTCGTCCACGGCGGCGTCCCCATCGGCCCGTTCGCCGAAGAGCTGCGCGCCGCCCTCGGCCCCGGCGTGAATTTCCACGAGGTTTACCCGGCTTCCGAGGCCTTCATCGCCACTCAGGATTCGGAAGCCATCGCGGGTCTGCGCCTGATGACCGACGCCGGAATTTATTACGAATTCCTGCCGATGGCCGATTTCGACGCCAACAACCTCGCGAATATCGGCCACAAGGCCGTGCCCCTCGCCGGCGTCAAAGTCGGAGTCGATTACGCGCTCTTGCTCACCACGCCGGCCGGTCTGGCGCGTTACGTGATCGGCGATATCGTGCGCTTCACGTCGATCGAACCGCCCCGGCTCGTCTACGCCGGCCGCACGCAGCTCCAACTCAGCGCGTTCGGCGAGCACGTCATCGAAAAAGAGCTCACCGATGCGCTCACCACCGTCTGCCACCGCCACCAGTGGAACATCATCAACTTCCACGTCGCCCCGCTCTTCGTGAATTCCACCACCGGCCAAACTCGCGGGCGCCACGAATGGTGGATCGAGCTCAAGCCTGGCACGACGTTCACTCCCGCCGGCCCGCAACTCGCCGCCGAACTCGACGTCGAACTCCAACGCCTCAACGACGACTACGAGGCCAAGCGCCTCGGCGGCGGTCTCGAAGCTCCGTTCGTGCGTCTCGTCATGCCGGGCGTCTTCGAACACTGGCTGCGCCACCAAGGCAAATGGGGCGGCCAAAACAAGACCCCCCGTTGCCGCAGCGACCGTCTCATCGCCGACGCCCTCGCCAAAATTACCCTTTTCGCCCGCGATTGAGCGGCTCCAAAAGCGGGCCTTCAGCAGCAGCCGTGGCACGGGCGTCTGCCCGTGGATTCGAATCCTCACGCCGCTGCGAGTCATGCCAATGGCTGTTGATTTTTAGACTGCGGGTTCCGAGGTGGCACGGGCATCGAGCCCGTGAATTTGAGGCTGAAACTCAACCGCGATTGGTCTCACTCAAAAAATTTTAGAAATCCCCAAACCCTGTGATTTGTTGGCACGGGCACTGCTGAAATCAGCTACGCACCCAATTAGGGTTTTGGGGTCGCGTTGGACCGGTGGAAGCCGGAATAGAAAATAGTGGGCCCGGCGTTAAGGGGTTATCGCCGGGCCTTTCTTTTTACTCAAATCGCTCGCTTCGCGCCCAACCGCCTCCGACCTAGCCGCATCGTTCCGCACGCCCCCAACTCCGCCCGACCACGCTCAGCGATTACTTCTGCAGATAGACCAGCAACCGCTGCTCGTAGCTCTCCACCGGCTCCGCCCCCAGCTTGCGGTCTCGAATCATCCCGGCCCGGTCGATGATAAACGTCGTGGGAATCGCCTCGACCCCGCCAAACGCCGCCGGCGTGTCTTCATCCGCCATCACAATCGGATAATTTATCCCCATTTTGGCCATAAACGGCTTCACCACCGACGGCCCTTTTTGGTCCAACGAGATTCCAACGATCACGAGTCCGTCTTTGCCGTATTTTTTCTGCAGCGCGATATAACCGGGGATTTCGGCGACGCACGGCGGGCACCAGGTCGCCCAAAAATCAATCACCACAACCTTGCCCTTAAAATCGGCCGACGAGACGACCTTGCCATCGACGTCCTTCAACTTCCACTCCGGCGCAGGCGTCGGCGGAACCGTCTCGGCTCGGGCCGATAGAGCGGCCACCAGAGCAAATGAAGCCAACAGAGCGGTGCGGAGCGTTTTCATCATGGGAAAGAAGATAGTGGTGAGAGCTCGCGCGGCAATTTTTCTTCCCGCATTTTTGCCCAAAAAATGGGCCGGAGCTCCTCCGGAGCGGGTCGTCGAGGAGAGCTGACTGGCCCATCGCCCCACGGTAATAATCGAGGCAGCACTCCGCCGATCGATGGAATTGAAAATCGTAGCGGTGCATCGCGCCATTTCCCGTTCCGTATCCTACGGTCGTTCCAGCCTGGGCCGAGCCCGCCTCAGCCGGAACGATGCCATTGAACCACGGATGGACCCGGATGAGCTCGGAGTTTCAGAGTGAACCAGTCCCTTCCTCACGAATCGATCGCGGGCACGGTTCGGTGATTCTGGTTCTTTCCGGCGGCGTTAGGATTTCCCCTCTGCCTCCGGGTCCATTCGTGTTCATCCGTGGTTCACCCCCTGCTGGGTTCCCCCTCAGGAGTCCCGCATCTCGGGCAGATCCAGCCCGAGGACGTCGATAAACTTCTTCATCGCCGGCGTAAGCACCCGGCCCTTGCGGTGCAAAATGGCCAGCGGCCGAGTAAAGGTTTTCCCCTTAAAATGCAGCATGACCAAGCTCCCTTGCTTCACTTCCTGCGCGACCGTCGCCTGCGGCACAATCGCGATGCCGTGCTCGATCTCCACCGCGCGCTTCACCGTCTCGATATTGTCGAACTCCATCACCGGCTCGATCTCCAGCTTATGATCGCGGAAAATCTGATCCACCGCCTTCCGCGTCGGGATGTCGGGATCAAAACCGATAAACTTCTGCGACGCCAATTCCTTCACTTCGATCTCCGTGCGCTTCGCCAAGGGATGCCCGGGAGACGTGATCAGGACCAAATGATCGTTGCGGAAAGGCAGCACCTCGATCTGACGCTGCTTGAGCGGAAACGCCACGAGCCCGAAGTCCACGGCGTTGTGCAAAATGTCTTCGTAGACGAGGTTCGAGCGGCGGTATTCCACGCGCACATTAACCGAAGGAAAATCATGCAGGAATTTTTTTATAAACGGCGGCAACTCGTGCAGCCCGATCGAGTAAATAGTCGAAATCCGGATCGTGCCGCTGATCACCTTCTTCATTTCCTGCAACTCGCACTGCAGCTTCTCGTAGGTGTGCAACATCTCCTTCGCCGACTCATAGACGCGGTACCCTTCCCGCGTGAGTTGAAATTGCTTCTGGCTGCGGTCGACGAGCAGCGTCTTAAAATGCCGCTCCATCGCCCGAGCTTGCTGGCTCACCGCCGACTGCGTGATGCCGTTCAGCTTGGCCGCCTTGGAGAAACTTTTGGTTTCGACCAGGTCGGCGAAGATTTTAAGGTTTTCAATTTGCATAAGCTGCGAGGATTTCAGCCCAAAGGAGCAACGGCTTAAGCATTGTCGCAAACCTCTTATTGAGGTTTTCAATCAGCCGCCACCGATTCCATGTTTCCCACCTACGCAGAATTTGTCCTCCGAGCCGACGCCGTCCGCGCCCAAGTCGCCGCCGCCTGTGCCGCCGCCGGCCGCGATCCCACCACGGTCGAACTCCTCGCCGTCACCAAGACCCACCCCGTCGCCGCCGCCGATTTCGCCGCCCGTTACGGCCTGCGCGCCGTCGGCGAAAATCGCGTCCAGGAAGCCGCCGAAAAACGCCCGCTCTGCGCCGCCCCCGCCCTCGCTTGGGAACTCATCGGCCACCTTCAGTCCAACAAGTCCAAACTCGCCGCCCAACACTTCGACCGCGTCCAAAGCGTCGACAGCGAAAAACTCCTCAACCACCTCGACCGCGCCGCCGCCGAGCTCGGCAAAGTTCTCCCGATCCTCTTTCAGGTCAACGCCGGCAACGACCCCGCCAAATTCGGCGCCGATCTCGCCGACACTCCGCGCCTGGTCGAGTTCGCGCGGACAAAAAAGAACCTGCGTCTCGACGGCCTCATGACCATCGCTCCCCTCGGCTCCACCCCGGCCGAAACCGCCGAGCACGCCGTCCGCACGTTTACGAATCTCCGCACCCTTCGCGACGACCTCGCCGCCCGCCTCGGCGTCCCCCTCCGCGAACTCTCCATGGGCATGAGCAGCGACCTCGCCCCCGCGATCGCCGCCGGCAGCACCCAGGTCCGCGTCGGCTCCGCCCTCTACGGCGCGCGGTAATTTCCGAAATCCGTCCGCCATCAACCGCCGCACTTCCAAAAATTCGCCCCATGGCGAATTTCATTAGCAGTCCCCCGCTCTTTTCTCCTCTCTGCCCCCATGCGATCCTTCCTCCGCTTCACGCTGCTCCTGCTCGCGGCCTTCACCCTCACCACCGCCGCCTTCGCCGCCGAATCGACTCCGGCCACCCTCGCCGCCAAACGCCCGCTCTCGCTCGACGACTTCGACGCTTGGCGCAGCCTCGCCTCACCCACCCTCTCCCGCGACGGCCGCTGGCTCGCCTACTCCTTCATGCCGCAAGACGGCGACGGCGAACTCATCGTGCGCGAACTCGCCACCGGTCGCGAGCAACGCCTCACCGTCGGCGCCCTCCCGCCGCCCGCCACCCAGCCCGACTCCGCCAACCCCGACGCCCCCCCCACCCTGCCCACCATCCGCCTCGCCTTCACCGCCGACTCCGCGCACCTCGTCGCCAGCACCTACCCCGCCAAGGCCGCCCTCGCCGCCGCCCGCAAAGCCAAGAAAAAGCCCGACGAAATGCCGAAACCCGGCCTCCTCTATCTCCACCTCGCCACCGGCAAATCCACCACCGTTGCCTCCGTAAAAAACTACCAGCTCTCCACGAAGACCGGCGCCTGGCTCGCCTATCTCAAAGAGGCGAAACCCGAAGTAAAAAAGCCTGAGGTCACCACGCCCGCCTCCGATCCCGACCAAGCTGCCCCTCGAGCCGCAACCGGCTCCGCCGCCGCCAAACCCGAGGTCGGCACCGATCTCGTCCTCATCGACCTCGCCGCCGCCACCCCCGCTGAGCGCACCTTCGCCGATGTCCTCGACTACAGCCTCGCCCGCGACGGCCGCACCCTCCTCACCACCATCGCCGCCAAAATCGGCACCGCCAACGGCGTTTATGTTTTCACTCCCGGAGCTCCCGCCGATACCGCCCCCGCCGCCCTCCTCGCCGGCAAAGGCAAATACCTGAAACTCGCTTGGGACCGCGAACAGACCCAAGCCGCCTTCGTCAGCGACCGCGACGACGTCGCCGCCACGCCTACCCCGAAAGCCGCGTGCTTCAAACTCTACCACTGGCCACGCGGCACCGCCGCCGCCGCCGAGCTCGTCTCCTCAACGACTACCCACTTCCCCGCCGCCTTTACCGTGAGCGACAAGGGCCCCATCGCCTTCTCCCGCGACGGTAAAAAACTTTACGTCCCCGCCGCCCCGCTCCCCAAACCCGCCCGCGACCCCGACGCCGCCCTCGACGCAGAATCCCGGGTCTCCGCCGATCTCTGGCGCTGGAACGACGATGTCGTCCAGCCCATGCAAAAAGTCCGCGCGACCCTCGAGCGCACCCGCACCTATCGCGGCGTTCTCGATCTCGCCACCCACCGCTACACCCAGCTCGCCGATGTCACCCTGCCCACCGTCACGCTCAGCGACGACGGCACCCGCGCCCTCGGCCAAGACGATCGCGCCTACCGCCGCCGCGCCGATTACGACGGCCGCTACACCGACATCCTCCTCGTCGATCCCCTCACCGGCGCCCGCAAACCCGCCCTCAAGGAACTCCGCGGCGAAAACGGCGGATCCGGCAGCGCCCCGGTTTGGTCACCCGACGGCCTCTGGGCTTTCTACTACCAGTCCAATCACTGGCACGTGCTCAACACCGCCGACGGCACCACGCGCAACCTCACCTCCACCCTCGGCGTGGCCGTCCACAACGAAGACCACGATTCTCCCTCGCCCGCCGGGCCCTATGGCCAAGCCGGTTGGACCAAGGACAGCCAGTCCCTCCTCGTCTACGACCGCTACGATGTCTGGCAGCTCTGGGCCGACGCCCGCCCCGCCAAAAATCTCACCGCCGCCTCCGGCCGCGCGACCAAGACCCAGCTCCGCGTCCAAAACATCGAGCCCATCGACGAAGACACCGACGACCGCGGCCTTGACCCCGCCAAGCCTCTCACCCTCCGCGGGGAGAGCGAGGAGACGCGCGCCTCCGGTTTCTTCCAAACCCGCTTCGACGCCGCCCCCGGCACCGCCCCGCGCCGCCTTCTCTGGGGCGACAAAAACTACCGCTACGTCACCCGCGCCAAAGCCGCCGATGTCCTGCTCGTAAGCGCCGCCCGCTTCGACGAGTTTCCCGACTACCACACCACCGATTCCGCCTTCGCCGCCCCCGCCAAAGTCACCGCCGGCGGCGCCCAGCTCACGCCTTTCGCCTGGGGCCGCGCCGAGCTCGTCCCCTTCCGCAACACCGACGGCATCCCGCTCAGCGCCGCGCTCTACAAACCCGCCGACTTTGATCCCGCGAAAAAATACCCGCTCATGGTCTACATCTACGAGCGCCTGTCGCAGGACGTCCACACCTTCAAAACCCCAGCGCCCAGCCACAACGTCAGTTTCCCCCTCTACACCAGCAACGGCTACCTCATCCTCACCCCCGACATCGTTTACACTGAGGGTCAGCCCGGCCAAAGCGCTCTGCGCGCCGTGCTCCCCGCCATCGAGAGCCTCGTCCGCCAAGGTTTCGTCGATGAAAACGCCATCGGCATCTCCGGGCACTCCTGGGGCGGCTACCAGATCGCCTACATGCTCACGCAGACCTCGCTTTTCCGCGCCGCCGAAGCCGGCGCCCCGGTAGGCAACATGACCAGTGCCTACTCCGGCATCCGCTGGGGCTCCGGCATGCCGCGTCAGTTCCAATACGAGAAAACCCAAAGCCGCCTCGGCCGCCCCCTCGCCGAAGCGCCGCACCTCTACATCGAAAACTCCCCCATCTTCCACGTGCAGCGCATCACCACGCCCCTCCTGCTCCTGCACAACGACGCCGACGACGCCGTTCCGTGGTATCAAGGCATCGAACTCTTCCTCGCCCTCCGGCGCTACGACAAACCCGCTTGGCTCTGGAACTACAATGGCGGGCTCCACGGCCTCCGCCGCCGCGCCGACCAAAAAGATTTCGCCCGCCGCGCCTGGCAATTCTTCGAGCACTACCTCCGCGGCGCCCCCGCCCCCGAGTGGATGGAAAAAGGCGTCCCTTTCATCGACCGCGAAGAGGAAAAAATTCGCTTCAATTCCGCAAAGTAGGGCGCCGCCCGCGTGCCGCCTTCCGCATTGCCTCCCGCGAAAATTCCTTCTCGCCTTGCCCGCTTGGAAACCACCGCGCCGAGCTCCGCCCAACTCTCCGCGCTGCTGCGCCTGCTTGACGACCCCAGCCCGTCCGTCCGCCGCGCCCTCCTTGCCCGGTTCACCGCCCTCGGCCCTGAAGCCGCGCCGTTTCTGCGCGAGCTCAGTCACGGCCCCGACCGCGCCCTCGCCGCTCACGCCGCTTGGTTTCTCAAAGAGCTGAAGTTTTCCGACCCCGTCGCCGAGTTCCGCACCTTCATCGGTTCACTCCACTACGAACTGGAAACCGGCGCCCTCCTGCTCGCCCGCACCGTCAATCCCGCCCTCGACGTGGGCCGTTGCTGTGAGCAGCTCGACGCCATCGCCGCCCGCTGCACCGAGCTCATCGCCGAACCCGCCAGCTCCCGGGAGAAATGCCGCATCATCAACCGCGTAATGTTCCACGAATGGGGGTTTCGCGGCAACGTCGAGCACTACACCGACCCGCAAAACAGCTTCCTCAACACCGTCCTCACGCGCCGCATCGGCCTGCCCATTTCTCTCAGCCTCGTCTACCTGCTGGTCGCCGAACGCCTCGGCCTCGCGCTCGAGCCCGTCGGCCTGCCCGGCCACTTCCTCGTCGGCTGCTTCGACGATGAGATTCCGTTCTACGTCGACCCCTTCGACCGCGGCCTCTTTCGCGACCCCGACGAGGTCATCGCCTTTCTCCTCGCCCAAGGCACCTCACCCCAGCCCGCCGATCTCATGCCCACCGCCATCCACGAGGTCCTCTGCCGCTGCTGCCGCAACCTCGTGCACCACTACACCGTTTCCGGCGAACCCGCCCGCGCCCGCCTTTTCGCCAGCTTCATCACCGATTTCGAGACCACCCACACCCGCGAGTCCGAGTGACCTTTCGCCATCCCCGTGAAGCCAGTCGTCCCAGCGGCCCGATCTCCCCGCTAGGCTTCTTCTCGCCCCACGGCAACCGCAGCCACTGACTTGATTTCCTATGGCCCGTCGCTCGTCCTGCCGCATTTGCGCCATCGTCGCTCGTCGGCATCTTTTTAATCTATGTCCATCCGGAAGTGCCCATTTCACGCGCCCTCAAATCCGCCGCTCCCCGGCCCGCCGCCCCCGCTTCAAACCGAAGAAATCACGGATTTCCTGAGCGATGCTTCCGCTTTTGGCATGTTGGCCGCACCCCTCGCAGAGCGCACCAATATCTACCGCGCCGCCCTCGCCGCCGGCCAACCCGCCCCGTTCACCACCGACGAACTCACCCATGCCGGCCGCATGGCCTGGCGCAACAACGCCCGCTGCATCGGGCGACTCTTCTGGCGCGGTCTAAAAGTGCGCGACTGCCGGCACCTCGCCGGAGCCGAGGCCATATTCTCCGAGCTCTGCGCGCACATCGCCGAGGCCACCAATTCCGGCTCGATCCGTCCGACGATGACCGTATTCGCCCCCTCCACCGCGCACCTGCCCGGTCCGCGGATCGAAAATCGCCAGCTAGCGGGCTACGCCGGCTATCGCGACGGAGCCCAGATTCTCGGCGACCCCCAAAACCTTTCTTTTACAGAACGCGCCCTAGCCATGGGCTGGATCCCACCCTCGACCAAGACCCCTTTTGATCTGCTCCCTTGGATCATTACTGGCACCGGTGAAAAACCCCGCCTCTTCCCCCTGCCACCCGGGCTCATCCGCGAGGTTCACCTCACCCACCCCACGCTGGCTTGGTTCGGCGATCTCGGCCTCCGCTGGTATGCATTACCCACCATTTCCGATCACCGGTTGATCGCCGCCTCGACCGAGTTCTCGGCCGCGCCGTTCAGCGGTTGGTATCTGGGCACCGAGATCGGCGCCCGCGATTTGGGTGACGAAGCCCGCTACCATCGACTCCCCGCCATCGCGCACCGGCTCGGACTCGACCTGTCGTCCCCTCAGTCTCTCTGGCGCGACCGCGCCCTGCTTGAGCTCAACGTCGCGGTCCTCCACTCCTACGCGGCCGCCGGCGTGACCCTCGTGGACCACCATACCGCAAGCGCTCAATTCATGCGCTTCGCCACCCAAGAGGAAAGCGCCGGCCGCCCGCTTTCCGCGCAATGGGATTGGATTGTTCCGCCGATGTCGGGCTCCACCACCCCGGTATTTCACCTGCCCATGACCGACCGCCATCTGTTACCCAATTTCTTTCCTCCGGCGAGTCCGGCCTGATCGGCGGGCCGCGTTTCTTGCTTTCGCCGCCGGACCCCCAACCCCACCCTGTTTGCATGGCGCCATCCGATCCCACGTGCAGTCTCGCCGATCTCGACCGCTGGTCTTTCCCCGGCACCGCTCTCGCCGTGCTCGGCCACCCGATCAAGCACTCGATCAGCCCGGCCATGCACAACGCCGCCCTCGCCGCGCTCGCCGTAAACGACGCCCGCTTCGCCGATTGGCGCTACTTCCGCTTCGAAGTCCACCCCGACGACCTCCCGCGCGCCCTCGAGCTCTTCCGCGCGAAAAATTTCCACGGCCTCAACCTCACGGTCCCGCATAAAGTCCTCGCGGTTGACCGCGTCGCCGCGATCGAACCCATCGCCCGCCCCATCGGCGCCATCAACACACTCCTGCACACGCCCGCCGGCTGGCGCGGACACAACACCGATGGCTACGGCCTAGCCGCGGCCATCCGCGAAACCCTCGGCCTCGAACTCACCGGCGCCCACGTCGTTCTGCTCGGTGCCGGAGGCGCCGCCCGCGGGGCCGCCGTCGAATGTCTCCAACGCCGTTGCGCCTCGCTCTGGATCGCCAACCGCACCGAGGCCAATCTCCACCCCCTGCTCGCCCATCTGGCCCCGATCGCAGCCGACATTCCGCTCCGTGGCTTCACTCCAGCCGCGCCGCCGGCCGATCTGCCTTCAGGCACCCTCCTCATCAACGCCACCAGCGCCGGCCTCCGCCCCACCGACGATTTGCCCGTCGATCTCGCCGCGCTTCCTCGTCCCGCCGCGGTCTTCGACATGATCTATAACCCGCCGCAGACCGCGCTCCTCGCCCGCGCGGCCGCCCTCGGTCTGCCCCACGCCAACGGACTCGCGATGCTCGTCCATCAGGGCGCCAAAGCCCTCGAAATCTGGACCGGTGCTCCCGCCTCCACCACCGCCCCCGTGATGGCCACCGCCGCCCGCGCCGCCCTTGGCCTCGCTTGACTCCGCCCCTTCATCCGCGACGTTCCCCTCATGCCCACGGTCACAGCCCGCAAACCCAAGGCCAAGTCCGCCCCACGCCGCGCCCCCGCCAAGTCCGCCGAAAAGCGCCAAAAAAATCGCGGCCCCTCTTTCGGCGAGTGGGCGCGTCGCGTCGCTGGGATGATGAAAAACGGCCCCTCCGATCTCTCGATGCGTGAGGGCTTCGGCAATTAACTATCTGGTCGATGCCGGTCCGGTCGTCGGCCTCTTCAACCGTAACGACCAATGGCACGCTTGGAGCGTGTCCGTGCTGACGGCGCTGGATGAACCGCTCGCCACGACTGAAACGATTTGGGCTGAAATCTGCCACCATTTGGGCAAGGAACGTTCCTGCCTGCTCGCAGCGATCGATGCCATAAGCACCGGCCGCCTCCGACTGATGCTAGGCTGGGACCGGCCTGCTCATATTCATAGTTTGCTCGAAAAATACCCCCAAATGGACGCCGGCGATGCCTCCCTCGTCGTCCTCTCCGAGCGCTTTCCCAAAGCCAAAATCATCACCACCGACGTCCGTGATTTCACGGTTTACCGCCGCTTCCGCAACGACGCCTTGCCCTTGATTCATCCCTAAACGTTCCGCGCCGGCCCGATCACCCGCAGGCAATCCGGCCGCACGCGCACGGAGATTTCCGCCGCGGTCTGCACCAGCTCCCCGTCGACGTGGATCGGCCCCGCCGCCGCCCGCGTGATCACAAAGCGCTCGCCCGTCCAACGCCCCACACCGGCCCCGCCGTTCAGCGAGCCCGCGAAAAGTCGCCCCACCAACGGCAGCCCCGAAACCCAGCCCACCGGCGGAATCACCACGAGATCCAACCGCCCGTCATCCACCCGCGCGCCGGGTGCAATGCGCGCGTTGTTCCCGAGCTGGTCGGAATTTGCGACGGTCACGAAGAGCGCGGGCCTCACCTCGACTTCGCCCGCCCCGGTCCGCAAGCCGTAGGCCTCGCACCGGTAACTCGAAAACGCCCGCATCGCCGCGACGAAATACGCCGCGACCCCGCGCCGCGCCAAGCGCTCAAAACTCGCCAGTACCGCCGTGTCAAAACCCGTGCCCATCGCACAGAAAAAGAGCCGGCCATTCGCCTCGCCCGCGTCGATGCGCCGCACATTTCCGCTCGTGAGCACCGCCAACGCCGCCGCCGGTCGGAGAGAAATTCCCAGATGCCGCGCGAGCCCGTTCCCGGAACCGCAGGGCACGATGCCCAGCGCCGACGACGAATCGACCAAAGCACCAGCGACTTCGTTCACCGTGCCATCACCGCCCACCGCCACCACCACGTTGGCCCCGGCCTTCACCGCCGCCGCCGCAAGCTCCGTCGCGTGTCCCCGTCGCTCGGTCAAAGCCACCGAACCTGTGACCTTAGTCGTCTTCAAAAACCCCTCGATCAACCGGAGCAGCTTGGACCGATCCCGCGCCGGGCCCGCCTGAGGATTGAAAACAAAACAGATGTTCAAAAACGAAAAGGGATTAAATCGACCGATTTGCCCATGAAGCGCGAAAGCTCGGAAGCGTCCAGCCTCGGCTTTTCATCTGCCCCCAGCCCCAGAGCCAGCGGCCGCACATCAGGGCGGACCGGATCGCTGTAATGCTGAGCTCTCTCTCCACCGCGCCAGCCCACCGAATCTTGCGCCCGGGGCCAGCCCCGAACGCAGTCCCTCACCCGGTTACTTCGCCGCAAACTCCGGCGCCAACTCGAGGCCGAAATAATCCCGGGCGTTGGCGAAGCAGATGTTCTTCACCATCCCGCCGACGAGGCCCATGTCGTTGGGAATCTCGCCGCGCGTGATGTCGCCGCCGAGCAGATTGCACAGCGTGCGGCGGAAATACTCATGGCGCGGATAACTCAGGAAGCTGCGCGAATCCGTCAGCATGCCGACGAAGCGCGAGAGCAAGCCGAGGTTCGAAAGCGAGTTGAGCTGCCACTCCATCGCCTCCTTCTGGTCGAGGAACCACCAGCCGCTGCCGAACTGGATTTTCCCGGGAATCGTGCCGTCTTGGAAATTCCCGACCATGGCCGCGAAGACGTAGTTGTCGGCCGGGTTTAGATTATAAATCACCATGCGCGGGAGCTGGTCGGTGGCATCGAGCGCATTCAGGTAACGCGAGAGCGCGACCGCCTGCGGGAAGTCGCCGATCGAATCAAAACCCGTGTCCGGTCCGAGCTTACCGAGCAGGCGCGCGTTGTTGTTCCGCAGCGCGCCGAGGTGCAGCTGCTTCGTCCAACCAAGCGCCGCATCCCAGCGCCCGAGCTCGAGCATCAGGTACGAACCATAGCGTGCGATGTCTTCGGCTGAGGGCACGCGGCCCGCCCGCGCCGCATCGAACACCGCCTGGGCCTGCGCGTGCGTGCAGGGCTCGGCCAACGCCGACTCCAGTCCATGATCCGAAACGCGTCCACCGATCGCATGGAAATCGTCGTGCCGCTGCTTCAGCGCGCCGAGGAAATCATCAAAGGTGCGGATGCCGTTCGCCGCAAATGAACCGCCCGCCGCTCCCGCGAGTTTCTCCATGTAAGGATTGAACACCGCCGGCGCACCCACCGCGAAGGCCTTGTCGGGGCGAAAGGTCGGATAAACCCGGGTCTTCAAACCGCTCGCTCGGATCTTCTGGTGTAGCTCGAGCGAGTCCGCCGGATCGTCGGTCGTGCAGACCACAGCGACCTTGGAGTTGGTCAGAAAATCATGCACGCGCATCGTGGCCAGCTGCGGATTGGCCCGCTCCCAAATCGAGTCGGCGCTCTGTGGATTGATGATGTCGGTGATGCCAAAACACCGCGCCAGCTCCAAGTGCGACCAATGGTAGAGCGGGTTGCGCAGCGTCTGCGGCACGGTCGCGCACCACGCGTCGAACTTCTCGCGCGGCGAAGCGTCGCCCGTGACGAATCGTTCCGCCACGCCGTTGGTGCGAAGCGCGCGCCATTTGTAGTGGTCGCCTCCGAGCCAGACTTCAGCGAGGTCGGCGAAGCGGTGGTTGTTCGCGATCTGCGCCGGCGGCAGGTGACAGTGGTAATCGTAGATCGGCTCCGTCTTCGCGAACGTGTGGTAGAGTTCGCGGGCGGCCGGATTTGAGAGCAGGAAGTCGTCGTGGATGAAGGCAGGCATGGGAGAAGTCTGAGGTAGGAGCCCGCTTGCGGGCGATTCAAGCGGAGAGATTGCAGGCGAGATCAGGGCGGAGCGGAATTTACCGCGCGATGCCGGCGAGCAGTGCGGCGAGAGTTTGGTAACCGGCGAGTTTCGCGCGGGCGGTCTCGCAGACGGCCGCCGGCGCGAGTCCGGTGTTTTCTGCGAGAAAGACGAGATAGGTCGCGATGTTCTTCGCGAAATTGAGCCGGCCTTCATCGCTGATCGCGTAGAAGCGCGCACGCTGCCGATAGCCCGCCGGCGTGTGGTCGCCGAGAGCGGCCTTCTCCGCCCGGCCGCCCGCCGCAAGCACATGGAGAAAATTATACTCGAACCAAAACATATGCTCCGGACTTGGCGCGAGCGACTCGATCGCCGAGCGCGTGACCGTCGGGCTGGAAAACACATCCACGCCCCGCCCGCACTTCGAGAGCGCATCGGTGACGAAGACACGCGCCATCTTCTGCTCCGTCGCATCGGCGCTGTAAGCACCGAGAATCGCGAGCTCGACCGTAAACTTATACCAGTCACGCCACAGCGCTTGGTCCGCAGGGTTTTTCGAAGCGAAGAGCGCGCGACCCATCTCGTAGGTGTAGCGGCCACTGGTCTTGATCTCTAGGCGGCCGCCCGTGACCTCGCCCATGACCTGGTAATTCTCGGCGGATTTGCCGGAGCCCGAGTGGAAACCGATGCTCGCCCCAAAATCTTTGCACACCGCCCATTGTTTTTCGATGAGCCCGCGGAGCGCGACGTTGTCGGGGTACGGCATGTTCTTTTGGAATCCGAAGGCCGGGGCCACAAAGTGGATTTTCATCCCGAGCGCTTCGCAGAGCGCGAGCATGATGGCGGTCGTCTCGGGCGTCGTCAGCCCGGGCAACTCGTCGATCGAAAGCTCGCGGAGGTAGGCGCGGCCCGCATCGGTCGTAAAAAGCTTCGCCCGGGCGGCGGCATATTTGTCGTCGCGCGCTTTCATCTTTTGCAGCGAGGGCCAGACGTAGGCGAGGAGCTTGGAGAAATCGGCCTCGTTCAGGTGCAGGGGCGTCCCTTGCGGACGCCCGCGGGTGTCGTCCAGCGACGCCCCTACTCCGGCCACTCGGGCTTTGACCGTCGCCATCAGCGCGACCGGCACGTGGGCCGCGCACCACGCCGCGGCATCGTCGGCGACTTTTGTCTGCGCCAACTCCGGCGAGAGATCGAACGTGATATAGCTCGCAAGCACGCAACCCGTGACCAGCGCATCTTCCCGAGAATCAAATTTTCCGCCGATCGGCTGGTGGTCGGCATTGAACGACCAGGCGATCCCGCGCGTGTGAAACCCCGTCTTCAACTTCGACAGCACGCAGCCGTGGCTCATGCCTTCGACGCTCTGACCTTGGTGACCCTCGGGGACGTTGGTGCCGATGAAAGGAAAGGGCACCGAGTCGAGTTTGCCCGCGAGCATCACGTCGGTATCGTAGACGAGTTCGCGCGGGATCGAGTTCTGGTTGGCCGTCACGCCGATGCCGAGCTGCGCCATCGCCCACTCGACCGCCGGCCAATGCAACGTCGTGAAGCGCGCGCCGACCCCGAGTGTGCTGCGGCCCAGTTGCGCCGTGGCGCTGGGGAAAATTGTCGAGGCGGGGTTGTGCTCTTGGATGAGATTCTTAAGGCGCAGGAGATTGGCAAAAGTCGCGGGAAAAATAACCGCGCCGGTTTTCAACGCCGCGCCATCTGCCAGCAAACCAACCGTTGCTTCGCCATCAGCTGGATCGAGCCGCCACGCGCAGTCACCGGTAGCAGTGTCCTCCAGCAACGTCCAGGCGCCGGCCGCCGTTTCAAAGCGGCTGTGCGGCCAGACGTGGATCGACTGCGCGTTTTCAATCGCGGCCCGCAATCCCGCCCATTCGAGGCAAAAATCGGGCGACACGCAGGGATTGGTCGCGATGCGCAGATTGTGCTGTAGGAGAAACGTGTTGATGGCGGACATGAGGTTTTGGAGGGGGAAAACGTTAAGCGAAAACGGTCTGCCAGTTGCGATCAAGCCGCGTCACGCGCGCACCGGAAGCCGAGATTGGTCGTGGCACTGTCGGGCGCGTTGCTGCTGCGCGCGTCCGTGCGGTAGCGGTTGCAATAACTCGCATGGCACAGGTAGCTGCCGCCACGCATCACCCGCCGGTCGCCGGTGCCGGGGCCCGTCGGATTCACGCAGGGCTGCCCGCGCGCTCGCTCCCGGTAGGTGGCCGCGTCGAACCAATCCGCGCACCACTCCCACACATTGCCCGTCATTTGATACAGGCCGTAGCCGTTGGCTCGATAACTCTTCGCCGGAGCCGGTCCGAAATAGCCGTCGGCCTCGGTGTTCGCGGTCGGAAATATCCCTTGCCAGACGTTCATGCGGTGACGCCCCTCCGGCTCAAGCTCGTCGCCCCAGGGGAACCGTTTTTGCGCGAGCCCACCGCGCGCGGCGTATTCCCACTCGGCCTCGGTCGGCAGGCGTTTTCCCGCCCACGTTGCGAAAGCGACCGCATCGCTCCACGACACCTGCACCACCGGGTGTGCCCAGCGTTGCTTGATGTGCGAACCCGGCCCCTCGGGATGCCGCCACGTCGCCCCATCGACCCGGCACCACCACTCGCTCCCCAACACGCGCAGCCGCACCGCCGTCGCCTGTTGCTTGGGCGAAAGGTGCCCGAAAAACACAAAACTCCACCCGAAGCGCTCGCTCTCGGTCTTATACCCAGTTGCGTTCGCAAACGCGTTGAACTGCTCGTTCGTCACACACGTCGCGTCGAGATAGAATGCCGCCAACTTCACCGCATGGCCCGGGCCTTCGCCGTCGAGCGGAAAGCCGTAGTCGCCATCCGTCCCCATCAGGAACTCGCCCGCCGGAATCAGGGCCATGCCCGTCGTCGACCCCGCCGCCGGGGATACCTCAAGTTTTGGCCCCACCGCCGCGACGGCAGCAGTGGTTTTTGGGCGCCCGGGCGCGCAACACGAGTCCATGGAATCGGTCTTCAAGCGTCCCCAAGCCGGCAGATTTCAACGGCTCTGACAACCCCCGGAGTTTCTTCTGCGCTTCGCCTCACTTTCGTGGTTGCCCGCCCCTCGCCGCCCTCTCTGCTCGGCTCTCTTTTTCAAAAACCAATGGAATTGCCCAACCCCGACCACGTCCTGCGTGTCACGCAGGAACTCAACCTCAAGGTCCACCAAGTCGCCGCCACCGCGCAGCTTTTTGCCGAGGGCGCCACCGTGCCGTTCATCGCCCGCTACCGCAAAGAGGCCACCGGCGAACTCGACGAGGTCCAGATCACCGCCATCCGCGACCGCCTCGAGCAAATGCGCGCCATCGACGAACGCCGCGCCTCCATCCTCGCCTCGCTCAAGGAACGCAACCTCCTCTCTCCCGCCCTCGAAAAAGCCGTCAACGCCGCCGATTCGCTCACCGTCCTCGAGGACATCTATCTTCCGTTCCGGCCTAAAAAACGCACCCGCGCTACCATCGCCA
>Ga0209617_10000162_pt1 | contig 26717 bp, 22 predicted proteins | sample LakEriepJuly2011_2_FD_187459 | JGI IMG/M metagenome (GOLD analysis project Ga0209617, IMG submission 187459) | Freshwater microbial communities from dead zone in Lake Erie, Canada - CCB epilimnion July 2011 (SPAdes) (version 2) | ecosystem: Environmental > Aquatic > Freshwater > Lentic >...
GGCCACGTAGGTGGCCAACTGCTTGAGTTCGCTGTGGGTGAACAGCTTGGCCTGGCTGCCCATGATGGCGTTGGCCCGGCCGATGTGCGGGTTGCGCTCGGTCTGGTAGGACTTCAGCGCCACGTACAGGTAGTCGGCATGCTGGCCAGCGATCTTGGGGTAACTGGCGTCGATGGGCTTGTTCAGGTCGGCGCCATGGCAGGCCATGCAGTTGCCCTTGGTGAGCAGGGCCTGGATGTCGGCGGTCGGTGCTGCGGGGGCGGCCGTGCTGGCGGGCGAGGGGATGTCCTTGCCGCTGACCTCATAGAAGGCCGCCACGTCGGCGATGTCCTGGTCGCTCATGGACGCGGCAATGCCCTTCATCGTCGGGTGCTTGCGCTCGCCCTTGCGGTAGGCAGTGAGCGCCGCGGCGATGTACTTCGCGTTCTGTCCCGAGATCTTGGGCACCTTGTGCACCTCGGGGAAGCTGGCCTGGTAGCCCGCGATGCCATGGCAGCCGATGCACATGGCGACTTTCTGGCGGGCTGCTGTCGCGTCGGCCGTGCTGTCTGCATTCTGGGCATGGGCGGCGGTGCTCAGGCCAGTGGCCAGGGCGATGACGGCCAGGGAGGTGAAGCGCATCGAGGGTGTTTTCATGGGTCGTCGGTCAGGGAGGAATGTCCGGCAGGGAAAAACACAGGGTTCGGACCATTATTGGGGCTCGCCCTATACTCGAACACAGTAACAACCCGGTTGAGTCTGCGCATGAAATTCCAAGGAACCGACGAATACGTCGCCACCGACGACCTGAAACTCGCTGTGAATGCCGCGCTGAAACTCCAGCGGCCGCTGCTCGTCAAGGGCGAGCCCGGCACCGGCAAGACCATGTTGGCCGAGCAAGTCTCGATGGCGTTGGGCATGCCGCTGTTGCAATGGCACATCAAATCGACGACCAAGGCCCAGCAGGGCCTCTACGAATATGACGCCGTCAGCCGCCTGCGCGACAGCCAGCTCGGCGAAGAGAAGGTCAAGGACATCCACAACTACATTGTCAAGGGTGTGCTGTGGCAGGCCTTCGATGCCGACCAGCCAGTGGCCTTGCTCATCGACGAAATCGACAAGGCGGACATCGAGTTCCCCAACGACCTCCTGCGTGAAATCGACCGCATGGAGTTCTATGTGTATGAGACGCGCCAACTGGTCAAGGCCCGCCACCGGCCGCTGGTCATCATCACTTCGAACAACGAGAAGGACCTCCCGGACGCCTTCCTGCGCCGTTGCTTCTTCCACTACATCCGCTTCCCTGACGCCACGACGATGAAGCAGATCGTCGATGTGCACTTCCCGCACATCAAGCAGGATTTGCTGTCGGCGGCCATGCGCCACTTCTACGAGGTGCGCAACCTGCCGGGCCTGAAGAAGAAGCCGAGCACCTCGGAGCTGATCGACTGGCTCAAGCTGCTGGTGGCCGAGGACATCCCGGCCGAGGCGCTGCAGAGCAAAGACGAGAAGGTCAGCGTGCCGCCGCTGGTGGGCGCGTTGCTCAAGAACGAGCAGGACCTCAGCCTGTTCGAGAGGCTGGTGCACATGGCCCGCCACAACCGCTGATCACCGCTGCCGCTCGGCGGCCCTGGCGGCCCCGGCGGCCCCGGCGGCATCAGGCAGCTCGTGCGACAGCCACCTCCACCCGGTTGCGTCCCTGGGCCTTGGCGCGGTAGAGCGCTTCGTCAGCGCGGCGCAGCAGCACGTCCATGGCTTCATCCGGATGCGTGGCGCAAGCCAATCCGGTGCTGATGGTCACGCCCAAGGTGTCGCCGTGCCAAGTGATGACGCGTGCCTGCACGGCAGCGCGCAACCGCTCTGCGGCCTGCATGGCGCCGTCGTGCTCGGTGTGGGGCAGCAGCACGCAAAACTCTTCGCCGCCATAGCGTGCCACGCGGTCGACTTCGCGGGCCTGCTCGGCCAGTGCAGTTGACACCTGGCGCAAAACCTCGTCGCCAGCGGCGTGACCCAGCAGGTCGTTGATGCGCTTGAAGTGGTCGATGTCCACCAGCAGCACCGAAAAGGGCTCGTTGAAACGCTGGAGGCGGTGCGCCTCGCGGGCGAGGCATTGCTCGATCGCGCGGCGGTTGAGCAGACCTGTCAGGCTGTCGTGTTGCGACAGGTGCTGCAGCCGGTTGACCAAGCGCATGACCACGATGTAGCCCTGCACGAAAGCGATCACGATGGACAGCACCGAGGTCACGAACACCAGCGCGACCTGGCGCACTTCCAGCGGGGGCAGGGCGTGTTCCCTGGTCGGCCCCGTGAACACGGCCAGGCCGGTCAGCGCGAACACGAAGGCAGCGGCGCACAGCACGGTGCTGGACGCGATGGCCGTGCCGCGTCGGAATTCCCGAGCGATGGCGCTGTGGGTTTCCTTGACGCACTTCAGCAGCAGGGCGACCATGACCAGGCAGGAAACGAAGGTGCCCAGGGATGGCCAGCCCAGCGGGGCGCACAGCAGCAGGTTGAAGGCGGCGACGCCGACGATCAAGCGCACGAAGTCGGACGTGGTGTGCGGCAACCGCAAGAAAGACAGCAGACCGCGTCGCAGCGAGGCGGCACCCAGCACCGCCAGGGTACAAGCCACCATCACCTGAACGTGGCTGTGGTTGCCGCCTTCGGTCACCGTGATCAGCAATGCTGCGCCGTTGGCGATGCTGGCGCGCATCCATTCCGATGCTGCGCGCCGAGACAGGCCCATCCAGGTGCCGCCGATCAGCCACATGGCCGTGGTCAGGCTGTGCATCAACAGGATGTAGGCCGTCAGCAGCAGGTGGGGAGAGGTGTGCATGCGCGCGGGAACTCCAACTCAAGGTCGCCTGGGGTGTCGGATCGTGGCCCTGCCCGGACAGGACAGTCGTTCAGGGGTCAAAATAGCGCCAGATTCGCAGGACAACCTATGCTCATCGACTTCTTCTTTGCCTTGCGTGCGGCCCGACTCCCGGTGACCATCCCCGAGTACCTCAGCTTGCTGGAGGCGATCAAGGAGGACGTCATCGAGCCGTCGGTGGACGATTTCTACCACCTCGCGAGGATGTCGCTGGTCAAGAACGAAGCGCATTTCGACAAATTCGACCGCGCTTTTGCCACCTATTTCAGGGGGGCCTCGGCCGCGCTGGAGATGGGCAAGGACATTCCCTTGGATTGGCTGCGCAAGCACTTCGAGCGAGAGCTCACGGCCGAGGACAAGGCCAAGATCGAAGCCATGGGCTGGGACAAGCTCATGGACCGCATCAAGCAGCTGCTCGAAGAGCAGAAAGAGCGCCACGAGGGCGGCAACAAGTGGATCGGCACGGGCGGCACCTCGCCCTTCGGCGCCCACGGCTACAACCCCGAGGGCATCCGCATCGGTCAGGACAAATCGCGCAACCGCAGCGCGGTGAAAGTCTGGGACAAGCGCGAGTTCAAGGACTACGACGATTCGATCGAGCTCGACACCCGCAGCATCAAGGTGGCCTTGCGGCGCCTGCGCAAGTTCGCCCGCCAGGGCGCGGCCGAAGAGCTCGACCTGGACCACACCATCCATGCCACGGCGGCCAATGCCGGCATGTTGGACATCAAGATGGTGCCCGAGCGCCACAACACCGTGAAGGTGCTGCTGTTGATGGACGTGGGTGGTTCGATGGACGACCACGTGCACCGCGTGGAAGAGTTGTTCTCGGCGGCCAAGAGCGAGTTCAAGCACCTGGAGTTCTTCTACTTCCACAACTGCGTCTATGACTTCATGTGGAAGAACAACCACCGGCGCTTCACCGAGAAGGTCCCGACCTGGGACATCCTGCGCAAGTACAACAAGGACTACAAGCTGATCTTCGTGGGCGACGCGACCATGAGCCCCTACGAGATCCTGCAGGCGCACGGCAGCGTGGAATACAACAACGAGGAAGCGGGTGCGGAGTGGATCTCCCGCCTGACGCACGCCTTCCCCAACCACGCCTGGATCAACCCCGAGCCGCAGGGCGTGTGGGGCTACCGCCAGAGCGTGTCGATCATGCAGCAGCTGGTGGGTGGGCGCATGTTCCCCATGAGCCTGCAGGGCCTGGAAAGCGCCATGCGTCTGCTGAGCAAATGAGCTTGTCCTGGCGGCGTTGTCTGGCCTGGACTTTGGCGTGGCCACTGCTGGCTTGGTCGCAGCTTGCGCCCGTGGTGCCGGTGATGCCCGAGGCGTCAACGGCGGCGAGCGCTTCCGCATCCGCAGCCACGCCGCAGTCCATCACACCGCCTCGGCCAGCCCGTCAGGCGCTGAACTGGCGCCTGGTGGTCGATGCGCCATCGCCCCTGGACAGGTTGCTGGAGGCCAACCTTGATTTGGCGCGCTTTCAGCAGGATGCCAATGTCAGCCGAGGCGAGTTGCGGCGTCTGGTCGCGGCGGTGCCCGAGCAGGCGCGCAGTCTGCTTGATGCGGAGGGCTACTTCGCCGCGCAGGTGCGCACCCGCGTGCAGGAGGGTGAGGCAGGCACGGACAGCACGGCGACACCTGCGTCCGACGATGCGCCCTCATCTGTGCGCAACGAGGTCACCGTGACCGTGACGGTCGAGCCGGGCCCTCGCACCGAGGTGAGCCGGGTGCAGTTCGTGTTTGAAGGGGCACTGGACCAGCGACTCTCGGACGCCGACCCGGTGGCCCAGGCGCTGGCCGATCAGTTGGTCGCCAAGTGGGCCCTGCCCGAGGGTGAGGTGTTCCGCCAGTCCGACTGGTCAGCGGCCAAGTCCGACACCTTGGCCCGGCTGCGCGCCGACACCTACCCCCTGGCCTCCTGGAGCGGTACGTCGGCCACGGTCGATGCCACCGAGCACACGGCCAGCCTCTTCCTGGTGGCAGATTCGGGACCGGCGTTCGCTTTCGGCCCCATCCATGTCGAGGGGCTGCAGCGCCAACCCGCCTGGGCCATCGCCAACCTGGCGCCCTTCAAGCAGGGTGGACCCTACCGCGAGCGCCAGGTGCTGGACTGGCAGGAGCGCATCCAGAAGTTGGGCCTGTTCGACAGCGTGTTCGTGTCGCCTGCACTGGACGCCAGCCACCCCGAGACCACGCCGCTGGTGGTGCAGGTCCGTGAGCTGCCACTGCAGTCGGCCACGGCAGGCATCGGCGTCAGCAGCGACAACGGCCCTCGCTTGTCGCTGGAACACCTGCACCGCAATGCCTTCGGGTTGGATTGGCAGGCCAAGACCAAAGCGCAAGTGGGCAAACGTCTGCAGGACGTTCAGCTCGACTTCACCTCGCACCCGTGGGAAGGGCACAAGCGCGGCCTGGTGTCGGTGCAAACGACGGGCCTCACCGACAACGACAACGCCATCACCCGCAGCCAGCGCGCGCGCGTCGGCTTGTTGCGTGAAGGCGAGCGCCTGGAGCGCGCCGATTACCTCGAACTGCAGCATGCCAGCGTGCGATCGGCGGCCGACGTGCTGGTGTCCAATGCCACTGCCCTGAGCGCCACCACTCAATGGATCTTCCGTGACGTGGACAACCGCCTGCTGCCGACCCGGGGCACGGCCTCGATGGCCCAGTTGACCTTCGGACGCACCTACTCGGCGCTGGACCAGGATGGCTTCTTCGGCCGGGCGCACACGCGCCTGACGGGCTACTTGCCGCTGCCACTGGCCTGGCAACTGACCGCACGGGGTGAGGTGGGGCAGGTGCTGGCCAACGAGTCCGTTAGCGTGCCCGACACCCTGCTGTTCCGTGCGGGTGGCGATGACTCGGTCCGGGGCTATGCCTACCGGTCGCTGGGTGTGGAGATCGCCGGTGTGACCACGGGTGCGCGTTCGGTGGCCACCGCCAGCCTGGAGCTGGCCCATGCCTTGCCGGTGCGCGTGTCGGGCCTGCAAGGTGCCATTTTTGCCGACGTGGGCGATGCGGCCGACCGTTTCAGCAAGATGTCGGCCAAGCGCGGGTACGGGGTCGGCGTGCGCTGGCGCAGCCCGGTGGGACCTTTCCGCCTGGACGTGGCCTATGGCGAAGCGGTGCAGCAATGGCGTTTGCACTTCAGCGTGGGGGTCAGTCTGTGAGCGAGGCGCCACGAGGTGAGGGGCGCGTGATGGCGGGCGCCGCCGGCCTGTCAGCGAGCGTGTTGGCCCGTGTTTTGCGCGCCTTGCTGATGGTGCCCTTGCTGACCGCGTCTGCCCTGGGGGCGCTTTGGGCCCTGGCCCATGGCGAGGTCTTCAGTGCTTGGTTGGTGCGGCAGCTGCCGGGTGTGACCGTCACGCAGGCCCGCGGCGCGCTGTTGGGTGACTTCAGCGCCGACCGCATCGACGTGGTTCTGCCCCGTGGCGGGCGGCTGTGGCTGGTGGGCGCGCGCTGGCAGGGGCTTCGCCTGGTGCTGGACCCCAGCGCGCGTTTTGGCATGGGCCTGCGCGTCGAGGCTGTGTCGGCCCAACGCCTGGAGCTGAATTGGGTGGCCGATCCCGCCAGCCCGCCTGCGGCCATGCCGGACAGCCTGCGCCTGCCACTCTCGGTGAGCATCCCGACGGTGCGCTTGGACGAAGCCCGCAGTGCCCTGTGGGGGGCGCCTTTGCAGCAGCTCCGGTTGTCACTGCAGCTGAGGGACGATGCGCACCAGGTGCAGCTGCAGTCCGTGCAATGGTCGGGCTGGCGCTTGGGGCCGTCGGGCGCCAGCTTGCGCATGGGGACGTCCGCGCCTCTGGCGGTTCAGACGTCACTGGTGGCCGTGGCACAGGCCGCGGTGCTGGATGCCCCTGCGGGCGCTCCGGTTGCAGGCTTGCCCGGCGAGGTGCGTTTGCAAGCGCAAGGCCCTTTGCGCGACCTGCGCTTGCAAGGCTCGGCTCGCTGGACCGAGGTGAGTGGCGAGCAGCCTCAACTGGACTTGGACGCCCGCCTGCAGCCTTTCGCCGCTTGGCCGCTCGCCCAGGCTCGCGTGGTGGCACGTGCGCTGGACCTGTCGGCCTTGCAGCCGGGGCAGGGCGCGCCGGACAAGGCAGGTGCGTCGCAGGCCTGGCCTCGCACCCGCCTGGATGGCACGCTGAGCCTGGCGCCTCAAGGAGCCCAGGGCTTGGTTTTGGACATTGACCTGCGCAACACTGGCGCCACCGCATGGGGCCAAGGTGGCTTGCCGCTGGTGGGGGTGAAGGGGCAGCTCCTGGTGCCCGAGGGCCAAAAGCTGGGCCAGGGGGCAGACGCTTTGCAGCATGCCCGTGCGGATCTGGCATGGTCTCTGCCCACCTTGCCGGGACGTGCGCCGGCCACGGTGACTTTGCGAGGCGAGTGGGGTGCGCGCGAGGCGGTGCGTTTGACGCTCGACGGGGTGCAGCCCCAGGCCTTGCACACCGCGGCCCCACCGCTGCTCTTGCAAGGCGAGCTGCGCTTGCAGCCCCATTGGGCGACAGACGCCGCCACTGCGTCCATGCCGCGCGATCGGGCCACACCGGTTTTGCAGCGCGTTCAGATCGACGCCCAGCTCGGTGGCGTCTTTGGCCGCGAGCATGCCCAGCGCGAGCGGGCAGCCGCCTGGCCTGCAATTCGCCAGCCCATCGCGGTGGACTTCGATGCCGAGTGGCGCCCGACACTGTGGTCCGTGCGGACCTTGCGCTTGCAAACGGGGCCGGTGTCTGCCGCGAAGTCGGGCAGCGAGGCCAGCTTGCGCGATGTGCGTCTGCGCTGGCTGGGCGGACAGTCCTGGCAGGCTCAGGGCGAGTTGGCCGTCGAGCGCTTCGATCCCCAAGTCTGGCTGCCCTGGCCCTCTGGCATGGACCGGCGCAACAGCCTGTCTGCGCAAGGCCGCTTCGACATCGACCAGCGCGGGCACGGCTTGGCCGACCTGTCGCTCTTGCCCAGCACGTTGGCCGGCCTGCCCGTGCGGGGCGAGGCGCACTGGCGCGCCAGCGAGGCCGCTGCCATGCAGCTCCAGGCGGACCTGGACGTGGCGGGCAACCAGGTGCGGGCGCAAGGGCAAGGCACGGCCCAACAGCCCTGGAACGGCGCCTGGCAGGTGCAGGTGGCGGCAGGGCAGTTGCAGGCCTTGAGCCCCCTGGGGCCGCTGCTCGGTCTGCGGCAGCTCCAAGGTGCCTTGCAAGCCGATGCACGTTGGCAAGGTGGGTGGCCGCCACGCGACGGCCACGGCACCTTGAGTGCCCGCGAGTTGCGCCTGACCCGCAACGACGGCACAGCCGTGTCGTTGGCGTCGGCGGTGGGCGATTGGCATTGGGGCGGGACTTCGGGCGCGCTGGCGTCCACGCCTTTGCACCTGCAGGCCACGCTGCAAGGTCTGCGCGCCAGCGGTCTGCAGATCGATCAGGCCCAGGCGACGCTGAACGGCAGCCTGTCGGCCCACCAGTTCCGTTTGACAGGCGATGGTCGGTTGCTGCCCTCGCCGGGTGCTGCCTCTGGCGCCAGCAGCGGCATGCCGGGTCGCCTGGTGATGGCATTGGATGGCGGTTGGCAGGGCAGCCAGTCCGATGGCCAGTCCGCGTTGGTGGGCGACTCCGTTTGGCGCGGACGGCTCCTGCAGGCCAGTGTGGCGGCCAGCGATCCCACTGCGTCACCCAGGCCCCCTGCGCCTCCATGGCTCCAGGTGCAGCCGACCGACATCACATGGCAGCAGGGCCCGGGCGGGCGCAACCTCGTGGTCCAGCCCACGGGTTTGCAGTTCATGGGAGCTGAGCTCAAGGTGGAGCGCTTGCGGTGGCAAGGCGGCGCACCCACGGCTTCAACCGTTGCCGGCGACGCCCAGACCACCCAGTCGCTCGACCTCCTGCTGCGCTTGGCCCCGCTGAACCTCCCGCAGTGGCTCGCGCGCTGGCAGCCGCAGGCGGGTTGGGGCGGTGACCTCACGGTCGGAGGGCAGCTGCGCGCGCTGCGCCAGCCCGGTCGGCCCTGGGAGATCGACGCCGAGCTGGCGCGGCAGTCGGGCGACATCACTCTGTCAGAGCCCACGGTCGAGGGGCAGACGGCCCAGCGCCTGGGCCTGCGCGAGGCTCGCGCCAGCCTGAGCGTGCGCAATGGCCAGTGGACCTTGCAGCAAACGCTGGACGGCCGCGTGCTGGGGCGTCTTTCCGGTCGCCAGACCGTGCAAGTGCGGGATCCGATGGCGTTGCCGCAGGCCGACGCGACCTTGTCGGGTGAGGTGGACCTGCAAGTGGCCAGCCTGCGGCCGCTGGCCACCTGGGCTCCTGCCGGCTGGCGCCTCAACGGCCAGCTGCAGGCCCGCGCCCAGATCGGCGGCACGCTGGGTGCGCCGCGTTGGTCGGGGTGGGTGCAGGGTGAGCAGCTCTCGGTTTCTCAGTCCCTGCTGGGCGTGCACCTGAGTGAGGGCCAGTTGCGCATCGACCTCGACGGCGAACGTGCCCGGCTGACGCGCTTCGTGGCGTCCGGCGGGCCGCAGGGTGGGCGTTTGCTGGCCGATGGTGAAGCCAGGCTGGGTGCCTCCCCCCAACTGCAGTTGCATGTGCAGGCCGAGCGTTTTGCCGCGCTGCAGCGCATCGACCGGCGCATCGTGCTCAGCGGCGAGACACAAACCACCGTGAGCGCCGACAGCCTGCAGGTGAGAGGCCGCATCCACATCGACGAAGGCCTCATCGACATCGGGCATGCGAGCGCCCCGACCTTGGGCGACGACGTGACCGTGCGCCGCCGTCCGGGTGCGCCGTCGGACGACGGCGACGTGGCCACGTCCGACAGCGGTGGCGGTCGTGCCAGCGGCAGCGGCCAGCGCAAGGTCGATGCTGAGATCGCCCTGGACCTGGGCCAGCAGTTGCGCCTCAAAGGTCATGGCCTGGACGGTCTGTTGGTGGGGCAGCTGCAGGTCAGCACGCCGTCGAACAAGCCAGCCATCAAAGGGGTGGTCAAGCTGTCGCAAGGCAGCTTTGCCGCTTACGGTCAGAAGCTGCGCATCGAGCGCAGCACCATCACCTTCACCGGCCTGATCGACAACCCGCGCCTGGACATCCTGGCCATGCGCCCGCAGCTGCCGACGGCCGATGAAAGCGATGTGCGCGTGGGCGTGCGCATCACCGGCACGGCGCTGGACCCGCGCATCCGCCTGTATTCCGAGCCTGCGCTGTCAGAGACGGAGCAGCTGTCCTGGCTGGTGCTGGGGCGTGCGCCCACCGGCCTGGGTGGCGCCGACATCGGCCTGCTGCAATCGGCCGCCGTGGCCTTGCTCTCGGGCGACAGCCGCGAGGGACTGACAGACAAGGTCATCGGGCTGTTGGGCCTTGACAACCTCTCGGTGCGCCAAAGCGAGGGCACGGTGCGCGACACCGTGGTCAACGTGGGCAAGCAGGTGTCACGCCACTGGTACGTGGGCTACGAGCGCAACCTCAACGCCACGGGTGGGAACTGGCAGCTGATCTATGCCCTGGCGCAGCGCTTCAAGCTGCGCGCCCAGGCGGGAGAAGACAACGCGGTGGACTTCATCTGGCAGTGGCGGTGGGACTGAGCGCCGGTCAGGATCCCGGTGCTCGCGTCAGTGACCCGCGTGCAACTTCTTTTGCAATTGCCGCGTGCCCCACCAGATGCCCAGCAGCACCAAGGGTATGAGGGCTCCCGCCAGGAGCTCAGGGTTGACCGGCAAGCCCGCGGCCTTGCCCGCCTTGCCCACGTACAAGATCAGGCTGACCACGTAGTAGGCGATGGCCGCGATCGACAGGCCTTCCACCGTGGTTTGCAGGCGCAGCTGCAGTTCCTGGCCGCGCGTGAGCTTTTCCAGCAGTGTCTGGTTTTGCGACTCGGTGGCGATGTCCACGCGCGTGCGCAGCAGGGCGCTGGCGCGTTCGATGCGCTGCGACAGCGAGCTCAGGCGCTGGGCCGTGGCCTGCACCGTTGCCATCGCCGGGGACACCCGCCGCAGCACGAACTCGCCCACCGTCTGCGTGCCGGGGATCGGTGTTTCGCGCAGCTGCTCGATGCGTTGCTCGACCAGGGCGTAGTAGGCCTGCGTGGCCGTGAAGCGGTAGAGGTGGGTGGCGGTGGCGCGCTCGACGGTGGCGGCCAAGGCGATGAGCTTGTCCAGCAGCTCCTGGTCGGAGGCGTCCTTGTTTTCCATGCGCGCCGTGATCTCGGCCAAGCGGGCTTCGGCCTGGCCCAGCATGGGCGCCAGTTCCTTGGCCAAGGGCAGGCCGCGCAGGGCCATCAGGCGGTAGGTTTCCAGCTCCAGCAGGCGCTGAGAGATGCGGCCGACGCGCTGGTCCGAGGTGTTGGTCGGCGAGATGACCAGCAGGCGCTCGAAGCCGCTGTCACGCAGGCGGAAGTCCGTCATGGCACAGGAGCGGCGGATGCCCAGCAACGAGGCCAGGGTGTCGCGGCCATCGAACCAGGGGGCGGCGGTGGCGCGCATGGCCGTGGTGTCATCGACATCGCCGTGCACCATGGCCATCATGATGGCGGCCACCGTCTTGCCGGGGATGCCGGCCAGCCAGGCCACATCGACCGCCAGCGACTGCATCAGCTTGGCTTCATGGGCGGCACCGTTGTCGACATCGCTGCGGCTGCCCGCGAGGGCTTCATCGGGCAAGGCCTGCACGATGGAGTAGCGGCTGAACTCGGTGTGACGCTCCCACTTGAGCGTGTGCGTGGCAAAGCGCAGGCGCACGAAGTTGCCCGACAGCGCCTGCAACGGCAGGTCTTGCTGGCCGGGCAGCGCGCGCAGGTGGGCCCATTCGTCCTCTCGGCTCACGCCCTCGTTGAGCACGGCCACATAGACCACCAGAGCGGGCAGGCGGATGCGCGCTGGCGGGCGGGCGTGGACTTCGTTGTGCAGCAGCGCTCGCTGGGCGTCGTCGGCGGGCAGAGCGCGGGGCAGGGTGGTGTGAGGGGCATCCATGCGGCGTCCTCAGCGCAACTTGCCCAGCATGGCTTCCATCTGGTCCAGCACGGCGTCCACGACCTCGGGCGTCTGTGCCGTCGCCGTCGCATCATCGGTGTCCACCGAGCCCAGACGCTCATTGAGCTCCTGGGCCATCAGGCAGCGCACCATGCGCAACCAGGTGCTGTCCAGCGCCTTGCGCACGGCCGACATCTGCACGGCAACCGGCTGGCAGGGCTCGCCCGCCTCGATCATGCGCTGGATGCCGCGCAACTGCCCCTCGGCACGTTTGAGGCGGTTGAGGATGTCTGTGCGGGCGTCGTTGTCCAGGGTGGTCATGGGCAGGGAAGTGTCGACAATCCCGGCAGTCTATGCATACCCGGTGGGGTAGGCAAGGGTGTTGGCCTTGATCAACCCGGGATCAGCACACTGACCTCGGGGCGAGCCGGGTCGTGGAAGACCTTGACGCGCGCGCCCACGGGGTAGGGCGCCAGCGCCTGCTCGGCTTCTTCGCGGGTGAAATAGTGACGGCCGAAGGCCTGCAGGCGGTTGCCCTCGTGGATCACACCCTGGACGCTGTAACGGTAGCGCACCTCGGCCATCCAGTCGTTTTTGCCGGCTTCGGGTTCGCCCGACTGGGCGTTGAAGGGCCGTGCGCGGGACTCGGTGATTTCGCCTTCCACGCTGGGCCACTGCGGGCTGGCCTGCTTGATCTGCCAGGCGCGCCAGGCCAGGAAACAGAAGGCCAGCACGAAGGCGGCGACGATGTATTTGCCAAGTTGGTCGGGCATGCCGACATTGTGCCTGCGCCGATGCTGGCTCGGCTTTTTGGGCGAAGATGCAGGCCGCACCGAAGCGACATGGCCATGACGACCCCCACCGACACCTCCACCTCCTCCCACAGCCCCTTCTACGCCCACCTCGCCCGTCTGCGCTACATCAAGCGCTGGGGCTTGATGCGCAACGCTGAGGAGGAGGACGTGGCACAGCACAGCTGGGAGGTCGCGGTGCTGGCGCACGCGCTGGCCATCATCGCCCGGGACGTGTTCCACAAGCCGGTGGACCCGAACGCCGTGGCCGCGCGGGCCCTGTTCCATGACGCCACCGAAGCCATCACGGGTGACCTGCCCACGCCGGTGAAGTACTCACCGGCCATGCGCCACGCCACGGCCAACCTGGAAGGCGAGGTTTGCCGCGAGATGGTCTCGCTGCTGCCGCCAGCCTTGCAGACGTCGATGACCGCGGTGATGGACCACGAGACCTGGCCCGGCGACGAGGCCGTGCTGGTCAAAACCGCCGACCGCCTGGCGGCTTGGCTCAAGTGCCAGGCCGAACTGCGTTTCGGCAACCCAGAGTTCGCGCAGGCCGAGCAGCAGATCCGCCGCAAGCTCGACGAGCACATGACCGACGAGTTGCGCTACTTCCTCGACACCTTTGCGCCGGCCTTTGCGCTCACGCTCGACTCGCTGATGCAGGGCGATTGAGGCGGCGCAGCAGCCTCAGCCTCAGGCACCACCGGCCATCAGCGCCACGTTGCCGCCCGCGGCCGTGGTGTTGATGGTCACGGTCTGCTCCACGCAGAAGCGTGGCAGGTAGTGCGGGCCGCCGGCCTTCGGGCCGGTGCCGCTGAGGCCTTCGCCGCCGAAAGGCTGCAGCCCCACCACCGCGCCCACCGTGTTGCGATTGACGTAGACATTGCCCACTTGCGCTTGACTGGCCAGCGCCTGCGCGCGGCTGTCGATGCGGGTCTGGATGCCCAGCGTCAGGCCATAGCCCAAGGCATTGACCTGGTCGATGACCTGGGCCGCATCGCCCGACCAGCGCACCACCTGCAGCACCGGCCCGAAGATCTCATCCTTGACCGATCGGATGCTGTCGACCTCGAAGGCGAGAGGCGACTGCAGTTGCGGCACCTCGCCCTCACGCGGGCTGCGATCGGGCCACAGGGCGCGGCCATGGGCTCGCAGGCGCTCTACCTGAGCGCGCAAGGTCGCGTGCGCTTCGGCATCGATCAAGGGGCCGACGTCGGTGTCGATCCGGGCCGGGTCGCCCACGCGCAGCTCTTTCACCGCGCCTGCGATCATCGCCAGCGTGCGCTCGGCGATGTCCTCGTGCAGGCACAGCAGGCGCAGCGCCGAGCAACGCTGCCCGGCCGAGCGGAAGGCGCTTTGCAGCACAGCGTCGCAGACCTGCTCGGGCAGGGCGCTGGGGTCGACCAGCATGGCGTTGAGGCCGCCGGTTTCGGCGATCAGCGGCACGATGGGGCCGTCCTTGGCCGCCAGTGCCCGCTGGATGAGTTTGGCCACGGCCGTCGAGCCCGTGAAAGCCACGCCGGCCACGCCCGGGTGCGCCACCAAGGCCGCACCCACTGTCTCACCCGGGCCATGCAGCATCTGCAGCACATCGGACGGCACACCCGCCTCGTGCAACAGGCGCACCGCGGCCAGGGCCACGCCCGGCGTTTGCTCGGCCGGTTTGGCCAGCACGGTGTTGCCTGTCACCAGGGCGGCGGCCACCTGGCCCATGAAGATGGCGAGCGGGAAGTTCCAGGGGCTGATGCAGACCCACATGCCGCGCCCGTGCAGGCGCAGGGTGTTGGTCTCGCCGGTCACGCCGGGCCACGGGTCAGGCAGGTTCACCGGCGCCATCACGCGCTCGGCCTCGACCGCGTAGTAGCGCAGGAAGTCGATGGCCTCGCGCACTTCGGCCACGGCATCGGGCCAGGTCTTGCGGCCTTCGTCGACCAGCAAGGCGCAGAACTCGGGCAGGCGCGCTTGCAGGGCATCGGCGGCCTGGCGCAGGGTGGCGGCACGGGCGCTCACCGGGCTGCGGCGCCACGCGGGGACGGCGGCCAGGCTGCGTTGCGCCGCCGCGGCCACGTCATCGCTCGAGGCTTCGGCCACGTTGGGCAGCACGGCGGTCTGGCGGGCTTGCAACAGCGCATCGCGGTCGCGACGCACGCTGAGCTCCACCCCCAGGCTGTTGGGTCGCGCCGGGCCGAACAGCTCGCGTGGCAGCGGCAGGCCCGAGGCCGGCAGCAGGTGCAGTGGCGAGCGCAGCAGTTCGTCCACGCCGCAGGCTGGGTCGGCCAGTTGATGCACGAACGAGGAGTTGGCGCCGTTCTCCAGCAGGCGGCGCACCAGGTAGGCAAGCAGGTCGCGGTGCGGTCCCACCGGGGCGTAGACGCGGCAGCTGACCAGCGGCTCGCGCAGCACCTCGCGGTACACCGCCTCGCCCATGCCGTGCAGGCGTTGCAGCTCGAAGCGCGCGCCGCTGCGCTCGGCCATCTGCAGCAGGGCGGCGATGGTGCCCGCATTGTGCGTGGCGAACTGCGGGAACAGGGCATCGGGTGCGGCCAGCATGGCGCGGGCGCAGGCCAGGTAGCTGATGTCGGTGTGCTGCTTGTGCGTGAACACGGGGTACTGCGCCAGGCCCGCCTCCTGGGCGCGCTTGATTTCAGCATCCCAGTAGGCGCCCTTGACCAGGCGGCACATCAGCTTGACGCCGTGGCGGCGCGCCATCGCGATCACGTGGTCGACCAGCTCCAGCGAGCGCGTCTGGTAGGCCTGCAGGGCCAGGCCGAAGCCTTGCCACTGCGGGTGTTCGGCCGCAATGCGCGCCACCAGCGCCTCGGCCACATCGAGCGAGAGCTCCAGGCGGTCCACCTCTTCGGCGTCCAGCGTGAGGTTGAGGTCGGCCCGCGCGGCGCGCTCGCACAGCGCCCACACGCGCGGCACCAGCTCGGCCATGACGCGCTCGTGCTGCGCTTCCTCGTAGCGTGGGTGCAGGGCGCTCAGCTTGATCGACAGCCCGTCGGCCAAGGCCGGGGTGTGGGCCTCGCGCTGGCTGGCCGCGATGGCGTCCAGCGCGTGTTCGTAGCTGGCCAGGTAGCGCTGCGCGTCGTCTTCGGTGCGGGCGCCCTCGCCCAGCATGTCGAAGCTGAAGCGCACGTGTGGCTGGGCGCGGTGCGTGCGGGCCGATTGCGCCAGGGCCTGCCCGATGCTTTCGCCCAGCACGAACTGCTGCCCCAGCAGCTGCACCGCCCGCACCGTGGCCGTGACCACCGCCTTGGCCCCGAGGCGGGCTGCCAGCCCCGTGTGGCCATCGGCATCGGGCAGGAACTTCTTCGACAGCGCCACCGCGGCGTGCGCCAGGCGCCCAACGGCCGATTCGGCATGACCGGCACCGCCTGCGAAATCGGCACGGCCCAGTTGGTCGGCCGTCAGCGCGATGGCGGTGTCTGCGTCGGGCACGCGCAGCAAGGCCTCGGCCAGGCGCATCAAGGCCAGGCCTTCTTTGCTGGAAATCGGGAACTCTTGCAGCAGGGATTCGAGCGCCCAGAACGGGGCCGGGTGGGCGCGCACGGCCTCGACCCAGGGGCGGGCCTGGCGAGCGACCGCGGTCCAGTCCAGCGCACCCTCCAGGCTGTGCAGGCGGTGGCGCACCACGTCGGTTTCAAGGCGGTCGGGGGCGGGCAGTCGCATGGTCTCGTCCTGGGTGAACATGGCGAGATCTTGCGGCGGCAGGGTCTGAATATTTCTCTGAAAAAAGGCCTTATGGCCGATGAAAACTCGCCGACGCGAGCCCTGATCTCAGCCCAGCGACGGGAAAGCGTGTTTCAGACCAGAGATCAGCATCTCGATGGCCATGGCCGACAACAGCAGGCCCATGAAGCGCTCCAGCGCCACCAGGCCCGACCGGCCCAGGCGTTTGGACAGCACCTGCGCCGAGGCCAGCACCGCCCAGCCAACGAGCATCGCCAGCACGATCGCGGCCGTCCAGGACCAGGCGCGTTCGGGTTGCCGCGAGGCCAGCAGCACGACCGTGGCCAGCGCCGACGGCCCGGCGATCAGCGGGATGGCCAGTGGCACCAGCAGCGGCTCGCCCTCCGACTCGCTCGACGAGACCTGCACGCCCATGCTCGGGAAGGCCATGCCGAGTGCGATCAGGAACAAGATCACGCCGCCCGCAATCTCCAGCGATTCGTTGGTCAGCCGCATGGCTTGCAACAAGCGCTCGCCGGCCAGCATGAACAGCAGCAGCATCAGTGTGGCCGCCAGGCATTCGCGTGTGATGACCCACAAGCGCCGTTCAGGCGGCACGTCTTTGAGCAGGCTGATGACCACCGGGACGTTGCCCAGCGGGTCGGTCACGATCAGCAGCACGATGAAGGCGGAGAGGAGGTCGTGGGTCATGGCGTCAGCCCTTGTGGAGCGGTGCCGAGGCGGTCGTGTGGCGTGGCGCCACGGGCCATTGCGACAGCACCACCCCGGTCACGATCAGCGCCGCCCCCACCAGCGCACGACCCGCCAGCACCTCGTTGATGTACCAAACTGCGGCCAGCGAAGCGAACACCGGCTCCAGCCCGTAGATGAGGGCTGCCTCAACCGCACGGACCCGCGCCTGCCCCCAGGCCTGCAGCCACACCATGCCGGCGCTGGCCAGCAGCCCCAGGTAGATCAGGCCGGGCGCGTGTTCGGTGGCACGCGCCATCAGCGAGGGCCCGGCAGTGTCAGGCAGCAGTTGCATGCCCACCCCGGCGGCTACCAGCATCACGACAGATTGGATGGCGGCCAAGCGCTCTGGCCGGCAGGGTTGCTGTGACTTGCCTGCGTACTCGAACAGCAGCACGTAAATCGCATAGAAAAACGCACTCAGCAGCGTCAGCGAATCGCCGCCATTCCAGGGCGCAGCTTCGTAAAACAGGCCGAACATCCCGGCCACGCTGAGTGCCGCGCCGGCCAGCACCGGCCAGCCCAGGCGTTGCCCGAGCAAGGCGGCCAGCATCGGCACGATCAGCACGTTCAGGCCGGTCAGGAAGGCGTTGCGGTTGCTGCTGGTGAGGCTCAGGCCCTGCACCTGCAAGGCCGTGGCCACGAACATCACGCCGCCCATCAGCAGCCCCCAGCGCCACTCCTGCGGACGCGTGCCCCGCAGGAATGGCACCAGCACCACCATCGCCACCGCGAAGCGCAGCGCGATGATCTCCAACGCATGGAGATCACCGCTCATGGCTTTCATGGCGGGGAAGGTGGTGCCCCAGACGACGGTGACCAGCACCAGGGCCGTCAGGCCCAGTCGATGTCCCTGCACGCGGTCAGTTGAAGGTGTAGCGCGCCATCAGGTTGACGCGGGAGAGGTCGCCCTTTTCTCCAGTCAGCGTGGTGCGCTGGCCGAAGATGTATTCGGCGCCCAGGTCGACGTTCTTCACCGGTGTATAGATCATGCCCAAATGTGCTTGGTACAGGCGCTTGTTGATGCCGTACTGACCAGACCCCAAGTCGTTGGCCAAGGCGAACTTGTTGTACTCGTTGCTGATGTTCTGCTGCCAGCCGTACACGAAGTTGGCGCGCAGCATGTCGCTCTGCTTGTACTGGTAGCCCACGACCACGCCAGCGGCCTTTTCCAGCAGCAGGCGGTTGTTGGTCTCGTCGAGGAAGGCGCCTTCGATGTAGTTGAAGTAGCGACCAATGCCGTTGCCGTACGTCACGCCCAGGCTCAGGCTGTCTTGGCCGCCACGCAGCTTGTACAGCGCGGTGCTGCCAAAGCCGTAGCCGCGCTTTTTCACGCTGAGCGAGCCGACTTGGATCGGGTCGCCGTTGCTGTCGGTGTAGTTGCTGTCTTTGCCCGCATCGCGGTTGATGCCAATCTCCTGTGTGACACCACGCAGGCTCAGCGCGCCCCACTCGAAGGCGCGGTCAAAGCGGAGTACCACATCAGGCAGCTTGGAGTGCCCCGACTTCTGGATGTAGCCACCACGGTCATACACGTAGCTGACGGGGTTCTCGAGTGCAGCTGTCAGGGAGCCGATCTCCGGCGAGGTGTAGGTGTAGCGGATCACGCCTTGGCGGATGAAGGTCGAACCGATGGGGCCGTTGAAGTCGACCGTCTCGGGCGAGTTGTCGACGTCCATGAAGGTGGACCAGGTCTGACCGATCAGGAAGCCGCCCAAGGTGCCATAGGCTTGGCGCAGGCGGAAGTTGTAAGAGTTCAGCGCTTGTTGGCTGAGCACGCTTTGCGTGGATTTGCCGGCAGCGGCATTGCCAAGGCGTGGGTCATTGTTGAAGTCGCCCTCGACCTTCACACCCAGGGTGCCATACGCGGTGGGAGTGGCCGACTCAACGCCCAGGCGTGACGTGCGGGCGTGGATGTAGGTCTGGCCTTTTCGCTGCGTCGACCCGTTGATGGGAGCGTAGGGCACGAAGGTCGAGTAGTCGTTGTCGGAGTTGTCGCCGCTGAACTCGCGCACGGCGTTCAGCTCGGCATAGCCATACAACTTGATCGACGTCTCCGACCCCGGCAGGCGGAAGCTGCCCGGGATGTCACCCGCGACCACGGCGTCCTTCTGCTTGAGCTCCAGCACCTCCAGGCGCTCGGTCAGGGCCGGGTCGGCCACCGGAGCCGGGGCCGCTGCGGCCATGGGCGCTGCAGGTGCAGGCTTTTGCGCCTTCATCTCGTTGAGCTCTTTGCGCAGGCGCAGCACTTCGTTGCGCAGCTCTTCGAAGTCCTTGGCCGACTGGGCCATGGCAGGCAGGGAAGTCACGGCGGCGGCCAACAGGGCCAGGGTCAGGGCGCTTCTTTTCATGTGAGACCTTTGGGTGTAGGTGGGTGTGGGGTGAACCAGATGCCGCGTCAGTGCGCGACCTGTCCGAGGAAGGCGCGGATGCGCGGGTTGTCTTGTTGCTCGAAAAACTCGGCCGGTGGGCGATCCTGGACGATCTCTCCCTGGTGCAGGAAGAGCACACGGTCGGATACCTCCCGCGCGAAGCCCATCTCATGCGTCACGATGACCATCGTCATGCCCGAGCGGGCCAGCTGCTTCATCACGTCCAGCACCTCTTTGACCATTTCGGGGTCGAGCGCCGAGGTGGGCTCATCGAACAGCATCACCTTGGGTTCCATGGCCAGGGCGCGCGCGATGGCCACGCGCTGTTGCTGCCCGCCCGACAGGGCGAATGGGTGCTTGTGGGCGTGTGCTTCCATGCCCACACGTTTGAGCAACTCCATCGCCTTGGCGTCTGCCTGCGTTCGGGCTGCGCCGTGCACGCGGCGCGGTGCCAGTGTCACGTTTTCCAGCACCGTCAGGTGCGGGAACAAGTTGAACTGCTGGAACACCATGCCGACATCGCGGCGCAAAGCAGACAGGCTGCTCGGGTCGTCACCGACCTCCTGGTTGTTGAGCAGAATGACGCCGCTGTCGTGGGTCTCCAGGCGGTTGAGCATGCGCAGCAGCGTGCTCTTGCCGGAGCCCGATGAGCCGAGGATCACGGTCACTTCGCCGGCATTGAAATGCGTGCTCACATCGCGCAGCACGTGGTGGGCACCGAAGGTCTTGTTGACCTTCTCCACGCGGATGAGTGGCTGTGTCATGGCTGGCGGCCCTCCACGTCGTAACGGCGCTCGACAGCGTCGGAAATCTGCGTCATCACGGTGGTCAGCACCAGGTAGATGACGGCCGTGGTGATCAGGGTGGGCATCGGCTGGAAGGTGGCGGCCTGCACGCGGTTGCCCACATTCGTCAGTTCCACCACACCGATGGTGTATGCCAGCGACGAGTCCTTCAACAGCGACACGATGTTGTTGACCAGCGATGGCAAAGCGACCTTCATGGCCTGCGGGAAAGTCACATCGATGAAGGTGTGCCAGTTCGACAGACCCAGCGATTTGGCCGCTTCCATCTGGCCCTTGTGCACCGCCAGCAAGCCGCTGCGGATGGCCTCTGCGTTGTAAGCACCGACGTTCAGCGCGAGTGCCACGCAGGCCGAGGCGAAATCGCTGAGTTGCAGCGACGGCACCAGCGACGGCAACGCGAAGTACACAAACAACACCTGCACCAGCAGGGGCGTGCCCCGCATGACCCAGATGTAGGTGGATGCCAGCCAGCGCAATGCAGCCACCTTGGAGAGCTTGCCCATCGCCGCCATGAAACCGATCAGCACGCCGGCAATGCCGGCGACCAATGTCAGCTCCACTGTGACGCGGGTGCCCTCGGCGAAATCAGACGCGCTTGGACCGATGGGCTCAGGCGCCCAGCTGAGCGGGATGGCCATCAACCACAGGATCAGAACAAGCACGCTGCCGGCCACCGCCATGGTGGCGCTGCTGCGCGCCTGCCTGCTCCAGTTGGCGGGCCAACTCGGCAGGGAGAAATTCATCGTGATGCCCCTGCGCTCACTTGCAGCGGATGTCTTCGTTGAAGTACTTCTTGGACAGCGCGGCGTAGCTGCCATCGGCCATCACCTCGGCCAGGGCCTTGTTGTAAGCCTGCGCCAAGGACTGGTTGCCCTTGGCGACAGCCGCAGCGATGCGCTCCACGAACACCAGGTCACCGATCTTCATGCCGGCGTCGGGCGAGCCAGCCAGGGCTTGCTTGGCCACAAAGCGGTCGCTCACCCAGGCGTCCACGCGCTTGCTCAGCAGCGCGCTGCGGGCATCGACGTCGCGCGGGAAGTTCTTGACCTCCTTGACGCCGGGCAGCTTCTTGACGCCTTCGAGGTAGGTGGTGCCGGTCTGCACAGCCACGACCTTGCCGCTGAGGTCGGCGCCCGTTTTGATGGCGGGGTCCAGCGAGACGACCTGGCCGCCCGAGCAGTAATGCGGGTTGGTGAAAGTCACAGCGCGCGACCGCTCATCGGTGATGCCGTGCGATGCGATGACGACATCCCAGCGGTCCTGGCGGAGTCCCGCCAGCAGGGCGTCAAAACCGAGCGCCTTCCATTCCAGCGTGAGGCCCATTTTCTTGACCACCAGTTCGCTCAGCTCGACCTCGAAGCCGCTGAGTTTGGTGCCTTGGAAGAAGTTGAAAGGACTGAATTGGCCTTCCGTGGCAAAAATGATCTTGCCGTCCTTCTGGATGTCCTCCAGCGGGCGGGACTGTGCGGGCAAGGTGGCAACCACCAGCGCGGTGCACAGCGCACCAAAGCGGATCATTTTGCGAAGAGGCGTCATCATCGGGTCCTTGGGTGGGGGGAATGTGGCGCAACGCAGTCGGTCGCGCCGTTGTTGTTAATTAAAATGCAAGCTTTGTGCCTGATTCGGCCGGGATGGGCCATGCGGGGAAACGCGAGCGACACCCGCTGTGCACCGATCGCCAACACGGTGCGCGCACCGCAACCCGAAGGCTGTCAACGCCTCAATTGGGGCGCATGAGTGTGCTCTTGCCGAACAGGCTTTCAATCAAGTCCACGGCCAGCTCGGCCGTCTGGTTGCGGACGTCCAGCGCCGGGTTGAGTTCCACCACGTCCAGCGAGGCCAGGCGCCCGGTGTCGGCGATCATTTCCATGCAAAGCTGGGCTTCGCGGTAGTTGGGGCCGCCTCGCACGGTGGTCCCCACGCCTGGGGCGATGTCCGGATCGAGGAAGTCCACGTCCAGACTCACGTGCAAATGGGTTTGCTCGTCGAGACCGGCCAGTGCTTGCGTCATGGTGTGGCGCATGCCGTTCTCGTCGATGTAGCGCATGTCGAACACCTCGATGCCTGCGGCGTGCACGAAGCGCTTTTCGCCCTCGTCGACGCTGCGGATGCCGATCTGGCGAATGTCCTGCGGTGACAGTGCCGGCGTGTGACCGCCGATGCGTGTCAGTTCATCGGGGCCATGTCCGCACAGACATGCCACGGGCATGCCATGGATGTTGCCTGTGGGCGTCAGCGTGGCTGTGTTGAAGTCGGCGTGGGCGTCCAGCCACAGCACGCGCAAGCGCTTGCCCGTGTCGCGGCAGTGGCGCGCCACAGCGCTGATCGAACCGATGCCCAGGCAGTGGTCGCCGCCCAGCATGATGGGCAAACGCCCTGCGCGCAGCTCGGCGTACAGGGCGTCATGGAGCAGGTTGTTCCAGCGGGTGACCTCTGGCAGGTGGCGGAAGCCGTCCACCGGCGGTCGCCAGGGGTTGTCCGGGCCATGCAAGTCGCCACAGTCTTTCACGTCGATGCCAAAGGCTGCGATGGCCTGGGCGATGCCGGCCACGCGCAGGGCGCTGGGCCCCATGCGGGCGCCTATGCTGCCTGCGCCCACGTCGGTGGGCACGCCAATGAGGCTCACGGGTTGGATAGGGGCTCGGTTCATGCGGCGGTTTGGCAGTCGGTGGCCACACGGGTGTCCACGGTGGGGCGCACCAGGGCGAACAGGTTTTTCGGGTCGTCGAGTTCGGGGATCAGCGACAAGGTGCGCCGCATCCCCAATGCCAGCGCGGAGTCTCGCATGTAGCGCAGCGCGGAAAAGTCTTCCAGGGCGAAGCCGACAGAATCAAAGATGGTCATGTCGGCGTCATCGGTTCGGCCAGCGGCCTGGCCCAGCAGCACTTGCCACAGCTCGGTCACCGCAAAGTCGGCCGGCATCTGCTGCAGGTCGCCCTCGATGCGGGTCTGCGGCTCGTACTCCACGAAGACTTTCCCCGCGTGCAGCACATCGGCGGCCAGCTCGGTCTTGCCGGGGCAGTCGCCACCGACGGCATTGAGGTGCATGCCGGGGCGCAGCAACTGGGCCGAGAGGATGGTCGCGTTGGTCTTGTCGGCCGTCACGGTGGTGACGATGTCGGCGCCCGCCACGGCGTCGGCTGTGCTGGTGCAGATGCGCACCTTCAGTGCCGTGTGTGTCAGGTTCGAGGCCAGCTTGGCTGTGGCGGCGGGGTCCACGTCGAACAGCCGCACCTCGGTGATGCCCAGAAGATGGTGGAAGGCCAGGGCCTGGAACTCGCTTTGTGCGCCGTTGCCGATCACGGCCATGACGCGACTGTCAGGGCGTGCCAGGGCTTTGGCAGCCACAGCCGACATGGCTGCTGTGCGCAAGGCGGTGGTCAGGGTCAGCTCGCTGACCAACAGGGGCACGCCGGTGTCCACATCGGCCAACACACCGAAAGCCATGACCGTTGGCAGTCCCTGGCGGGTGTTCTTGGGGTGGCCGTTGACGTACTTGAAGGTGTAGGTGTGGTCGTCGGCGATGGGCATCAGCTCGATCACGCCATCGACCGAATGGTTGGCCACGCGCGCGGACTTGTCGAAGTCGGGCCATCGGCGGAAGTCGGCTTCGATGCAGGCCGCGATGCCACTCAGACAGGTTTCAATGCCCTGGCGCTGGACGATGCTGGCGGCATCTTCGGCGCTGAGGTAGTGGGTGACGATCGGCTGGCGGCTCATGCGGACTCCTTGATGTGAAGAAGTGTTGCAAAAGGCGCAGTCAATGACCATGCTCAAAGATGTGAGTTTCTGGTGGATTTCTTGCCAAAATGACAGGCTTGGTTATCAAATTGACAGCATGGACGGCACAGACCAACAACTCCTCGCGCTGCTCAGGCAGGATGCCCGCATGAGCGTGGCCACCCTGTCGCAGAAGCTCGGTGTCTCGCGCGGCACCGTCACCAACCGCATCCGCAAGCTGGAAGACGAGGGCGTCATCGTGGGCTACACCGTGCGCCTGCGCCCAGATTCCCGCCCCAACGAGATCACTGCCTGGATGAGCATCGCGGTCGAGGGCAATGAGGCCCGGTCGGTGATTGCCAAGCTGCTCGGCGAGCCCGGCGTGGCCGTGCTGCACGATACCAACGGCCGCTGGGACCTGCTCGCCGAGTTGCGGGCCGCGAACCTCGCGGGGCTGTCCAAGGTGCTGGAGCGGGTGCGCCTGATCCGCGGCATCAGCAACACCGAAACCAGCATCCACCTCGAAACCTACCGCCTGTCATGAGCACCCAAAGTGACGCCAGCTCAGAGCTGGACCGCATCGATCTGCGCATCCTTGATGCCCTGCAGCGGGACGGCAAGCAGTCGAACCTCAAGCTCGCCGAGGCGGTGGCCTTGTCGCCCACGGCGGTGTTGGCGCGCGTGCAGCGCCTCACGCGCGAGGGCTACATCCTCGGTTACGAGGCGCGACTGAATCCGCTGAAGCTGGGCAGCGCAATGATGGTGTTCGTGGAAGTGCTGCTCGATCGCACCACGCCCAACGTGTTCGAGCAGTTCAATGCCGCGGTGCTGGTGCGCCCCGAAATCATGGAGTGCCACATGGTGGCCGGCGGCTTCGATTACCTGCTGAAAACGCGCATGGCCGACATGGCGGCCTACCGCGAGTTTGCGGGCACGGTCCTGTGGCAACTGCCCGGCGTGCGCGAGACCCGCACCTACGCGGTGATGGAAGAGGTCAAAAACTCCACGCATTTGCGCGTGATGTGATGAACCTCTTCCCGCGGTCTCAGCGGCCACTGGTCGCGTGACGCGAAGCCTCTTCGGCCTGCACCCGTGCCACTTCCTGGCGGAAGGCCGGTCCATTGCGCAAACGCTGGTACTCGGCAAAGGCCTTCTGGTATTCGCTGGTCTCCAGACCGTACTGCTGGACCTCGGCGTGGCGGTCCACACCGGCGCGCTGCCAAAGGCGCAGGTCGGCGATGACTTCGGCGCGTGTCAGTTGCGAGGAGGATGTCGCGGGGGCGGACAGGTCCTCCTCGGCGTGGGCCTGGGGCAGGGCGGTGGCCAGCAGCAACGAAGCGGTCAGGCTCAAGGCGGCAGTCAGGGCCTTGGTTTGGGCGGAGCGGCTCGGGTTCATGGTGCGATCCTTTCAAGGGTTTCGAGAACGGAGGGCGGGTTTGCCCTTGGTTCTCAGTGTGGGGATCGCTGTTCAATCATGCAAATTGATTGAAATGATGTGAACCATTCGCTGTGTTGATTGCGAAAGCCAAGGTGTCAGGCGTTCACCATGGCGTTGGCCGCGGCGCCATGTGACGCTTGACGCTGGATTGACGTGGTTGGTGTGATGGCCCCTGACGCCAGGAGGGCGCCATCGCAGTGGACGCCCTCGTAAACTGCCAGCATCCTTTTTGTCGGACGGCCCCCTGGGCGCCAAAGCCATCGTGGGTCACCGCGTCCCTCACACCTACCCAGAGCACTTGAGACCTTGCTTGGCCGGCTTGCCAGCGGCTCCGGGCGTTTACACCTTCCACGGGGCTGCCAGTGGCTTGCCGCTGTACATCGGCAAGAGCGTGAACATCCGTGCCCGGGTGATGAGCCACTTCAACACCGCCGACGAGGCCGCCATGCTGCGCCAGACCGTGCGCGTCAGCTTCGAGCGCACGGCTGGTGAGATCGGCGCTTTGCTGTTGGAGTCCGCCCGGATCAAGGCCGAGCACCCGTTGTTCAACCAGCGACTGCGGCGGTCGAGGCAGCTGTGGTCAGTGCGATTCGCGGCCGACCGTCCCGACATCGTGCCTGCGAGAGAAGCCGATGTCAGCGCCGCCGCCGCTGACGGCCCGCTCTATGGCCTGTTTGGCAGTCCCCGCGCAGCGCAGGAGCATCTGCGCCAGCTGGCCGACACACACGGCCTGTGTTGTGGTCTGTTGGGGCTGGAGAAGTTGGCGTCAGGACGGCCTTGCTTCCGGCATCAGATTCGGCGCTGCCTGGGGGCCTGCTGTGGTGCGGAGCCTGAGCGGGTGCACCACGCACGCCTGATGGGCGCCCTGCAGGCCCACCGCATTGCCACATGGCCGCACGACGGTGCGGTGGCGGTCTTGGAGCGAGACGGCGATCTGCAGGACATCCACGTTGTGCGCAATTGGTGCCACCTGGGCACCGTGGCCACGCTGGAGGAGGCGCGTGCGCTCAAGCACGTGAGCAGCGACTTTGATGCGGACAGCTACCACATCCTCAGCAAGGCCCTTCTCACAGGTGCGGCGCAGATCATGGCGCTGTGACTGCGATGCTGTCGCCCTCGCGCAGGCCGGAAAGCAAAAAGCCACCCGAAGGTGGCTTTCGCTGAATTTGGCTCCTCGACCTGGGCTCGAACCAGGGACCTACGGATTAACAGTCCGGCGCTCTACCGACTGAGCTATCGAGGAATATGTCGGTTTGATTGCTGCTGACTTCGCTGTTGCGTTGTCGTCATCAACCAAGACCTCAACTATAGCATCCTTTTTCGTGACAGATCAAGTCAGCGCCCATTTTGTGCGCCGCGCAACA
>Ga0209617_10000163_pt1 | contig 26613 bp, 20 predicted proteins | sample LakEriepJuly2011_2_FD_187459 | JGI IMG/M metagenome (GOLD analysis project Ga0209617, IMG submission 187459) | Freshwater microbial communities from dead zone in Lake Erie, Canada - CCB epilimnion July 2011 (SPAdes) (version 2) | ecosystem: Environmental > Aquatic > Freshwater > Lentic >...
CCTATTGCAGGTGTTGCATTATTTACAGTGGCATCCCTAGCTGGCTGTAGTACGTTAATTGCCAGCTGGCGTAGGTTTTCTATTTGCTCTTTGTTTGGAGTGTTGTCCAAACCAGTAGAGGTTTTACTAAGCTCTTCAAGGCTGAAGTTTTCTGATAGTTTCATAGTATGTATAATTTACAATTTGTCACGTTTATATTATCAAAAACTGGACATTTTACACATTATGCTCATTTGACTTTACACTTTGCACAATTTATGCTCATTTGACTTAGCAATTTGCATCTTTTGCATATTGGTAATGTGCCTTTAATTGCACAATTTGTAGTCATAATGTACATTAAAACGTACATTAACAGGTAAAGTGCCACTTAATGCACATTAAATGGTTCACTATTCGTAACAAAAAACATAGCAGATTTGTTACGAGCGACCCTGTGATTTGTACGGTTTAGCGTAGTTTTTACTGGCCTTATTAGCAGATGCACTCTTAGAGTGCTTTCCGCGTTTTTTGCTTTTGCTTATGTGCCTACTTACCGTCTGGCTTTTTAGTTTCGCTGACATCGTCTTTTAGAAATAACATAGAAAATCCACCAACCATAAACAACGACAGCTCTGTAAGCGTAGCCTTCTCTAGGAAAACTAACACAAAACAAAGCGCTATTACAGTTAGACCAAGTATTGTGGTCTTTGGACTCTCGAAGATTCGCTTAATCACTTACCAATCTTTATATCCCTGTGCCACCGCCATAGGGTGTATGATAAGGACAAAACTAGTACAACCAACCCAAGAATGGATTGTAGCTGGGTAAGCAATACTCCACCTGCCGTAAGGCTCCAAGTGGTGGCAATGGCTTCTGTGGAATCGGGCTTCACAATGGGTTAGTGTTTAAGTAATTTACAAAAAAAGAAAGCCCCGAGGGGCTTTCAAAAGAGTAGAAGGAAGGTGGGAGAAACTACTCAGTAATCTGTTCAGACACAGTAAATTCGCCAGTTTCAAGGCTCAATGTTCCGTGCCCATATTCTTCAGCAAGCTCATTCATAAGGTCCTGAATCTCGACATTTGAGTTTTTAAGTTCCTCAACTAATTGAGCTTGACGAGTCTTAAGCTCTTGTTCTGAAACATAAAAAGCCCCAAGGTCCATTTGGATTTGTTGCTGTTTGCCTCGCAGTTCGCGAGCCTTGCTTAGTTTTTCTTCTGAAATTTGAATCATAATAAGTTACATTAATGTGACGCTAATATACGAATATATTAGCAATCTACCGCATCTTCAAATCCTGGTTGTGCCTTTAGATAATCGTAAGCCTGAACGATGATATCAGAAGCTTCAGCGCTAACAATAGCCTCAAAGTTTAGGTAGCTACGATAAATAGGTTCAGAGTGGTTTTCACGAGTCTCCTCGGTAGCGTATGTAGCTATCTCGATATTGCAGAAGTTCTTTTTTATCCAAGACTCTACGGGAGGTGCAGCTATCGCTGGAGTAGATACTCCGTTTTTATCTACATTAGCGGAAGGTTCCGCATAAATAAATGTTTTATGGTCGGTAGATTCGTATGTTAGACGAGTGATTTTGTGATATGCCTCGGAGAAAGTCATCCCGAATTTATCTACAGTTGCGATTACAGCCATTTTGATTATCAATTAGTTATACAAATATACAAAAAGATTAGCAACCACGAACGGAGTTTACAGCCCCAGTAGTTCTAATCTCATAAACTGAAGAGCCAGATTTGAAAAACAGGTCACCTCCATTGAACGGATTAGATAGTGTATTGTCTGTATATAGGGTTACGTTCACTGCCAGCGAAGTACTTGATGAGTACAGTGTGATGGGGTCGAATGCCTCACTACAGGCTTGGTTCCAGTCAGCGTACCCATTGCCTCCATCACCGGCTAAGAATGTGTATTCAGTAGAGGCTGAGAACCCATAGAACTCACTCATAGCATCGGGGGTGGACTTGTTAGCCAATGCCGATAGAGCTCTCAACGAACTGTTCGCCTGCGCCTGCGATAGCTCTGTCCTGATGTTGTCTATGCTTATAGCTCCACTACTTTGTAAGGCCATTACCCAATCTTCTTTTCAAGTTCCTCAACGCGAGCTGCGAGCTCCTTGTTGGCCTCAATCAGGAGACCGATTAGCTTCTCGTAACGCACGGCTAGGTAGCCTGTATCGTTAGTCCTAACGGCGGTGGGCATAACGGCTAACACCTGCTGTGCTATGATACCCGTATCACGTCCTTCGTGTCCGTGTGCTTCCTTATGTTCTGGCTTCCAGTCAAACTCCACTCCGGTTAGTGACTTCACTTTGTCAAGTGCGTTCTCAATGGGTGTTATGTTATCCTTAAGACGTTCGTCAGAGGATGAGAATGCCACGATGTCGTTGGAGGCGTCAATACGTCCAGCGGTTGCTGATGGCGCTATGTTGACACCGAGTGCCACCGCGTTTACCAATACATTCTTGTTGAGGTTTATCTGGTCAACTGCACCTGCGGCTATTACTAGCTGGTTGGATGAGTTGGTAAACATCGCACTTACGGATGCCCCGCTAGTATTGTGAATACGGTATCCCTTGGTGTTATCTGAGTGGCTATTCACTAGAAATAGCGGAGAGGTGGTAGAGTTATGAGTTACATCGCTTGTAGTAGACAATCTCTGATTTTCCTTTTCCTGAGCCCAAGTTGTGAAGTTTCCAGAATGAACAAACTCTCTCCAAGCACTCCAAATTGAATCTTGCCTTCTCCTAAACCAAGCTTGGTCACTTGCGTAATTAAAAGCTAATTGAGTTCTTCGTGCAAAGTTTTCTCCAACATTTATTGTTCTAATATTTGGTGATGCTAATGGAGGGGTTCCACTGGGTACTGGGTCAAAGGTTTTAAATGATTGACCCCAATCGGCGTCAATGTCACCAGCACTAGTTCCATTAGCAATAACGTATGACCCTTGCGCTTGAGCTCCAATCTCTGCAAGAGTCCAACTGACGTTAGCACTACCATTAAAAGTTTTACCTGTAGAACCGATTGTAAGAGTACGGGCAGTAGTTAACGTAGCAGCACTTCCAGTAGTATTTTGATTACCTATTGTATTTACACCAGCAAGGTCAATATTAGCTGAACCGTTAAAGCTTACACCACCTATAGTTCTTGCTGTCTGTAATGTTGTAGCTGTTGTTGCATTGCCACTTAAGGCACCTGTAAATGTAACCGCCGATACAGTAGTTGGAAAAGTTACACCTTGAAGATAATTATAAGTATAAATTTGTCCAGACGCAGCCAAAGTACTTGGTGTTTGCCATCCAACTCCACCAAAACCTAACAGTTTAATAATTTGCAAACCTGAATATGCTGTACTAAATCCAGTTTGTCCAAATGTAAATCTTACCTGTCCAAATTGAGAAGCTGGAGTGTTACCAAAAGTTGTTAATCCAGAAGTGTTAATAACATTATATCCACTCCAACCAGAAATTGGCGTTTGATTTGAAAATACAGTCCAAGTATCAATAGAATTTAAAAAATTATTTTGAGTTCTTGCGTCAATAGTACAATAAGTTCCCGATGACCCATTGGTAGATACAAGTATTATAAATTTATTTAAAACAGTATATATTTGCCCCGAAGTGTTTATAGTAACTCTAACAAGATAGTTAGTATAATCAGTTCCTAATGCATAACCACCGCCGCCTACCTGTATTGATGAATTATTACCGCTTATTAGATTTACTTTAGTTGCATCGGAAGCACCGTAATTAATCCAAGTAGCTCCAGCATCTCTTGAATACTCAATTGTTATTGCAGAAGCAGCAGTAAAAGCTAATCTATTGGCACCTAAATCAGGCATTAATGCCGCATCAATAGGGCCATAATTACTCGACAAACTTCTACCTCCCCAAGATAAATAAGCTTCAGATACTCCAGTTATTGGAATAGTGATATTTGCGCTTCCATTAAAATTAGTAGCTGTGCTTGTAACAGCAGTACCTAAAGATATTGACCTTGTTGTTTGAAGAGTTGTAGCTGTAGCTGCATTACCAGTAGTGCTGTCAGATACTCGAGAGGAGTCAACCCTTACCCCATAAGTTTGAGTTCCATTCCACCCCATAAGAGTTGGATATGTGGCAGCCCAGGCAACAGTTGAATTCGCATTACTTACGGCGCTACCGCTTGGTGATGTGCTATTTGATGCGTCAAAAATTGTATGTTGGTTGCCATAGTTCTTCCACATTAATTGACCAGATACCGCTCCATCGGTTACCCCTTTATAATCGACTCTGGTCGTTGAAAATGTAGTTGCAGTAGATGCGTTACCAGTTGTGTTTTGATTGCCTGCGGCATTTACACCGGGTAGGTTAATATTTGCACTTCCGTTAAATGAAACACCACCGATTGTCCTTGCTGTTTGTAGTGTTGTTGCGGTTGTTGCGTTCCCAGATAAGGGCGCGGTTATTGTGCCAGATACAGTGAGATTTCCTGAAGCATCTAAACTCATTACCTGAGTAGATGCCGTTTGAGAAGTTGTTTTGTACCACTTATGTGTTCCCCCTGAATAGTAAGCTACAGTATCATCGTGAATCCCAAATCCACCTACCCAAGCGGTAGCATTATCGTGCATAACAATCTTGTTGGGGCCGCGATTAATGTCACTATGTGAGTTGTCAAATTTTAACTGAGCAAAACTACCAAAGGCCTGAGTCAATGCCCCAGAAGCAGCGGTTCCGATGACTAAATCTGAAGTAATAGTTCCACCCGAAGTAGTTAATATACCGTGAGTAGACAGGTTGCCTGTATGAATTGCGGCGTTTCCGCCAATAGTGGTTCCGGTTAATAAAACAGCCATATTACTTGTTTTCTAATTTGTTTACTCGTTCTGTTAATTCTTGCACTGCCTTAAGTAAAATCACACTTAGTCGTTGGTATTGGATTCCCTCCGGCTCACCATCATTATTGTAGGTCACTACCTCTGGAAACAAAGTAGCAACTTGTTCTGCAATTAAGCCAATCTCTTTAACTTCTACACCAACCTTATTGTAGTTAACTGGCTCTAATTGGTTTACTTTTTCGAGCGAAGGCTCTAGTGGTGTAATATTTTCCTTAAACTTAATAGAGGAAGATTCTGTAAAAGTACCTTGAACTATTACATTACCAACAAATGTTACATCACTTGAATCTACTTGTATTGGTCCCGTTTCAGTTAACAACCAGTATCCTGCCTCTGCGTGATTACCCCAGCCGAATGCAGTATTCCAGTTGGTAGAGGTGCCACCTGTAGCAGAAACAACACCACCAACTGCAAATAAGCTTGGAGAAACGGTAACCCTAAGGTCATAGTCAGAACTTCCACCACTATCAGCAGTATGAAAGTCCATATACTTACCCATTTCCATAACGCCATCTGTGCCAACGGAAACAAAACCACCATTCCACCAATCTCCGTTTACTGGAGTTGGTATTGATGTTAGGTATCCCTGTGCTTTTACAAAGGCAGTAGTGGCAATCTGAGTTGTATTTGTAACAGTGGCTGCTGTAGGCGCGGTAGGTGTACCGGTAAACGCGGGAGAATCAAGTGGAGCCTTGGCATCTAAAGCCGTCTGAAGACCCGTTACGTTTGCAATCGTGTGTGTGTGCGCTGCCGCCGCAGCATAAGTTGTAAAGTTATTAGAGTGAAGAAGTGTACCGTTTATGTGTCCTTGGTTAGCTACGGTCATTACAACATAACCCCAAGAAGTCCAGGTGGTATTATCAGTTTTATTTCTAATCCTCCATCCCCTTGAAGCTACACTATAATCAAATTCCTGCTGAATTGTTCCAGCCGAACCGCTGGCATTCCAAGACAATAAATGTTTTGAAAAACCAGTGTAGTTTATACTTCTAACTCCGTTATCAGTATATGTATCTATATTCGCCTCAGTGCCAGTACTTAATAAACGTAAAAATCCAGTAGAATCTTGTCCATCAAGAAGCTCAGAGTCCGCGGCTTTTGAGTTTAATCCAAGATAAAGACCAGCGTGATTACCCCAACCAAATGCGGTGTTCCAGTTGGTAGATGTTCCTCCAGTTGCAGTAATTACACCGTTAACATCAAGGGTTGTTGCGGGAACCGTAGTACCAATGCCTACGTTGCCTGCGGCGGTGATGCGCATACGTTCGGAGCCATTTGTTCCAATGGCTAGTGGAGTGTTTGATTCAGTTCTAAATACGCCAGTTGTTCCGTCGTGGTTTATTATGATTTCGTTGTTTCCGCCTCGATTCATTCTAAATCTTGGCTCTCCTGAATCTATCGTCAACAAAGCACTCGGACTAGTCGTCCCGATGCCGACGTTGCCGTTGTTGTAAACACGAAGCCCCTCAGCAAAAGTTGTTAGTCCACTCTTGTAGTTAAGAGCTATATAAGAAGTATCAGTTGTGGTTTCTACCAAGTCGGTAGATATGAATGCAAGAACTCCATATTGCTTTCCGAGCGCAAGCTTCGTTGGTACGCTGCTATTCCAATCTGCTCTTGAAACAATAGCCGAATATGTATCTGACTTGTATACGTGAAGAGGAGCTCCAGGACTCGTCGTCCCAATGCCGACGTTAGTACCATTGTCAAAAATCTGACTGTTTCCAATGGCGCTTGCGCTTGTGAACTTAGGGATGTAGTTAGTAGTGCCCGTTCCCGTAACCGGATTGGTAAGTACTGCCTGTGCTCCTATTTCCGCAAGAGTCCAAGCTACGTTTGCACTACCGTTGAAGCTCTTGCCCGTTGCGCCTATAGTTATTGTTCTAGCTGTAGCGAGAATGGTTGCTGTGGCTGCATTACCAGTAATGCTGCTATCGGTAAATGCCACATCCTTAAATGATGAATACGCCGTAGCTGAACCCCAAGCCTGTTGCCAGATACGCATACCAATCGCATCCTTACGAAACATAACAATATTGTCGTTGCCACCACTAGCGTCAGTATAAGAACGAAGGTGTAAAAAGTCAGCGTATGGAGCAGCATTGTTGTTTGTCCAGGAAGTGAAGCCAAACTTTAAACGACCAGCCGTAAGCTCGCTTGGCGATATAGTCCTATTGTCTTCAGGTAAAAGCGTACCAGCGTATCCAGATATATTCGTAACACTCGTTAAGTATCCTTGGGCCTTCACATATGCTGTGGTGGCTATTTGGGTGGTATTGGTAGAAGTTGCCGCAGTTGGCGCAGTAGGAGTCCCTGTCAGTGCTGGTGAGTCCAACGGGGCCTTTAGGTCCAGAGCAGTTTGAAGACCAGTTACGTTGGCAATAGTATGCGTATGAGCTGGCAAAGTAGACAAGTAGTCCGTGCCTGCTACAGCGGCTACTATTACACCGTTTGCATCTGTCTTAAGCAGAGAGGACGTTACGGTTAAATCTACTTGATTTAAAAACTTAATTGCCATTACTCTTTATTTTAAGCAAATCTATTAAAAATAAAGGGACGTCCTTCGACAATCCCCTTAATAAAAACCATCTATCGTAAAATTAATACTATCATTAAATGACAGCATAAATTAAAATGGTGTATGCGTTCAATGCTGGTGGCGAAGTAAAGCTTACCGTTACAGTGTTAACGTCAGTTCTAGCCACATCCGCAAAAACAGTTTCGTAAGTAGCGCTATCAAATAGTTGAACAATTACCCTGCGTGAACCAAGGTTGTGAGTAACGGTAATATCAACTGCCGCGCCATCTCCAATTAGTCCAACAAACTGTCTAGAACTAAAAGCCGTAGCAATAGAAGAGTCAACACCAATCTCACTTAGTGACCAGCTTACGTTGGCACTTCCGTTAAAAGTCTTCCCGGTAGAGCCAATTGTTAAGGTCCTTGCTGTGGCAAGAGTAACAGCAGTATTTGCTGCAATCTCCGCGGTTGACCAAGTTACATCAGCACTTCCGTTTACCGACTTGGATGTCCCACCAATGCTTATATTTCTAGTAGTTCCCCAGTTAGCTGTGGTGATGTTTGCGGAGCCGTCAAAGTTTGTTCCGTTAATTGAACGAGCGGTAGTAAGCGTTGCCGCGGAACCTGAAACACTAATTGCCCAAGTGCCATTCTCGTATACAACGGAATACCAAGGCATAGCGGTTGTTCCGAGAGTATCAGTTGTCTTAAGAACGTTAGTAAAATGCCTACCACCATTTACAGTTCCAGAATCAACAGCAACCAGCGCTCCTGCAATTTCACCAATAGCGTCAGCATCAAGAACCCGTGTCCAAGCACCAGCGGCGACCTCATAAATGCCATTTGTGGAAGCAGTGGTCTGGTTTTTTACAAGAACCCTGTCCCCAGCAACAAGTACAATTCCGTCAACCGTCTGAGCAGCACTGAGTGTAATGTTTGCAGTAGTTGCAACCCTAACAGACTTCTTAAAAGAAGAAGTTGGGAAAAGTGTTAAATCAAGGGCTGTCAACCCAACAGTGGGTGACCATCCCTCGCCAGCAGTGCCAGTTACAGCAATACCCTGACCAGCTGTTAATCCAGCGACATAGTTACCAGTAGTATCGGTTCCAAGGGCAACTGAGTTAGCTGCAACCGTAGCAGTAAGAGTTACGTTAGCAGAACCATCAATGCTTACGCTACCAGTAAGGTCTCCGGCAAGTGTAATAGTTCTAGCGGTTAACCACTTAGTTGTGGTCCCAGAATTTCCAGCAAGGTCAGCTTGCCAAGAAAGTGAACCAGCGGTTGCTCCAGCAGTTAATACCCTACCGGAGTTTGTGGTGCTAGTAGCAGGAACGTGAAGGTTTCCATCTCCAGTTGGGTGAGTGTAGAAGTTGTACTCTGTTGAGATTGGTACGTTGTAGAACGTAGTACCATCGTTAGTAAATGTCCAACGGTCATTAGTTTCGTTCCAAAGAACAGATACATTTGCTAAGGTTCCACGCTCTACCTCAACACCTGCGTTTTCTGTTGGCGTAGCGGGTGAATTGTTATTAAGAATAATAACATTGTCATCAATTGTAAGAGTTTCTGTATTTACAGTTGTGGTTGTTCCCGTAATGGTTACATTACCAGCAATGGTTACCGTAGTTCCATCGTCTGTAATAAGCGAGTTTACAAGCTGACCATTTCCAGCATCCCACTTGAGGACCCGGTTCGAGGTAAGTGAAGCATTGTTTTTTAGCGATAAGGTTGGAGAGCCACTTGTCCCACCGCCTGAAATACCTACACCAGCAATTACTTCTTCGATATCACCACTGATGCTTTTCCAAGTTGGTGTTCCACCGCCAACCGTACAAACGTAGATAGAGCCACCATTATAATAAATCTGTCCAATTACTGGACTTGTGGGTGCGGTAGCTAACGGTTGAATAACTGCGTTTTGCAGTTCATTCTTATTGAGGTTAACGTGGTGTAAAAAATTGACTGCCATAATTAATTAAGATATGCTTTTCCTGAAAAGGGTTCTGTAAAATATACAATTAACTGGTTCAAAGATACATAATAAACCTGACCAATTACTTCGGTTCCTGCGCTATCCACAACTGAAATTGATGGATTTTTTCCTAAGTTGTGAGTTATTGTCCACTGCGCTGAGGCTGAATTTTGATTATAAGTGTAGTGTTTATCTGTTGATTGAGTTTCCTTTGCTTTCCAAATTATTTTTTCTGTAACTTCATCTAGCTCCGCGGTAAGCACATAACCATCTACTGCTGATTGGACATCAACATCGTGCAGCTCATTAAGCTCAAATCCATTTTGTATGCTAATAAAAATCTCTCCGTTGTTGGCGTTTGAGCGAGTAACTACACCGATGTAAACAAGATGTGCCGGAGTAACGGGCTTATTAATTAATCCAAAGATTAATGCTCCGTTTACACCTAACCAAACAGCATCACCAGCGGTAGCTGTAGATGTATTTAATCCATCAAGAAGTCCCTCTGTTACGACAAAAAACTTACCATTTACGGCAGCAGAAGCGGCGGCAAGACCTATTGTTTTAGATGATGTGGCCTCGCTTACATTAGAAGCAAGACCCACAATCATATTAGTGCCATCGGCACCAGTAACGTATAAAGCCTGTCCTTTTGTAATAGCAACACCAGCTTTTACTTCGTGCTGTACTTTAGAAACATAGGCGGCGCTATCAATTGGAGAATTTACCCACTCAGTACCATCAAACGTCAAAACGTCTCCTGTCGCAGGACTAACGAGGTTTACATCACCGATGTTGTCAATGTACTCTATTTGAGTATCAACGTAATACTCTGTTGCAAAAGAACCATCAGTCAGTGCAACATTAAACTCAGCAAGGGTTCCTGTTAAGGTATTTCCATTAACGCTTATTGCAAACCTTGTTCCTCCAACTGTAGTTACCGTACCAGTATAATAACCAATGCCGGGGTTTGATACAGATATAGCAAGTTGTCCATCAATGTTTATTGTGCCACCTTTATTTATACCATCTTGATATATTGGTATGTTGGACTGCCCAGCAAAACCAGAAATATCGTCTATTGGGGATATCTGATATATTCCAGTGCCTAGTGCAATAGTTTTATTTAGAAGGGTATCTACGCTATTAGCGGTAATGTATGCACTTGTGTCTATTGTTCCATCGGCCTTTAAGAATCCAGAAGCTGTGCCCCCAACAACTTTATATCCCGTGCTTGAAATTGCATAACCATCTGCGTTTATAACGAATTTGTTATCTCCAAGCCAAGAGACATACAGCAAGTTTGGATTAGGGTCACCTTGGTCAACCTGCTCTTGACTGTTAATTGTAAGAACACCCTCCCGCTGAATTAGTGGTGTGGTAACAACTCCCGAGGTAACAGTCCCAGATGTAGAAAGGTTACCTACCGTTATAGAGTTAGTGGTTGTGCTACCAACGTCCGTAACAGCATCAAGGCTTGGGGTGGCAAAAGTGGCTTCATCGTCAGCATACCAAAGATTGGTTGTGTCGTTATACCTAAGAATTTGGCCGTTGTCCGGATTAGAGACACTAACGTCAGAGAGGTCATTTAACGAGCCATAATCCGTAAGAAAGTTAGGGGCCCAGTTTACCCACGAAGTGCCGTTAAAACGCAGTAATTGCCCCTCTGTGGCAGTGCTAATGATTACATCGCTTAGGTCGTCAAGTATATCTACGTTACTATTGCCAGTACCAACGGTAATCCAGCTTACCCCACTTCCCGTAGAGGAGAGTACCTTACCAGCTGTTCCAGTTGAACCGGAGTTATCACTGACAGTTCCGAGAAGACCTACTTGTGTGACAAAGAATTTTTTGCCTTCTATACGTTGATTTCCGAGAGTTCGGACAAACGTAAATAAATTCTCTATCATAGACTCTATGCGTTAGTATCGCAATCGCCTTCAATAGGGTATACTGGATAGTACACCGAAGACTGCTGCGAATCCTCCTCGTTGAACAAATCGTTGGTACTGGCCTGAGCAGACGCTAAAAGCGTTACATCACCCTTGATATAATTTACAATACGTTGATTTATATAACTAATCTTGGAGTCCAGCCCACTTGAGATTCCATCAAGGGCATATTGGTCTAAATTCTTTTCTTCTGCTTTTGTGCTTCCTATTGCTGTGCGAATAGTAGCTATTGCACTACGGACCACATAAAGGGCAAGGCAATACTTTACCAACTTAAATAAGCCAGCCTCTGTTGCGGTCAAATCCTCATCAAAAACCTTTTGCTCAAGCTCCTCGTATAGGTCTGTGCCCAACAAGTCTTGGATAGATGTAACCTGCTCCAACATAATAAGAGACAGCAAGGAAGAACGGTCTAACTTCTTGGGAAGAGGATAGTTTTGATAGACGTAGTTGTCGTCAATAAAGATAACTTTTACAATGCTCATTGCTCAGAAGGAATGTCGTTAATGTTTGCTCCCTTAATCGATTCAAGGTTTATCTGCTCTTCGATAATCGACAAGTTAATCTTGTCATAACCGACAGTGTTAAGAACTCTATTCATAGAGTCCATAATGTTTGCCCGGTTAGGTAGTGTCTCCGTAGCTCGGAAAATTTGATATGCGCTAACGAGTTCGTTACCAGTACCACCGAGCTTACCAGCAACCATAACACCAAATAGAGTTGGTGAGGTTACATTGTGAGCAGTAAGAATCTTAGCATCGTTAAGACGGCTAAGAATATCAATGGTCTTATCTAAGTTGCTTACGTCAAGAGGAGTAAATATCGGAGCGTCTTCTTTGCTTTTTACCCAAGAGGCAATAACGGTCTCTGATTCAGAACCTACAAATGATGCCTTGAACTTATCAAACTCTAGTCTCTTTTGGTCATTAGACATATTACGTCCAACGAACGTTGCGAGAACTTTTGGAGTAAATCCGTTGGCAGCGGAGTTGCGTATGTGCTTACCAAATTCGTAGTCCGCACTGATAAAATGGAACGCCGAAATGTAGTTCGGAACACCGTAATAGTGATTGTTGCTGTATGGATTTTTGACATAAAGGACCTGCTCGTTTTCCTTTCCAAACTTATCAAAGGCAGCAATCTTTTTTGGTTGGTTGTGTTGCATAGACACATCTCCCTTACCAAACTTACGTCTTAAGATGTAGTGAGTTATACGACCATTTTCGTCTGGCTCTGCAATGCGAATACCCTTAATGTCAAGAGACTTGAACTCAATTAACTTGTTGTGTTCCTTGTTCCATTTAATATAAAACGCAAAAGCACCATTAAGCTCCTGCTGAAACGCCGCGTGTACTATCTGCTCGTACAGACCTTGAGACTTACCAGCGCAGTTAGCGAGGAAAGCCTTTATCTCTGCCCTTTTGATAGGAGCTTTAAATGCTTCATCTACAGAGCTATCTAGGCCGTTTCCAGCAACCATCTTTGCCTTCTTGGTAACAATACCAGCGTGAACTGGTGATTGGTTGTACATACGCTGCAACAGGATGGGAAAGTCATCACCGTAACCAAACTTGATGTAGTCTCCCGCGATTGTATTGCCTACCGCATAGCGACTGTCTAGGCTTTCAATTGACTTTTCGAGTGGGTTTGTGGCAATGTTGCTATCCTTCGCAACAACAAAAGTGTTCGAAGCAAAAAAATCAACAACCTTAGTGAAAACGCTCATTTTAATATAATTTACAAGTTACTTATCTTAACTGTACTGGTAAATAGGTCATCATTACTATCAGAGTTCTCAAAAGTGTAGTCTTCTACTAAACAAATGTAATTTCCGTATGTTCGGATATTGTCATAAATTTCGAGCTTATACTCCCCACCTGCAATTTCCTGTGGTGAGATATCAAGGTCAATACCAATAAAGTCTTTAGCTACATCAAAATCATACTTGTCGTACAGGTTATCAAAGACATATTCCTGCTCTCCTACAATTTTAGTCAGCTTAATAGTAAATGCGATGTCTGACATAGCAGGAGCTTTTACAAATGATAGCTCGTTGTTTTGTCCGTTTAAAATAAATTTCATAAAGTAAAGGTAATAAAAAAAGGGAGGGGAAACCCCTCCCTTTCCCCAATGAAGGGTTAAACTTATTAGGCAGTAACCTTAGCCCAGTTAGCGCTATCAAGAGTGTAAGCAAGCACATTCTCTTCACCGACAAGCGTAAGCTGGTAGCGGTTCTTGTCAGTACGAGAAGCACCAGAAGCACCATCAATAGTACCAGCGTATAGTCCGAAGTCGTAGCCTACCATATGGTAAGTTCCGGCAGCAGTCTCAACGAAAGCAACGATTTCAGCTCCTGGGGTAGCAATCTCCTCCAGTGTGGTACGCTTTGCAGCATCCATACGCAAAAACTCAACCTGAATAGTAGGAACTACAGAAGAAGAGCCATCAGCATTTACAGTCTTAACGTCAGTAAAGTTAGAAAAAGCATCTTTGTTGTTGAATCCTAGGGTAAGGATATCAACTCCAGAGGTAACAAGTCCAGTTCCACCGATAGTGACAGCACCACCAGCAGCAACAGTAACAGCGCCATCCTCTTTCAATTGAGCGAGGTCAGCAAGAATAATAGTTTTTAAACCACCGGAAGAAACAGTCCCACAAGCGTAAGAAAGAGTAAGTCCGGAAAAATCAACAGCACATCCCATTTTATTATATTTTTTTAAGTGAGAGGGGGCTTTCGCCCCCCTCGGTTATTTATTAATCGATGAAAGCGAAAACGATTTCCTCACCTTTCAGGTAGGAGAAGCCAAGCTTAAACTGTCCCCAGATTTTGTCGCTAGACAATTCTGCTTCGTACTTCATATCGATAGCGCGAACGTCATTGTAGTTGTCAGTCAACATAACGATGTTCTCAGGAGCAGAGATGAAGAATTTGTTAGCAGCAAGTGAAGGGAAGTGAACAACCTCCATACCGTAGTAGGCAGGAATGTTTCCTTCAACAACGCCTTGAGCAGTCGTAGTGTACAAACCAGCGATAGCGATTTGGTAAGCTTGAATAGCGGCAGTTCCCATAAAGAAAGCTGGCTTCAACTGACGGTCAGCGTCACCGTAAACGGCAGCCAACATATTAGCACTCATAACTTTGTAAGCGCCTTCCATTTTGTCAAGGATGTTTCCAGAAGTCAATGCAACAGCAACATCGTAATCGAGAACAGTTGCGTCAGCAAGCATCTCCGTATTAAGGGTGGTAGCGGCAAGCTCAAGAGCCTTCTGAGCAGACAACTTAGCGAAATAATCGAAAACCCAGTCTTTGAACTGAGAGTCCATAGTCTCTTCGTTGTGTTGGCCTTGCTTAAGAAGCACAGAGCGGTAGGTAGATTCTAGAACGTCTTTGCAGTTCAAGAAAGCCCACTTGTAAGTCTCAACAGTCATCTCTTTCTCATCGATGGATGCAGAAGAGTCTGGGTCGAATACACACAAGTCATTACCAAAGGTCAAGCTAGCATCGAAGATGGGTACTTGTACTTTTGATTTGACACCGTCAATAAGACGGAATCGGTCCAACACTTTGGCGCTCTTTACCATTGAATCGATAAAGAGGTCGGGGGTGCGGTTGCCCCAATCTAAAGTTGCAACTGATATTGCCATTTTATTTTTGAATTTAAGTAATATACAAATTAATAAAGACGCTTGCCAAAGAACTTGTCAATCATCTTGATTTTATCAGAGGTGATTCGTTCGAATTTAATCGTCTTATCAACGACTGGTGCTTCCTCTTCCTCGCCAGCTTGTTCAGCAGACAAAGTCAATTCGGCTTCTTCGACAGAGGCATCCTCTACCTCTTCTAGTTGTACTTCTACAACTGGTTCTACAACTACTTCCTCAACAACCTCTACAGGCTCTTCGGAGAGTTCTACGTTTTGCTCTTCAGCCACCTCTACGGCTGGCTCTACAGCAGGCTCTTCGTTGGCCTCAACTACTTCGTTGAACTGCTCTTGCGACTCAGCCCAAAGCTCCATTAAGGTTGCGATTGTTTCGTTTTGCTTATTGATGCTAGCCTCTAGGTTTGAGAGACGCTCACCAAGCTCAACAGCGAATTTGAAATCCATATTACTTTCGAATTTTTGTTCTACCATATCAAAATTTTTAACCTCAATAGAAAAACCATTAAGGCCGCTAGCTTTAATCTCATCACGAATTGCTTGTGACTTGACGTATGCTTTAGCAAATACAGTTCCGACTGGTAAATCGAAACCGTACATTTTACTCTTGTCTTCTTCAGACTCTTTCATCCATATCTCCAACATATAAACCTCATCGGTCTCATACTGGTGCTGAATGTTAAAAGAGTTGTGAAGACCTTTCTCTGCGTAACTACGCATCATCTTTTCAATTGTATCGACAGAGAACTGGACATAATAGCCTCCGGTCTCTGCACTGCGAAAGATTGGTTTGTTGGGCACAATAACGGGCCCAACGACAATACCCTTCTCGCCATCAACAAAGAACATATCTTTTTCTTCTTCAGAGAAGTAGATAAAGTTTTCTTGAATTGCGGGGTTTGTAACCAACGAAATACGGTACATACCACTCTCCTCATTGTCTTTCATAACAATGTCGTAAATGGGTAACTTTTCGTTAATCTTTTTCATACTTCGTTAATATACAATTTTATTTAAGGCCAACCATCTTAATGAACTCATCAAGGGTAATTTCCACCCCCTCGTTGACTAAGTTCCGATACTCCTTCTTTGCCGTCTTCATACGGTTCTTTAGGTCTTCAATTGAGCGTACAATGCTTGCGATTCCCTCAACCATCTCCTTATCTTCCTGACTATAGAAACTGCCGTTACGGATAGACTCTGCCTTTCTGATGGCCCAGTTTACACCGCTAGTGCCACCCCATATAAGCCAAGCAACATAGCCTCTGTCCTTCCAAGGGGTTGATGCAAACTTAGGGTCTACTGCGCTGTTTTTGCGGTGGCGATTAAATGCAGCCATACGAGCAATCGTGGAGTACGAAAGAGACTCACGGCTTGCCAGTTGATTGGCACGGGTCCAACCAATAGAAGTTCCACCCTTTACCTCATCGCCGTACTTCTCACGCCAAGCTAATGCTCTTTTGGCGTTGTTTGAAGCCGCTACAGGATAATCGTTATAAGTCTTTGCCATCTGATTAATCTACAAAAATCACCTCAAATTTGCCATACATATATCCATTATAGATTTTAGCATCAGTTAATGAGTTTACGATGAAGTTTTCTCCGGTCTTGTTAAATGTAAACTTCTTTTTGTAAAGGTCCCCGTTCTGAAACATAGTATCAGGTATTGCCGCGTAGAAAGACATCTTGCTCTTTTCGTTTGCAGCGAAGCGCTCTGTGCTAACTAAGTAGTCATAAGCAGCTGTTGTGTCTCCGTTTGCTAGCGCGAACCTCAAATCTAGTTGATTGCCAGAAAGAGAGTTAACCGGATATCCCTGAAGCAGGTAAGTTCCAACGGGCTTGTATAAAATCTGCCGAATCCTTTGCCCATAGTCGTTATACTCTCGGAACACAGGATACCTTAATGTCGTAGCAAAGTTTGGTTCCCTTAAATAAAATATCCTAAGACCAACTTTGTCGTAGTCAGGCATTTCGTATTTTATATCACCAATCTCTTGAATGGCAACAAGCCCATTGCTTAAAAGTATTGGGTCGGTAAAGAATTCCTCTCCACAAACGGATTTGTTTATTGGGTTGATTAACGATGTCTTAAACTCTAAAGACTTTTCCCCAGAACCATTTGCCTTCCAGACCCCATCAAAGCTACCAATAGCAAGTTCAGCATCTGTCTTGTCATATATGCCGTTCTCTAATTTGTTTAAAAGCTTTAAGGTCTTTGGTGGTATAACTCCAGACTCAACCTCAAATGGCTTTAGGGTGTCAAGGTATCCATCCATTGCCGCCATTGTAAGCCTTATGTCTTTCAGGTTGTCAAGAATTATATCGCCAGTGGTATAGTCATAGATTAGGCTAAGGCCAAATCGTTTCATAATGTCTATCATAATGTCATAGACACCATAAGAATTATTGTTAGACAAAGACTCTTTGAATTGGAAGTTGTCATTTGGAACTGTCGCTGGCACAGAGCCGTGATTATCAACCTTTACGCCTAGGACGCTCCAATCATAACCAAATGTTCTCTTTTTTACTGCGTCAGATTCAACAAAATTAAAATCTTCGACTTCCAGTGATGCCGTAAGTGTTGATGGGCCTATAAAAACCTTAATGTATTTGTTAACGGTAAGGCTTCCCCTAACCATCTCAACAGAAATGGCGTAAGAGTATGTACTGCCTCCGCGCAATTCATATGCTATTGTTTCGTCAAGTTTAGCATTAAAGTTGGCAAAACTTAATGTTCCAAAATCCACATTTGCGGAGCCGGATGGAATAGCATCAATTCCAGTATTGTCTGAAAAACCTGTTGGAGTTAGTTCAATTGGAGTTCCATTTGGATTAACCATAGGAATTCTATATTTCGCAACTGTGCCACTATTGTAAGATTCATATATTAAAACATATGGAGTAAATACAGCATCGCCGAGGTCTGTAATTCTATTTATTGCTGGAATAATTGCATTATCATTGTCGGTGTCGACATACTCAGATGTTGCGTAACAAGTCTTTAATCCAGATATGCTTATTGTTCCAGAGTTAAATGCAAACTTTGCATTAAACATAGAACCGTAGGAAACATATCCAACATTTTCATCACCCCAGTCTGCTACACCAGAAGACTTTCTAACCTGGTCTCCGTACTCCCTTAAAATTACTGTTTCGCTTACGGCATAATTAGTTGGACCAAAAGGCTCATAAGATTCTTTTAGTGGCAAATAGTAATTACTAATACCAACTGAAACTCCAGCCCCAACATTCACCTCTGCCCCATCCCATTGGTTTGAATTTTTTTCAACATTGTATGGGAATGGAAACAGAAAACTTTCTCTTTTACTTACAGGAGTTCCAGATAAATAAGTTGGGTAAAGTATATAAAGATTCCTTGGGTCCCAAGAACCTGTTCCGGAAACAAACTTAGAAGTGTATGCTATACCAGCTGCACTAAATACCCTATCAATAAAGTCAATGACTCTAAGCGCTGGCATAAGACCAAACTTCTTGCCACTAGTACCCCACGAAGTAAATTGACGTGATTCATATCCTGTTGTTTTTTGAATGTTATCGAAATCAATAAATGGTATCTCGATGTCCCTTTGGTCGTAACCTTGGTTAGCGGACAAGTAGGTAGATAAAGTCCTAACCTGAGTAGAGAAAGCATCGTTGTATATGTCCTCAATCTTTAAGTCCCTAAGCGCTTTAGAGAACTCAGATACCTTATCCTTTAACTCAAGAGTAAATATGGGCTCAACGGAGTTTATGACTACAGATTGAACCCTTGCCCTCCCTGATGAAATAATGTCATCACCCTTGTATACCTCATAATCGTACTCTGTCAATGGGATACCACCATATCCGCTGGCATCGTTATAGCCTAATACGGTTTTGTTTTTTGTGGTGTATGGAACGTCAGAGTTAAAGCTAAATGGTATTTTTATGGAGTCTATATTTGTGGTGTCATAGTAGTCCACACCAATGGCAATCTCTTGATTGGGAAATAAATCAAGGAACTGATTGTTTACTCTTAGTCTGTAGCTCATACCTATAAATTACAGCTTGCTTGACGCTAGGTTAAAGCTTACCGTACTTTTAAATTTGTTATTAAACACCTCAAAGGTAGAGTCGTTAATGCTCACTTTGTATGCCTTGGGGTTCCCGTTAGTGCAACTATCTATCAGAAAAATGGTGTCTGCCATCAAAGCTTCTTTATTATCCCAGAAACTTCTCCTTAAATTGTCTACCACCACGGTATGAGATGTATTCTTAGAATATGCAATCATAAAGTCTGAGTAGTGTGCCTTCGCTATCTGCGTATTAACCTTAAAACTATTAGCAAAAGAAGCAAGTAATTCAGAATAAAGTTCGAGACTATATATCTGTACCGTGTATAACTCCCCAAATTCTTTTGAAAAAGAATAAAAGTTCTTATCTATGGTTGCAGCTATCGCTACCGGGTAGTCTCCAATTGGAGCAGTCATAGTGGGACCAGTAACATAAAAGACACCAAAATCCGTTAGGTCTGCCGTGTTGAAGATTACAGCTACATCCCCAGCTTCGGGGGTGAACACTACAGGGTCTCCGGCTTCATAGGTTATAGATGCCACTCCATTTGTCTCAGTGTAGTCTAGCAAAGCACCACCTTCGCCTGCTTGAACAGGACTGCCGAATGGAGCACCGTTGTCATATAGTATATCTATAGCCATTATAATTGAGAGTTGCGTTCTTGGATTCTACGAGCGTTTTCGTCAGAGCGTAAGTCTGTTGCCGACACAAACGAACGAACTGGTTTATCTAATTTACCAACCATTGTAATGTTCGAAGATGCAATAGCCTCAAGCAGCTCAATTTGCCTGTTGGCAATAACGCTTGGGTCTTTTACAATTCCACCAGCCGCAAACTTGTAGTCTGATTTACTCTTTCCGTTTATCTGGTCTAGTAGAGTTCTGTACTTCTGTGTAGAGTTTTTGTTTACGATATACTCGCCACCCTCCATCTCATACCCTCCCCGTCCTTGAACGGTAAATGGTACGCCACCTTCGGCGTGAGAAGGGCCATTAACCACACCACCTTGAGCAAACTTAGTTGGGAAGAATTTCCTTTGGTTAATTGCTCGAAGTTCTTGACCATATCCAATGCTGGCGAATGCAGATGTAATTGCAGCCTTAATAGATATGGTAAGCGGGTCACCCTCTCCTTTTAAAATCAAGTTAGGTATAACTGAGCCAAGAGCTGACAAATAGTCAACTAAAGCTTTTTGCCTGTCTCTTTTTTGTTCGGCTTCAAAGATTTGTTTTTCAATCTTGTTTTGAGTTTGAACTTCTTTTTTGCGATTTTTTTCTATTTGCGCTCGGTACTCGGCCTCTGTTATGAGTTGACCCTCTAGTTTGGCTTGAAGAATCTCATCTTCAATTTCAGAACTATTTCGTATGGCATCAAGCTCTCTGTCTAATCTATTTTTAGTGTTCTCGAGAGCGACTTCGTTAAATCTCGACACAGACTTTAGAGTTTCATCAAGGGCCATCTTTAGACCCTCTGTAAGAGTTAAGTCAATTCCCAAGTTGAAGTTTTTACCAAGTGCGGAGCCCAGCTCAATAAAACTCTTTCGAAGCTTTTCATTTTGCTCTGGAGTTATTGTTCCTTGAACCGCATCGTTATATGCATTCTGAATAAACTCAAGTGCAGCCTCAAGCTTCTTGCGCTCTTCTGGGCTGAGTTGTGCTTTTATAGAGTCGTAGTATGTTTCTACCTGCTGAACGTAAGACTTAAGATTCTGAATGTAACGCTGCTGCTGCTCAAACAACTTAGACTGACCAAATGCTGTGTCTGAGTATGCATCATCAAGAGATGATAGTCCATCCTTGAATGTTGCAAACACATCGCTGCTTGAGTCGAGTAGTTCTTTTGCAAGTTCTAAACTTGTCCTCTCCGACTTAAGTAGAAGCTGAGTAAGGTTTTGAGCTAAGTCAAGAGCAGATTGACTAAGTTGCTCGTTAGCGTTCTGTAATCGAAGCGTATTCTTCTCGCTTCCACGGAACAATGCGTCATACTTCTTAAAGAACTCATCAGATGTTCCATCCCAAGCCTCAAGACCTTTACGGATGTTTACAAGTGAAATCTCGTACAATTGTGCGTTTTCATTTAACGATTCTGTTCGCTCAAGACCAAGTCGAGCAGCTTCATCAATCTGACCAGAGTTTCTTGCAGCTTGAATTTGAAGGTCGTATTCATCTTCGATTTGTTTTTTTCTTGCCAAGAAAGCCTTGTCTTCTTCTTGAGTTCGGTCTTTAATTGCACTAATCTGAAGCTCAAGAGCCTTCTTTTCTTGCTCAAAGATTGATAGATACTTATCCGTTGGGTCTTTTGCCCTTCCCTCTCCAGACTTATCTAGTTCTTTAGTGTATTCTGAAAGAGAAATGGTGAGTTCTCGGTATCCTTTGGCGCGGCCTTCAAGGAATCGGCCCTTTGCACGTTCCGCTGGTAGTGAGGACTGCAAAAGCTCAGTAGCCTCTTTTTCAAGTTTTGCTGCTCCACGAAGGAACTGTTGAGACAACTGCTGCGCTCGAGCCTCTCGCTTGCGAACATCAACAATCTCTTTAACAGCTTCTACCTCATCTTTAAGTACCCGAACAACAGAACGCCTTCCAGCCTCTAAGTCGCTTCTTTTTGTCTCTTCGTTTCGAAGCTTGGTGAGTTCAGCAGTAACGCCATTTAATCCTTGAGCTGTGTTTCTCAAAGAGTCAAACTGGTTAACCAATGATTCTATCGCTGGCCCAATTATTGGAACTACCTGTCCAAGCCTAGCAAGGAATCCAGATTTCGATGAAAGTTTTTCAAGTTCATCGTTTAGTTCCTTTACGGACTTTGGGTTTGCCTTATTGAGTGCGGCAAGAACTTTTTGAATATTTTCATCGTTACTATCCATCAACAGGCTGTTCAGCAGCTCTAATTCACTATTGCCTTTTTTAAGACCTTCGGCTAGTCGCTTATCAAAAGCATCTCCAAGTCTTTCTGATTCATTCTTAAGAACTACATATCCACGAGCAAGGTCTTCTGACTTGCTACTAAGTAAACCAATGGCATTTAGAACCAAGTTATTTGATACCAAGAATTCACCAAAAGAAATCTTGACATCATTAAATGAACTGCTTAGGATGTCAAGCTGACCAGAAACAGAAGACATCTGTCTAGCCGTAGCTGACAACTGCTGAGCAAATCCTTGCTGAACAAGTGTTGCATCATTTACAGCATCAATATTCCTTAAAATTGTAATCAACTGGGCTGCGCCCTGCTTACCAACAAGTTCTTCAGCATTTGCTACACTTATATTTTCTTTCGCTAGATTAGAAAGGGTTTCTGAAATATCTTCACCTGGCTTTTTTAGCTCAAGAAGAATTCTACGAAGTCCAGTTCCAGCTCGAGATGCACTAAATCCATTGTCCGAAAGAATTCCAAGAACCTTAGCTGTTTTTTCGAAACTTAATCCAGCTTGACTTGCAATTGGTCCAACATAACCAATAGCGGTACCAAAATCCTCAAGAGTGAGTGCTGATTCGTTTACGGCAGCAGTAAGTGTAGCGGCAGTAGATGCTGCACCTACACTGCTAATCTGAAACTGGTTTTGAACTTTTACAAGGGCAGCGCCAACAGCTGTAACACCTTCACCTGTCGCTTGTGCAGTAATAGCGATTGGAGACAAAAGATTTGGTATGTCCTTTGCGGAAACACCAAGCTTTCCAAGTTCAATCGCAAGTTCGGATATTTCGTTTGCTGTAAATCGTGTTTCGACTGCGATTGTACGAATAGACTCTTCAAGGACTTTTAACTGTGGGCCAGTTGCGTTTGTTACAGCCGCTACTCGAGAGATATTTTTATCAAAGTCAATAAAAGCCTGAATAGAGCCAATTATAAATCGCTGTGTGCCACCAACTACTGCCCCAAGAACCTCGTAGATTCCGATGAACTTTACAATGCTGGCAACCGCCTTGCCAATAGCTTGAGGGCTAAACGAGTCTGTAAAAGCCCTGCCAAAAAACTTTTGTTTCTCAGCAGCTTTTTCTGCCGAGGCCGCTGCTTTTTTGTTTGCTGCTGATTTTTCGTTAGCTAGTTTTACCTCTGCCCTTTGCTGATTGAGAATATCACTAAACTCTTTTTTTACAGCGGATACTCTTTCCTTTCTGTCGGCCTTAGCCTTTGCCTCTTCTTGAGATATTTGACTGAGCCTATTCTTTTGTAACCTTAGTAACTCCTTAATCTGAGCAGTCTCTTGGTCGTAAAGTTTTTTCTTGTCCGCTCGCTCATTAGCGATACGCTCTTTAATTTCTTTAAGCGCTTGGGTAGCAGCGGCCTTTCTTTGCTGTATAATCGCCTTTTCTTGCTGACTAGCGACCTTCTCTTGTTCCGCTAATTGACGTAGTTGCTCCTTATAAGCAGTCTGTTCTTTTCTAAGTTCCTTTAGTGTTTTGTTTACAAGGGTGCTGTATGTGGAGTCAAGAGACTTTACTTTTCTTTGAAGGTCTTCAATTCGCTCAGATGTTCCCTTTGCCGCCTTTCCATCAGCTGCAAATTGTTTAGCAACAAGTTCAGCGCTTTTTACGAGCTTGATGAAGTCCTCACGAGACTTAGCAACGGCGGAACCAATTTCACCCTGAATTGCTTTCCAATCCTTGCCCTCTTCAATGAGCGATGTGAACTTAGCGGTAAGCGCACCAATACTGGCGGTTAACTTATTAACCGATGTAATTTCCTTGTCTAACCTATCTTGAGATGCCATATTATTGGAATATACTAATTACTTTGTTGATTGACTCAAACCCTAGGTCTTGCAGCCATATTTCGTTAAACTCTTCAAGCCCCGATAGAATTGCAAACTCAGCGCGGAGGTTAATCCTAGGGTTTATTAAGAACGGACTTCTGTTCTTTAGTATTTGGTTTTCGTTGATAGAGCGGGCTATTACAAATGCCAAACTCGCTCTTGCCTTTTTCTCCGAGAGCGGGTAAAAGTATGTCTTTGTTGCGCCAAGCCTTGACTTCCTGACCTTCTTGTAGTTTGTGCCGTAAGCGTTCTTCCAAGTTCCGTTTTTTACCTTTGCGAATATCCAACTTTCAATAGCCCTTTTACTTACACTTATTTCCTGACTTGAGTTTTCACCTAGGGTCTCTTCTACTAGTTCTGCGTACTTTGGACCAGACAGTCTGTTTACAAACGTAACGACAACATTTTCAATCACATTCATATCTTTATTGATAGAATATGAAAGCCTTAGATTCTTAGACAGGTCGCGGTTTAGTATTGCCTGAGATAGCTTACCAGTATAGTATTGATTATTTCCAGCAAGAATGTCAACCATAGCTTCGCTGATTTCAGCTTGCCGAATCTTTCTTACCATAATAGCCCTAAGCTGGCCTCCCTGTCTAGCTGCGCTCATTACTCAGCTACATAGGTGGAGTTCAGAGAGTCTTCTCCGCAAGAAATATTTTTATCGAAGTCCACTTCAAATGTGCAGACCGCGGCAGTAAGGTTGTATTCAGTGCTTGGAGCTTGCGCGATGGTAACCTCACCGAATTCTACGTCATTATCGATGCTTAGGATAAAATCTTGCACCTGACCAATAACAAATATGTTCTCCTGCATAGAAAGAACGAGTGCATCCTCATCATCGGAAAAGCTCTTGTCCACCACGAACAAAGCAAACGTCACCTTCGAGGTGTTGTTGCGATGAGAAATATTTGTGGACTCTACTGAGATAAAAAGAGACCGGGCATCTACGTTCATAGTGTCGACCTCTTCGATAGACCCGATTACCTTAAAAACTCGAATCATCTGATGTCCCTCTGAGAAACCACGAAGATTCTTGATAAAGTTATGCAAAGTAGTCATTAAGCCTTTTGATAATTTACAAATTAACGCCTACGGGCCTCTTCAGCCCTGCGCTCGGCCTCAATGCGTTTTGAAAGCTGCACTCGGTACGCCAGCTCAACCAGAACATCAGACATCTTCATATCGTAAACGTACTGAAACTTCTGTAGGTCTTCGTTTGCCAATGCCCTAACTATAGAATACCAAAACCACCTTTCAGTAAATGTGTCTGGCTCTTCTGGCTCTTCCTCTTCTTCACCCTCTTCCAGCTCGTACCTGTTGTATATCACCCCCTCGAATTTGGTAAACAGAACATACTCTCGGCTGTTCATCATACTTTTTATTATGTATGAAACCGCAATAGCGTCTTCCTCGTATATCGAAGAAATAAGCGCCTCCTCTTTTTCTTGGTCGGTGTTGTCAAACTCCGGCTCATCTTTGGGCCTTATAACTGTCTTGGCAATTAGTGATTCGTTGAAGTCAGCCTTGATTGCGTACTCCAGTAAAATAAATTGCGTTAGAGACATATTTAATACGTCAGTGTACACATTATACCGGGAGGCTATAGAAGATGCGTCTATGGCCCTAAAACTGCCCTCCTCGACAGCGTCAGCAGCGTTCATCACATCCAGCCTTTCCAAGATGGGTATATCGCTAAGGAATTTGTCGAGTCTGTCCTCCCGGACAGCATCCATCATTTTAAGCTTTAGTCCGAATTTCATAAGAACATTGTTACTCCACCATCCTGCTCTTTGTACGCACACCACGCGCCTATAGCCAAAGACATCACCATATCATCGTGCTTACCCATAGAGTTGGAGAACTGCATATTCCCAGTGATTGGGTTCCTCTTGCTCTTGAAGTCGTAAAGCTCCTTTATCAGGTCAAGGTTATCTGGGATGGTAATCTTCTTGTCCTCAAACAGCTTTATAAGATTTTTTATAATCTCCGGCTTTGTCTGCCCTGTGGTATGAAACGGAAGCATCTTGTACATCCTCTCATCATCGGTAATCTCATCAAACAGCAAATCGTTGTTGTTGACCTCAAAGTAGCAGGCCATCAAATGCTCATCGTGCTTCAGATAGAAGTCCTTGATGCGATTCTTGAACGCACTAGCATCCATAGCAAGTTCGCGATACTGGAACCTATCAATGTCAATAATGTCATAATCTTGATTTAGAGCAGTGAGAACGGTGTAGTCATAGGCAACACCTATGTCCATCCCCATATATACTCGTTCGGTTGTGTTTGGCGCAGCCTGCCGTACCGCATCCTCGATGTTATGGAACAGAGCGTCTCCACTCACAGGCTTACACAGAAACTCTTGGTCGAACTGAGCCTTTGTCATACTCTGCTTGATACCAAGCACCGTCTTGTCGACACCCTCATCGTTTAGGTCTAGGTATGTCCTCTTGATGGACTTTATCTGCTCCCAGTTGGATTTCTCCATCCCTTGAACATATTTGTCCCAATACCAGTTTTTGCCATTGAAGGTCGAGCACATAACAACCCTACCACTTGTTCGGGTCACCATAGGCAGCAGGACCTCGTTTATGAAGTCCTCGCTTATGAAAGCAGCCTCATCGATGTAGATGAAGTCAAGAGTTGCGCCACGAAGGTTGTCCCCCGAGTCGGCAGAGCGGAACTTGATAAAGCTGCCGTTGTGAAAAAACATCTCATTGTTCTTCCTGTCGAACCGCTTTACAATCTGCATAAACAAATCTTGGTGGTTTATAAACGCAGCCTCGATGTCTTTCATCACCTTGTTCGCTTGGTCCTGAATAGGGCTTACC
>Ga0209617_10000167_pt1 | contig 26511 bp, 20 predicted proteins | sample LakEriepJuly2011_2_FD_187459 | JGI IMG/M metagenome (GOLD analysis project Ga0209617, IMG submission 187459) | Freshwater microbial communities from dead zone in Lake Erie, Canada - CCB epilimnion July 2011 (SPAdes) (version 2) | ecosystem: Environmental > Aquatic > Freshwater > Lentic >...
GAACCGTGGCGGATCAGGTGCGCGCCGATGACGACGCGGCCATGACGCCCAGCGACCGCTTTCGCACGCAGCTTGACCTGACGCCGCTCGAGCAGTGCGCGGTGATGAGCGAGGGCCGCATCAAGAGCTTGGGCAGCCTGGCCTTCGGCTACATGCAGAACATCACGGGCTCCAAGCGCGTGTCCGGTGACGCGCCGGGCGTGCGTCAGTCGCCCACCTTCACCATGCTGGACATGGCGCTGCGGCCCGAGGCGTACATCGACGCCGATGTGGTGTACGTGAAGAACCGCGAAGTGCGCCTGCGCATCGCCGATGCGCTTCGCAGCGCCGATCCATCGCTGGCCGAGCGCATGCGCGGCTTCGAGTCGAGCGGCCTGATCGCACCAAGCCTGCTGTGGGATGGCACGGCTGGTTCGTGGCGCGCAGACATCGCACCGCTGATGAAGCAGATCGAGGGCGACCTGATCCGCACCGCCAAGCAGGCCGACCAGATGCGCGGTGCCATCATGCTGATGCAGCCCGAGCAGATCCGCGGGCGCCTTCGCATGGTGCCCGCGCAGGCGGCTGATCAGCAGTGGCTTGTGCTGGATCAGGCCACCGGCCCCGTGGCGGATGCATGGACCGCGCTGCAGGCCGCATGGACATCGGGCGATCTGCAGGCCGCCACGCCCGCGGTGCAGAAGCTTGCCACCGCGTTGCGCGAAGCTGGCGGCGCCAATCTTCCGAGCCAGTCACGCCTCGCCTGGGAAAGCTGGTACTTCCGCACCGGTCAGATGACGTGGGTGTGGTTCGTGTACTTCGGCGCGGTGGCGCTGCTGCTGCTTGGCTACAGCTGGAAGTGGCCGGGTGCCACGCGGCTGGGTCTGGTGGCGTTCACGGCGGCGTTCCTGCTGCAGACCACGGCGGTGGGCCTGCGCTGGTACGTCAGCGATCGCTGGCCCAACTCGAACATGTTCGAGGCCGTCACCACCGCGGCATGGATGGGTGCGGCGCTTGCGGTGGTGGCCGAGTTGCTGCTGCGACGCCTGCCGGTGCGCGGCCTGTTCGCGCTGGGCGCGAGCGTGGGATGCATGCTGGCGCTGATGGCCTGCGCGCTGCTGCCCGCGCAGTTGAATCCGGCCATCAGCAACATGATGCCGGTGCTCAACGACGTGTGGCTGTACATCCACACCAACGTGATCATCTTCAGCTACGCGCTCATCTTCATGGCGGCGGTGACCGCGGCCATGTACCTGGTGTGGCGCTTGCGTGGTGGTGCCGCGGTGTACGCGCGCGTGGGTGGCGCAGGCGAAATGTTGGCGCTGGCCGGCGGCGACGGCGCGGCGGGGCAGGGCCGCGTGGGCGAGATCCTGGACGGCGTCACCATGACGCTGATGGAACTCAGTTTCGTGCTGCTGTGGGCCGGCATCGCCATGGGCGCCATCTGGGCCGACCACAGCTGGGGCCGCCCGTGGGGCTGGGATCCGAAGGAAGTGTTCGCGCTGAACACCTTCGTGGTGTTCGCGGTGCTGGTGCACATGCGCTGGCGCAGCAAGGACAAGGGCCTGTGGACCGCCGTGCTGGCCGTGATCGGCGCCGCCGTGATGCTGTTCAACTGGATCGTGATCAACTTCGTGATCACGGGGTTGCACAGTTACGCGTGAGCGTCACTTCGCCGCAGGCTTCGCCGCCGCCTCCGCCTTCGTCTGCTGCGGATACAGCAGCACGCGGTCGTGGCACAGCAGCACCAGGTCGTCCTTGCCGTCGCCGGTGAGGTCGGTGACCAGGCCCATGCTGGGCTCGAACTCCTTGGGCTCGCCGCCCGAGAAGATCTTGGTCTCGAACACCTTGAAGGCGGTGCCATAGCGCAGCTTGCCCGCCTGGCTGAAGCTCAGGATCTCGGCCATCTGCTCGCCCGCGTCCAGCGCGGTGACATCCACGAAGCCGTCGCCGTTCACGTCGCCCACCACCAGCTCGTGCTCCACGCGGCGCGGCTCGTCGCTGCGCCAGCTGGCCACCTCGGTCAGCTTCCAGCGATCGCCGGCCAGGCGCACCAGCGCAAAGCTGTCGTCGCCGATCGCCAGGATGCTCTGGTTGTCGTCGCCGCCGAACTTGCCAGCGAAGATCTGGTTGAACTTGAAGCCGGGCACCTCGATGGTTTCAACCTGCTTCCAGGTGCCCTTGTCGTCGCGGCCGAACACCACCAGGCGGCCGTTCTCGCGGTCGCCCGCCACCACGCGGTCGCCCATCACGCTGACGCAGGTCAGCTTGGCGTCGCTGGCGTCGGCGTTGAACTGCTTCACCACCTGCCAGCCGGGGCTGGTGCCCGCAGGCGGCGCGGCGTCGTAGCGCAGCGCGCGCACATAGTTGCGATCGGCCACCAGCAGCTCGGCCTTGCCGTCGCCCAGCACGTCGAACACCGCGGTGTTGCGACCATTGGCCGCCTGCACCAGGCCGAACTGGCCCATGTCCTTGCTTTCAAGCGTCTTCAGTTCGGTCTTGCCGTCCTTGTCGGTGACCTCGCGCACCATGATCATGGGCTTGTCGGGCGTGAACACCAGCAGGTCGGTGTGGCCCTCGTGATCCACGTCCACGCCCAGGATCGACTCGGGGCTGCGGCTCAGGCTGCCAAGCGACACGCTGCGATGGTTCTTGGCATCCATCGCCGCCTCGCCGGTGGCGGGCACCAGCGTGAGCGTGTAGTTGCGTCCATCCTTCGTGACCACCGCCAGCGTGGGCGTGCCGTTGAAGGTGACCAGGTTCATCGACACCGGCGATGCGCCGGAAGCCAGCGGCACGGGCTTCGGGAAACCGATGCCGTCGGTGCCTGCATCGCAGCGACCCAGCACGCCTTCCTTCTCGCTGAGCAGGAACACCTGCGCGGGCTTGCCGTCGGCAGCGGGCAGGGCCGCCACCGCATCCAGATCGGCCAGCGCGGGGAAGCGCTCGGGGCTGTCGAAACCCTTGCCTGCGCGCTGGCGATACAGCATCACGGCGTTCTCGGCAGTGTTGGTGGCCAGCAGGTCCTGACGGCCATCGCCATCGAGATCCACCACCGCGTAGCTGCGCTTGCGGTTCTGCGGATCCTTGAAGGTCCAGGTCTGGATGCTGGCTTCGCGATCACCGGCGCCGGCGATGGGCGCCTTCTCCATGCGGCTGAACACGATGCGCTTCGAGGGACGCTCGATGGTGCCGATCAGCGCCTGCTTCTCGCCGGGCAGTCGAACCGTCTCGGCCTCGCGCAGCGGCGGCATCTCGAAGCGCAGCTGCGGTCCAAGCACCAGCTTGTCGCCTTCGCGACTGCTCAGCCAGATGCGCACCGGGCTGGCGTCTTCGGGCACCACGCCCATCAAATCGGGGGTGCCGTTGCCGTCCAGGTCCTCGATCACGCTGGCCACCACATTGCCCGCACCGATGTCGAGTTCGGTTGGCGTGCCCAGTTGATCCTTCTCCAGCGGCCAGATCATGATCTTGCCGCCCACGTTGCCCACGATCTCGGGCTTGTCGTCGCCGATCACGTTGGCCACATGCAGGTTGTCGCGGTTGCCGGCCAGGCCCTTCATGGGGAACTTGCGAACCACCTCGAACACGCCGGGCTTGGTCTGTCGCACCAGCGCGATGGTGCCGGGCTGGCCCGCGTAGATCAGGTCCATGCGGCCATCGCCGTCGTAGTCGAAGGGCACCACGGCCTGCACCTCGTTGGGCACGCTGATGGTCTCGCGGCGGAAGCGCCAGAGTTCGGGCAGTTCGTTGGAGCCGGCGGCGGGGGCCTTCACGTCGCCGGGCTTGGCATCGGGCTTCTGGTAGTAGATCTCGATGCGGCTCTTGTGGTTGTTCACCGCGATCAGGTCCTTGCGACCGTCGCCATCCATGTCGGCACTGCCGAGCGGGCCGCCCTTCGGATCGATCTTCTGCACCTCAAGCGGCTCGAAGCCGTAGTTGCCGGAGAGGTCGGCACCCTGAGGGGCGAAGGAAAGGATCGACGCGAGCAGAAGGGTCGTGTGCATGAGGTCTCCGGTATCGAACCGAGCCGTTCCATGGTTCGGTGCGGCTATAGTAGCGGCGTGCGAATCACCAACACTCCAGTCGCCTGTTCGCTCGCCTTCATCGCCATCGCATGCGGCCTGGCGAGCGCCGACATGGTGAAGCTGAAGAGCGGCAGCACCGTCGATGGCACCATCCTGAAGCGCACGGACAAGCGCGTGTGGGTGGACATCGGGCCCGAGGTGCTGGCCTTCGACATGGAAGACGTGGAGAGCGTGGCAAGCGCCACCGCGCCCATCGCCAAGCGCACCGAGCAGGTGGACCTGTTCCACACCGCCACCGATCTGCCCACGCTCAGCCCCAAGGAGCACGCCAAGATCCTGGGTCCCGCCGTGGTGAAGGTGAGCACGCCCGGTGGCCTCGGCAGCGGCGTGATCATCGACAAGGAAGGCCACGCCATCACCAACGCGCACGTGGTGCAGGGTGAGCAGAAGCTGAAGGCCACCGTGTGGATTCCGCAGCCCGACGGCACGCTGCAGCGCGTGGAGATCGACAAGGTGGAACTGATCGCGGTGAACAACCACCTCGATCTGGCGCTGCTGAAGATTCCGCACCCCGAGGGCAAGGAATTCTCCTTCGCCCCGGTGCAGCGCGAGGAGAAGCTGGACATCGGCCAGCCGGTGTTCGCCATCGGCAACCCGCTTGGCCTTGAGCGCACGCTCACGCAGGGCGTGATCAGCACCACGCAGCGCAGCTTCGACGGCCTGACCTACATCCAGACCGACACGCCGATCAACCCCGGCAACTCGGGCGGCCCGCTGTTCAACACGCGCGGCGAGGTGATCGGCATCACCAACATGGGCATCCGCGGCGGCGAGGCGCTGGGCTTCGCCATTCCCAGTCGCTACGTGAAGGACTTCATCCGCAACCGCGAGGCCTTCAGCTACGACCGCAACAACCCGAACGCCGGCCACAACTATCACGATGGCCCCGCGCGCGCCAAGTTCGACGTGCCCACCGAGCTGCTGGATGGCAGCGCGGCCAAGTGACCCGCCAACCCGTGCAAGGATGAACCCCATGCGACGAAACCTGATCGCCGCCGCTCTGTCGCTGTGCGCCGCCTTGGCCGTGCACGCCGCCGACCTGATCACCATCGATCGACTTGCGCCGAAGGAAAGCTGGCTGGTGCTGGGCGTGGACGACTATCAGGCCGCCGCCGAGCGCTGGAGCCACACGCCATTCTCGGTGTGGTGGAACAGCGAGGCGGTGCAGAAGCTGGTGAAGGAGCCGCTGGAAAAGTCGCGAAGGGATTCCGCGGATCGGCTGCGCGAACTGGGCCTGCCGGAAGACGCATGGAGCGCGCCGCGCACGATGGGTGGCGCGTTGTATGCCGCGCGCGACGAGCAGCTGGACAGCGATCAGGCGCAGTTCATCATGTACGGCGACTGGGGCGACAAGGCCGATGGCGTGTCGGGCATCTTCGATGCGGTGCTGGCCGATTTCGAGAAGCGCGAGCCGGGCCGCGTGAAGAGCGTGGAGATCCGCGGCAAGAAGGCCAGCGCCATCAGCGTGCGGCCCGAGGAGCCCAAGCCCGAGATCGGCAAGGACGGCCGCCCGCGCCGCCCGCGTCCGCGTCGCGGCGGCATGTTCGAGGAGGGCGGCATGTTCCAGCATGTGTCCACCATCTGGTACGTGCGCGATGGTTCGCGCTTCCTGCTTGGCAGCGTGGAGCGCGATCTGGACGAGGCGATGGGTGCGCTGGATGGCCAGTCGCGACCCAGCATGTCCGATGACACCGATTTCAAGGCGGCGCTCGATCAGGTGAGCCGCGGCGACGGCTGGGCCGTGCTGATGACCGGCCCCATGCAGCGCGTGGCGGGCACCACCGGGCCGCAGCTCGCCTTCCTGCAGCCCATGCTCACGGCGCTGTTCGGCGAGGTGAGGGCCTACGCCTTCAGCCTGACCAGCGATCAGGCCGACGCGCAGTTCGAGCTGAACAGCGGCATCCTGGTGAAGGGCGATCGCGTGGGCGTGTTCGCGTTGCCCGATCCGCCGGTGGCCGCCAGCGCGCCGCCCAAGTTCGTGCAGGGTGATGCGGTGGGCTACGGCCGCATGCAGGTGCAGTTTCGCGACATGATGAAGCTGCTCGAGACCGCGGTGAGCAACGTGCCCGAGGAGATGGCCGCCACCTTCGAGCCAACGCTGCAGCAGTACGGCCCCGACCTTCGCAAGGCCTTCGACGCACTTGGCCCCGAGGTGCATGTGGTGCAGCGCTACGCAACCAAGCCCGGCGACAGCGACCCCGAGACGCAGGGCGTGTACGGCGTGGCCTGTCGCGATGAACAGGCCGTGACCGGCCTCATGAACCTGTTCCTGCCCGAGGCGGGTTTCGAGCCGCGCGACTTCAATGGCAACACCGTGTTCAGCGCCGACGGTGGCGAGACCAGCTTCGGTTTCGGCGGTGGCATGTTCTACATGGGCGCCACGCCGGTGGTGGAACAGTGCCTGCGTGGCGGCGATGGTGCGCTTGGCGACACGCCCGCGTGCAAGCAGGCGCTGGCCGCCGTGGGCACGCAGCCTGTGCTGGGCTGGGGCTACACCGATCTGGTGGCCACGCTCGAAGTGAGCCGCAAGAGCCTGATCGCATCGGCCTCGCGCTACGAGCGCAACATGGTGCCCAAGGATCAGCGCGACATCGCCGACTCGGTGGGCCTGGATCTGCCGACTGGCCTGGTGGACGCGCTGAAGGAACTCGACGTGAAGAGCCTGCAGAACGCCTTTGGCCCCATGCAGTGGGATATGCGCGCCGTGTCGAACGGCCTGTTCACGCGCACGCGCCTGCTCAGGCCCGCGAAGACGAACTGAGTCCGCGCACGAACGCCTGCATGCTGTCCGCGAAGCGCTGCGGGTCGGCCGCGCCCGGATCGTCGTGACGGTCGCCGGGCAGCACCAGCAGCGTGGCGTTGGGCATGGCTTCCTCGATCATGGTTGCGTCGGCGGCGGGCGAGATGGCGTCGTCTTCGCATGTGGCGATGAAGGTGGGCAGCGCGATCGCCGCGGCATCGTGATCAAGCGGCGTGTCCATGCAGCCCACGCGGCGCAGCATCCACACGGCCAGCGCGGTGAAGGGCTGCGTTGGCAGATCGCGCAGCGCCAGTCGCCCAGGCAGCGGCGAGTGCAGATCGCGGTAGGGGCTGAGCATGATCACGCCCGCCACGGGCACGCCGCCCTTGGCCGCACGCGCCGCACCGCGCAGCGCAACGCCGGCACCAAGCGAGTGACCGCACACCAGCACCGGACTTCCGGGGCACTGCTCGGCGATCTCGCCAAGCATGGCGACCACGGCTTCGGGTTCGCGAACGCCCACCCAACTGCGCGTGCCGGTGTGTTCGCCATGCGCGGGCAGGTCGGGCAGCCACGCCTCGCGAATGCAGGGCAGCAGCGGGCTGATGCGCGCCAGCGAATCCCAGCGCGAGCGGCCCCATCCATGCACCATCAGCAGCACGGGCGCATCAGCGCCACCCGCGCCACGCACGTGCCACGCGGGGCACGGCACGCCGTCGAGGCCAGGCAGCGATGTCTCGGTCGATTCCAGTTGCAGATCATCAGGCGAAGCGGGGCGCTTGGTGGCCAGCGCCCACGCCAGTCCCTTGCGCGGCGGATGCGTGGCATCCCACGCGATGGCGAAACCGCCCCACAGCATGAACGCGCCAAGCGCCAGCATGAGCAGCAGCGCAAGCCCGAGCCACGGCGGCATGTTCACGCGCCCTTTGCGGCTTGTGTGATGGCCTGCACGGCTTCCGCGGCCATGCGCTGCGCGGCCTGCACCTTCGCGTCGGTGTCGCTGCCAAGCGCCGCTGCGCGCGCCATATCGGCAAGCGACGGAAGATTCACGCGCACGTTCCATGCCGCCGCATCGGCGGCCAGCGCGGCGAGGTTGGCCGCGATCACCAGATCGCTGCCCAGTCGCGCGTTGGTGCGCGCGGGCAAGGCGTGCAGCAATTCGCACGCGCGGGCAGCCAGCTGCACGATGGCCAGCGGTGCATCGATCGCCTCCTGCACGGCGGGGGCGTATTCACGCACGCGCGTGGCGTCGCCTTCGGGCAACTTCCACAGCGAAGAGAGGTGCGCGTAGGCCGCGGCGTCGCGATCGGCCAGCGCCAGCGCCTGCGCGCGCATGGCATCCAGTTCGGCAAGCGTGGCGGTGTTGGCTGCCTCATGCGCGGCGAAGTTGGCGCGGCCCACCGTGTAGCGAAGCACCATGGCGCCAAGCGCCGCACCGTGCGCCAGCGTGACGGCCGCCACCGCGCCACCACCCGGCGAAGGCACCTTGTCGGCCAGGCGTTGCGCGAAGTCGGCCAGCGTGATGTCGGCGAAGCGCTGCATCAGGCGCGCAGCTCCGCGCCGAGCGACTTCTGCAGCGAAGCGGTGGCGGTGGCCACGATCGCGTCCACATCCTCGCGTCGCAGCGTGCCATCGTGCTTGCGGAAAACCAGACGCATGGTCAGGCTCTTGCGACCTTCGCCGACCTGCTTGCCGCGATAGGCGCCGATGTAGGCCAGCGACTCAAGATGCGCCAGCTTGGCGTCGGCCACGATGTGCTCCACCTTCTCCCACGGGGTGGCTTCGGGCACCACCACGCTGATGTCGCGCTCGATGCTTGGGAAGGCGGGCAGCGCGGCGGCGGGGCGCTCGGGTGGAAAGCGCGACAGCAGCGGCTGCAGAGCGATCTCGGCCACGGCCACGGCGATGTCCAGACCCACGCTTGCCGCGGCCGCGGCCGACAGCAGGCCCACGCGTCCGATCGGCTTGCCATCCAGCAGCACATCGGCCGCGGGATCGAGGCCGCCACCCGACTGCGCGGGTTGCACGGTCAGCGTGGCGCCGGCGATCTCGTGCGCCAGTCGATCCAGCACGCCGCGCATGGTTCGGTAGCCCTCGCTTGCGTCGGTGGCGTCGGCCATCAGGCCAAGCGCCAACCACTCGCGGTGCGCACCACCGGCGGCCAGGTCGAAGGCGTGCGCCAATTCGAACATGCGCAGTCCCTTGGTCATGCCGCGGTCGGCGTTCAGCTTGCGCGACACCAGCGGGCCGGTGAGCGCGGCGGGTCGCAGGCAGGGCGTGCCACCTGCGCGTTCGTCATCCACGCGCAGGGCGTTGTGACCAGCGGGCAGGAATGCCTGCGCTACGCGCTCGGGCACCAGCGCGTGCGTGACGCATTCAACAAAGCCCAGTCCGGCGAGCAGATCCTTGGTGCGCTCGGCGGCGATCACCTTCGAGTCGGGGCTGGCGGTGCGAATGCGGATCGAATCGCCCACCGGCAGGCTGTCGGTGCCAAGCAGGCGGATCACTTCCTCGATCAGGTCCACTTCGCGTTCGATGTCCATGCGCTGCGGAGGCACGGTGCACAGCAGCGCGTCGCCCTGCTTGGTGGGTGCAAAGCCAAGCGCGGTCAGCGACTTCATCATGTCGGCCTCGCTCAGCTCGATGCCAAGCAGCGTGCGGCAGCGGGCCGGTCGCATGGTCACGGTGCGTGGCGCGGGCATGGGGCCGCTGGCCTCGATCACGCCCGAGCACAGTTCGCCACCGGCGGTCTGCAGGATCAGCCACGCCAGTCGCTCGGCCGCCGCGTCGATCGACGCCGGATGCACGCCGCGCTCGAAGCGCTTGCTGCTGTCGCTTGCGATCTGGTGGCGACGGCTCATCTGCCGCACCAGCGTGGGTGTGAAGGTGGCGGCCTCAAGCAGGATGTCGGTGGTGGTGTCATCCACCGACGAATCCGCGCCGCCCTTCACGCCGGCCAGCGCCACCGGACGCTCGGCGTCGGCGATCACCAGGTCGGCGGGCGAAAGCTTGATGGTCTGCGCATGCTCGCCCAGCGGCAGGAAGGGCTCGCCCGCGGTGGCGCGTCGCACGCGAATCTCGGCGCCGCGCAGCTTCTTCAGGTCGAACACGTGCGTGGGCTGGCCCATCTCCAGCAGCACGAAGTTGGTGCAGTCCACCAGGTTGTTGCGCGGCAGCTGACCCGCGTCGCGCAGGCGCTGCTGCATCCACTCGGGGCTGGGGCCCACCTTCACGCCGCGAATCACGCGCGCGCTGTAGCGGGGGCAGCCCGCGGTGTCGGTGTTGCTGACCTTGGCCAGCGTGCTGGCGGCGGGGCCCTTGGCCGTCGCGCGCTCGGCGGGCACCTTCACGGTGCGACCGGTGGCCGCGGCAAGTTCGCGCGCTAGTTCCAGATGGCACAGACAGTCGCCGCGGTTGCTGGTGGTCTCGATCTCCTGCTGAATGGCGCCGTCGGGCAGCGTCTCGCGACCATCAAAGTTGAAGCCGGCCGCGGTCAGCGCGTCGGCCTGCTCCTCGGCGGTGGCGGGGCGATCGAGATAGTCGTTGATCCATCGGACACTGGTGCGCATGGCGGCAGGCAGCGTATCGGCGAGCGCATGGTGCGTGGTAGGCTTCCGCGCATGTTTCGAGCGGCTCTTGCCCTTGTCATGCTGGCCCTGTCCGCCTGTGCGGCACCGCAGCAGGATGCGCAGGCCACGCCCACCGATCTCACCGCCGATGTCACGGTGCTCGCCGGCAAGGGTGCCGAGAAGCGCACCGAGCCATGGATGCGTCAGGGCAAGATCATCCTGTTCAGTGATGGCACGGTGCTGGCCGACCTTGGCCCCACGGTGAACGGCCGCACGCGGCCCGGTCAGGCGCGCGTGCTGTATCAGCGGCAGGTGCGGCAGATGTGGGACCTGGCCAAGTCGCTGGGTTTCGCCACGCCCGAGCAGGCCAACTTCGACGGCAATCCCGACACACTGGAACCTGCCGATGGCGAACTGCTGTACGTGCTCACCTTCTCGGCGGGGCAACAGCGCTGGAATTTCGTGCGCCGCGTCCCGGTCGATCAGGGACCGGACGAGGCGACGGGTCAGTGGGTGAAGGCCATGGCGCAGGCGGCCTTCCTTCGTGAACTTCCGGCGGATCAGGACCTGCCCATCCGCTACGACTTCGGACCGGATCCCTACGCATGGTTCAAGAAGCCTGGAGCGTGATCACGCGCGTGCTGACCGTGGTTGCTGCGTTGTGCCTTGCGGCCTGCGCGGTGGACAAGGAAGCGCTCGAGAGGAATCGCGTGGTGGCCGACACCGGCGGCTACGCGCTGCGACTGATCGTGCGCAAGCCAAGCACCATCCAGGCCGAGTTGTTCGAGGTGAATCGTCAGGGCAAGGCGGGGTACGCGGGTGGTCAGTCGGCCATCGAGGGCGCGGTCACCTTTCAGCGCGACTTGAGCGAGGCCGATGCGATCAAGTTCCGCGCGGCGATGAGCGAGTGCAGCTGGGTGGTGGATGGCAAGCCGAAGGATCTTGGGCCCGAGAAGGCCGAGCCCATCAGCATCGTTTCTGTCACGCTGCCGAGCGGCATCATTCGAGAGTTCACGCTGCACGGCGAGCAGCCGCAGGTGGACGCGTTCGTGAACATGATCAAGCCGTGGGTGGGTGATCGACACGGGCGCTTGCTGGACAAGCTGCCCGAGGCGACGGAGCCGCCGAAGGGGAAGGCGCAGTCCCCGAGCTCGGCGAAACCGACGACGGACTGACCGCTACGATCGCCCCCATGTCCGACCCCATCGTGGGCATCGATCTTGGCACCACCCACTCGCTGGTGGCCATCTGCACCGAGGCCGGGCCTCGCGTGCTGGCCGACGCGCAGGGTCGCAGTCTGCTGCCAAGCGTGGTGCGCATGGTTGCCGGCGCCGCGCCCGTGGTGGGCCACGCTGCGCGCGACCACGCGGTCGAGTTTCCGCTTGAAACCATCGCCAGCAGCAAGCGCTTCATGGGGCGCAGCCACGCCGAAAGCCTTGCCATTGCCGAGGGCTTTGGTGGCCAGCTGGTGGAGGGCCCGCGCGGCATCGCCGCCTTCCTGGCCGCGGGCCGCACCGTCACCCCGCAGGAAGTGGCCGCGCTGGTGCTGGCGCAGCTGAAAGCCACAGCCGAAGCCGCCCTCGGCCACCCCGTGCGCCGCGCGGTGATCACCGTGCCCGCCTACTTTGACGACGCGCAGCGTCAGGCCACCCGCGATGCCGCGCGCCTGGCGGGCCTGCTGGCCGAGCGCATCGTGAACGAGCCCACGGCCGCCGCGCTGGCATACGGCCTGAACCGCGCGCGCAAGCCCGAAACGGTGGCCGTGTACGACTTCGGCGGCGGCACCTTCGATGTCTCGATCCTGCGCATCGAGCCCGACGAGGTGCACGCCGCCAGCGACCTGTTTCAGGTGCTGGCCACCAACGGCGACACGCGCCTGGGCGGCGACGACATCGACCGCATGGTGATGGAGTGGCTGCTGGCGCAGGCCGCGGCCGCCTTCGGCCCACTCACACCCTCGCCCGGCGTGCTGCAGGCGCTGCGCACCTTCGCCGAGCGCGCCAAGATCGCGCTGAGCGATCGCGACGCCGCGCCCATCGAGATCGACCTGGGCAGCGGCCGCACGCTTCGATGCACACTCACGCGCGCCGCACTGGAAGCCATGGCCGCGCCGTTGATCGAGCGCACGCTGGCCAAGTTCCGCGCCGCGCTGGCCGACGCCGGCAACCCCACGCTTGACCGGGTGGTGATGGTGGGGGGCAGCACGCGCATGCCCGCCGTGCGCGCCGCCGTGGCCGCGCTGACGGGCCTTGCGCCCTACACCGCGCTGGACCCCGATCAGGTGGTGGCGCTGGGCGCCGCGGTGCAGGCGCACATTCTCATGGGTGGTCGCCGCGACCTGCTGCTTGACGTGATTCCGCTCAGCCTTGGCATGGAAACCCGCGGCGGCGCAGTGGCCAAGCTGATCATGAAGAACGCCAGCATTCCCACCCGCGCCACCGAAACCTTCACCACCGCGGTGGACAACCAGACCGGCATCGTGATCCATGTGCTGCAGGGCGAGCGCGAGATGGTGGCCGACTGCCGCAGTATCGGTCGCTTCGAACTGAAGGGCCTGCCGCCCATGCCCGCCGGCATTCCGCAGCTGCAGGTGGAGTTCGCCGTGGACGCCAACGGCGTGCTGACGGTCAGCGCCGCCGAGCGCCGCAGTGGCAAGCGCGCCAGCCTGCAGGTGGTGCCCACCCACGGCCTCACCACCGCCGAGGTGGACCGCCTGGAGCAGGAGGCCTTCGCCCACGCCCGCGAGGACATGCACCTGCACCGGGTGGTGGACCTGGCCGTGAACGCCCGACTGGACCTGAAGTGGATCGGCGAGGCGCTGGAGCGCACCCGCGCCGCGCTGGAGGCGGGCTACCTGGAGCAGCTCGACGCCAGCATGATGCGCCTGAAGGGCTTCTGCGAGGCGGCCGAGCGCAATCCCGCAGCCACCGACGCCGACGCCTTTCACAAGGCAAAGGAAGCCCTGGATCAGCTGAGCATGCGCCTGCACGAGACCAGCATCGCGCGCAGCCTGAAGAGCATGTCAACGCCGGGTGGGGCCGGCGACGCGCCGACGACTGGCTGAGTGGCTGGCAGTGGGGCGGTGGTGGGGCTTGCCCGCGCCGCGCACGAGCGCTCGCGCGCCGACAGAAACTTTGTCAGTTGTGAAAAAAATGCTCGCATCAATCCGCGATGGGCGTATATTTGTTCCTTCACCAATTGGCACCACGCGCATTCGCGCAGCCAGGAGCACAGCCGAGTTGACACAACACACCATTCCGCCCGTCACCCACACGCCTTCCATTCCACCTGCACCCGCGCGCTCGCGGGCTGGCGTGACCGGGCTCGAGCCGGGCTGGACCGTTGAGGACTCGGTCGATCTGTACAACATCCGTCTGTGGGGCAAGGGCTTCTTCGACGCCAACGCCAAGGGCAACGTTGTGGTGCGCCCGGGCAAGGTGCCCGGCACCGAGATCGACCTGATGGAAGTGGTGGAGGGCCTGCGTGAGCGTGGCCTGTGCACCCCCGTGCTGGTGCACTTCAGCGACCTGCTGCAGCGCCGCCTGCTCGACATGCACGAGGCGTTCAACACCGCCATCAAGGAGAACAACTACAAGGGCGAATACGTCGGCGTGTTCCCCGTGAAGGTGAACCAGCAGCGCCGCGTGGTGGAGGAGATCCGCCAGTACGGTTCGCCGCTGGGCTTCGGCCTGGAGGTGGGCAGCAAGCCCGAGCTGCTGGCGGTGCTGGGCATGACCAGCGACACGCCCGAGCGCCTGATCATCTGCAACGGCTTCAAGGAAGCCCGCTACATCGAGTTCACCACGCTGGCCGCCAAGCTGGGCCGCACCATCATTCCGGTGATCGAGAACCTGACCGAACTCAAGCTGATCGTGGAGCTGGGCGAGAAGTTCCAGATCCGTCCGCGCATCGGCGTGCGCGTGAATCTCAGCACGCCGGGTGCGGGTCGTTGGCGCCATTCAAGCGGCGCCAAGGCCAAGTTCGGCCTCAGCTACAGCGAAGTGCTGGAGGTGCTCGAATACCTGCGCGCCCGCGGCATGGAAGACTGCCTGCAGCTGCTGCATTGCCACATGGGCAGCCAGATCCACGACGTGCGTCAGGTGAACCAGGGCGTGAACGAGCTGGCGCGCATCTACGTGCAGCTGGTCAAGCTCGGCGCCGGCATGAAGTACCTGGACGTGGGCGGTGGCCTGGGCATCGACTACGACGGCAGTCAGACCAGCTTCGAGTTCAGCACCAACTACACGCTTGCCGAATACGCCGCCACGGTGGTGTATCGCACCATGAGCGTGTGCGACGAGGAAGGCGTGGCGCACCCGACCATCGTGACCGAGAGCGGTCGCGCCATGGTGGCCCAGCAGAGCGTGCTCATCTTCGACGCCATCGGCGCCAACCGCCCCGATCGCGGCGCGGTGCCCACGCAGCTGCCCGCGCTGAAGGCCGGCGAGGAAGAACTGCCGCGTCCGCTGGTGGAGCTGTTCGACACCTTCAAGAGCATCACCGAGCGTCGCCTGATCGAGCAGTACCACGACGCCTGCGAGGCCCGCGACGAGGCGGGGCGCCTGTTCAGCCTGGGCTATCTCAGCCTGGAGCACCGCGCGATGTGCGACAACCTGTTCTGGGCCACCTGCGCCCGCATTCGCGACAAGTGCCGCGAGGTGGACGAGGTGCCGGAGGAGCTGGACGACCTGGAGAGCCTGCTCAGCGACACCTACTTCTGCAACCTGAGCATCTTCCAGAGCCTGCCCGACATCTGGGCCATTCACCAGTTGTTCCCCATCGTGCCCATTCATCGTCTGGGCGAGAAGCCCACGCGCAAGGCCACCATCGCCGACATCACCTGCGACTCGGACGGCCGCATCGACCGCTTCGTGGATGACCGCGACGTGAAGAAGTTCGTGGAGCTGCACGACTTCTCCGAGGGCGAGCGCTACTACGTGGGCGCCTTCCTGGTGGGTGCCTATCAGGAGACGCTGGGCGACCTGCACAACCTGTTCGGCGACACGCACGTGGCGCACGTGAAGCATGACGCCAGCGGCCAGTGGTGGATCGACGAGATCATCGAGGGCGACGCGGTGCGCGATGTGCTGAACTACGTGCACTACGACCTGAACGCGCTGCAGGCGCAGATTCGCCGCGAGTGCGAGAAGGCCGTGCGCCTGAAGCAGATGACCGCCAGCGAGAGCCAGTCGCTGGTGCGCCTGTACGAGAGCGGCATCAACGGCTACACGTATCTCGTGCCCGAAGACGCCTGAGCAAAGTCCACAAACAAGCGAACCAAGGAGCCCGTGCTCCTTGGTTCGTGTGTTTTTGGACTTGATGCGTGAAGGTGGCTGTCGGTTCAGCGGCCCGCGCGCCAGGCCAGTGCCTGCGCCAGCGGCATGGGCTTGGCCCACAGGTAGCCCTGACCGAAGTGGTAACCCATCTGCTTCAGGGTTGCAGCCTGCTCCTCGGTCTCCACGCCTTCGGCGGTCACCTTCATGCCGCAGGCGCCGGCCATGGCCAGCGCCGCGTCGCACAGGGCGCGCCCGCGCGCGCCGCTGGTGAGCTGCGTGGTGAACGATCGATCGATCTTCACCGTGTCGAAGGGAATGGTCTGCAGGTGGTTGAGCGAGGCGTAGCCGGTGCCGAAGTCATCCAGCGCAAGGCGGAAGCCCGCGTCCCTCAGCTGCAGCAGCGAACTGCGTGCCGGGCTGTCCACGTCCAGCCAGTGGCTTTCGGTCACCTCCAGCGTGATGCGGTCGGTGGCCACGCCGAACTCGCGCGCCAGATCGGTGGCCTTGCGGGCCAGTCCTTCGCGCATCAGCTGGCGGATGGACACGTTCACGTTCAGCGACAGACCCTGCATGGCGGTGGCGTTTTCGGCGATCGAGCGGAACGCGAAGCGCAGCACGCTCATGCCAAGCGCCTCGATGAGGCTGCTCTCCTCTGCGATGGGCACGAACACGGCGGGGGAGATGGTGCTGGCCTGCGGGCCCCGCAGGCGCGCCAGCACCTCGAAGCCGCTGGTGGCGCCGTTCTGCATGTGCAGGATGGGCTGCAGGTGCGGCTCCACACGGTCCTCGGCCAGCGCTTCGCTGAGCAACTTGGCCACGTGGCGCTTGCCGGTGATCTTGGCGCGCTCGGTGTCGCCGAACACCACGCACTGGTCGCGGCCGAGGCGCTTGGCCACCTCGACCGCCTCGATGGCCTGGAACAGCGCGTCATCCAGTGACGCGTTGCGTGGCTGCCATTCCACCATGCCGGCCGAAAGCGTGAGCGCCACGTGCACGTCGGCCAGGTCGACCGGCGCCGCGAACGCCCTCAGCACCGCCTGCACGCGCTGCTGCGCGCTGGTGCTGCCCTCGCGGAAGATGGCCACGAACTGATCACCACCGAAGCGCGACAGCAGGGGCACTTCGCCCAGCGTGGCCTTCATTCGCGTGGCCGCCTGCACAAGCAGCTGATCCGACAGGCGCTGACCCAGCGTGTCGTTGTGCAGCTTGAAGTGGTCCAGATCCAGCAGTGCCACGGTGTAGGTGGCGCCGTCGTTCGCCGGATTGTCGCTCAACGCGGCCGCGAAGTGCTGCAGCGCGAGTCGGTTCGCCAGACCGGTCAGCGCATCCTGCGTGGCGCGCTTCTCGCGCTCGCTGTCGTAGCGGAAGCGCTCCACCGCGATCGAGGCCAGGTGCGTGAAGTGGTCGACCAGCTGCAGATCCTGCTCGGATGGCTCGCGGCAGTCGCCGTAGTACATGCCGAACACGCCGAGCAGGTTGCCCTTGGCGTCCTTCAGCGGCGTGCTCCAGGCGCTCACGATGCCGTACATGCCCGCGAACTGCACGAAGGGCTCCCACAGCGGATCCACGCGCACATCGTGGCTGATCACGCGTTGCGAGCGAAAGGCGGCGGTGCCGCAACTTCCGCTCACGGGCCCGGGCTTCATGCCGTCGATGGCATCCTGGAAACTGGCCGGCAGGCGGCCGTAGCCGCCCTTGCGCAGGGCCTCGGTATCGGGATCGAAGATCAGCAACGAGGCCATCATGGTGGGGATGGCTTCCTCGCTGAAGCGCGCGATGGCGGACAGGGTTTCCGAAAGCGGGGCTCCGCTGGCGACCAGTTCAAGCACGCGCTGCTGGCCCTGCAGGAGGTGATCTGGGGAAAGTTTGGTGAGTTCGGCGATGTTGCCGGACGAGCGCGACGGAATGCCGGCGCTGCGGGGATTCATGGCTCGTGTCATGGGCGTCTCCTTCGAAAGGTCTGGTTTTCAGATTGATCCGCATCCAACCACTTGCCTGCGCCTCCCGACACTTCTCCAGAGAAGGGGCTGAGAACCACGCTCCGTTACAGACGGAACCGGGCAAATGATTTCGTTGGATACGAGGAGAACTTTCCGCAATTCAGGCACACAACGTGCCAAAGCCCGCATGGCGCGTCAAAAACGCCACACTCGCCCCCTTGAGACTTGATGTGCGGTACGGCCAGCCGCGCGCGCTCAGTGCATCAGGCGCTTCATGCGCATGCCCACGCGGATCAGGTGACCCCCGTGGAACGCGAGCTGCACGCCGAAGAAGATCGCGAACACGAACACCGCGATCGCCGGCTGCATCATCATGCACACGCCCACGCCCAGCGTGAGCAGACCGTTGAACAGCAGCAGTCCCCAGTGCATGCGGCCGGCCATGCCGAAGGCCGCGGCCACCTGAAAGATGCCGCCCACCATCGCGAATGCGCCGGCGAGTTCCATCACGCCAGCAAGGCCGGCGGCGGGGGCCATCCAGAAGATGACACCGAGCAGCATGGCCAGTGGCGGGCCCACGAAGGCCAGCACGCTGCCGTGGCCGTCAGCAAGCGCCTTCAGCGCCACGAACAGACCCATCGCACCCACGGCCACCAGATAGATGCCCACGGCGGCGGTGAAACTCAGCGCGCCCGCGAACGGAAAGATGGCCAGAAACAGGCCCGCAAGCAGCAGCAGCACACCGTTGAGCGTGACCAGACCCCAGTGCGAGCGGCGATGAAGCGTTGCGGAGGATTGCATGCGCGGGAAAGTAGCACAGGGCCGCATCCGGTGCCGCGCTCGCAGCGTTCCGTCGCCCCTGCACGCCACCCGCAAGCCTGCTATTTTCCGCCGCTCCCCAAAGGAACAACCCATGAGCATCGAAATCCGACTCGCCAACGTTGAACGCAGCCTCGCCCGCACCCGCCTGATGAACCTGGGCCTGCTGCTTGGTCTGAGCGCGCTCATCGCCGGTGGCGCGCAGAGCACCTCCGACAAGATCGTGGCGAAGGAACTGAGCATCGTGGACAACGACGGCAACGAGCGCGTGGTGATCGCCGGCGACGACAACGGCGTGGCCAGCGTTCGCATCTTCGACGTCGAGGGCATCGCCCGCATCTCGAGCGGCGTGAACAAGGACAACAGCTCCTACACCCAGTGGTTCGACGCCGCGGGCAAGAGCCGCATCGCCGCGCTGTGCAGCCCCTCGGGCCAGAGCAGCGTGCAGTGGCGCGACGCCAACGGCAACGTGCGCATCGGCGGCGCCACCATGAACAACGGCGACAGCACCATGATGTGGATGGCCCCCAACGGCAAGCCGCAGATCAAGGTGATGACCGACACCAACGGCAACGCCAAGTTCGTCTCGGGCGACTGAGCGCCTTCGGGCAGCAACGCTTCAGCGGGGCATGGGGGCGCTGGACGGCGGAAGCCGATCCTTGCCGGTCATGTCTTCGCGTGCAGGCATCTTGGGCTCGGGCTCGTCGCTGCGAAGGCGGGTGAGTTCGGCTTCGCGCCATGCAGGCAGCTTGTACTCCCAGCCATCCACGCTCTTGGCAAAGGCCTGCCAGTCCGGAATCCACGGATCGCCGGCCTCGCGATTGCGCGTTGGTTGGCTGGCGCCATCGCGCGGTTCCACGCGCAGGCGGAACCAGGTGCTGCCTGACTGCTGCTGACCAAGCAGCGTCACGCGTGCGCCCTTCACGTCGAAGGTGAGCGTGCGGTCGGCCGTTGGCGCGAAGTCCTTGGTGGCGGCGCGCACATCGTCGAACTCCACGCGGCTTGTCCACTCACCCAGCACGCCGCGAGCGGCGTTGATCTGCGCGGGTGTCCAGGCAGGATCGGTGCCGGCGCGCGCAGTGAACATGTCGGGGGTGCGCTGCTTGGGCACCTCGCCGGTGGTTGGCTTGGGCGTGACCACCAGGCCCAGCCAGCCAGCGCCAAGGAATTCGCTTGAAGGCAGCGACAGCAGGTCGCGGCGCATCCATCGCTGCACGTCCACATCGCCGTTCACGCCGCCGCGGCAGCGCCAGGCCTGCGTCTCGGGCATGCGGCGCACATAGGTGCTGCGCGGAGTGATGCGCTCCTGGCCCAGCAGCACTTCCAGCGGCTCGGCTTCGGGCGAGGTGTACAGGCGAATGCGGCGCGCGCGATCCTCGGGGTCGGGCCAGGTGAGGTTCAGTTCACCCAGACGCGCGGCCTTGCTGGTGAGCATCTGGTCCTTCTGCAGCTGCGACAGTCCAACGATCAGCCCGCGCACCTGCTCGAAGTCGGCGGGGTAGTGATCGCGCGAGGCCAGCGTCCACGCGTCATTCGCGCCGCGCTCCAGTCGCACGCGGTTCGATCCCTGTTCCAGTTCGATGGCGGTCAGCGTGTTGGCCTGTGCGGCCAGATCGGGAAACATGGGGCCCTGCACCTGACGCACGCTGGTGGCGATGCGATCGCCCACGGCCCACACCGCGATCAGCGTGAGCAGGGCGGCCACCACGGCCAGCAGCGGAAGGAATCGGTTCATGCCCGGGCTCCTGCAGGTTCCACGCGGCGGCGCGAGCGCGCGGCGCGGGTCAGCGTCCAGGCGGCGGCGATGCATGCCACCACCAGCGGCCACACCACCACATTCAGCACCATCACGTCGCGGCCGGTGCGTTCCACCTCGCTGCGCAGCTGCAGCTGCACGCCGCGAAGTTCGCTGCGCGCCTCCAGCACGTCGCGGTTCAGGTTCTCCAGCGCCTTGGCCTGTTCAGGCGTGAGAATGCCGGTCTTGGCGCCGTCCTTCGCGCCCTCGCGCTGCAGCTGCGACACCTTCAGCTCGGCGTCCTTCACCTGCTTCTGCAGTTCCTGCTCGCGCGCGAAGTAGCGGCCCTCGGCCTCCTTGCGCATGCCTTCCACGCGGGTGAAGGGGCGGCGACTCTGGCCGCGGCTGCGCAGGTCGGCCAGCGCGCGGTCGCCCACCAGCGTTTCAATCGCGTTGAACACCAGCGGGCCGTTGTCGGCGATGGCGCGCTTGTTGCCCTGCGCGTCGGACTGCAGCCACGTGCTGTCATCGAACAGGTCGGCGTCGCTCACCACGATCAGGTTCGCGGTGCCGGCCGCACCGGTGTAGGGGCTTTGGAAGGGGCCGCTCACGCGCGCGGCCAGCGTCTTGCGCCGGCCATCGGGCTTGAAGTCCTTCACCAGTCGATCGCTCTCGCCGAAGAAGCCAAGCTTCAGGCTCTGGATCAGCTGGCTGTCCTCGCTGGACTGCACCAGTGGCTCAACCTTGGTGGTGGCGCCCGGCATGGGCTGCAGTTCGCCGGCACTCATCAGGTTGATGCCGGACAGGCTGCCGGTGATGGGGTCGTTGGGGCTCATCGCCGAGCGCGTGAGGCTGAGCCACGGCAGGTAGTCCAGCTGCACCGTCTGTCCGCCCATGGTGCGCTGCGTCACGCGCGTGGCGGCCTTGCGATCGCCCACCACCATGTCCATGGGCATGGTCATGCCCCAGGCGCCAAGCAGCGGACCGATGTTGGCGATGGTGCCGGGCTTGGTGCCGCCCACGCCGTCTGCCTTGGCGCGCGGATCGGTCTCGCACCACGGATCGAACATCACCAGCGTGGGCTTGCCCGCCACCGCCCACGCATCGATCGCCTTCAGCAGCGGCTCGCTCAGGTTGCGCGGCTGCACCACCACCAGCGCATCCAGTCCATCGGGAATGGTGTCGCCCTTGGGGTCGATGCGCTTCACGTCAAACAGCGTGTCCAGGCGCTTGATGGTGGCTGGCACATCGCCGCCCTGCGGATTCATGGGGTTGTACTGCGGCGTGAAGGGCAGGGTGCTCAGCAGGCCGATCGATGGCTTCTTGCCGCGACCCACGCTGGCGATCGCGCTGGCCACCTCGTATTCAAGGAAGGGTTCCTGATCGGGGTTCAGGTAGGGAATCGCCTCCAGCTTGTCGGTGGGTCCAAGCACCACCAGGCCAAGCGTGAGCGCCGTGCCCACGCCATCCACCTGCAGTTGCGAAAGTCCCGCGGCGCGCGCGGCATCTTCCGCCTCGCTGAATGGAATGGGGTCGATGAACTCCAGCGACAGCAGCCCGCCGCTGTCGGCGGTGAGCGCCTCCAGGAATTCGCGCACGCGTTGCGCATGCGCGCGAATGGCCGGCGCGCTTTCGCCCGCGTCCTGGCTCCAGAACAGCTGCAGTCGCACGGGCTCTTCCAGTCGACCAAGCAGCGTGCGCACGCCACCTGAGAGCGAGTACACACGCTCGGCCGTCAGATCCACGCGCACGCCGCGCACCAGAAAGGTCGCCGCCGCATTCAGCGCCACCAGGGCGATCAGCGTGAGGGTGATGCCCCACAGGGCCGTGCTGCGCGCGTCGGTTCGCATCACAGGGCCTTCTTCCAGTCGATGAGCAGCGCGTTCATGAACAGGAACGCCACCATGACGCTGATGAAGTACAGCAGGTCGCGCGCATCCAGCACGCCGCGCACCATGGAGTCGAAGTGGGTGAGCACGCTCATGCTGCTCACCGCCTCCACCACCGCGCGGGGCGCCCAGCCGTTGAAGAAGTCCTGCACCGCGGGGAAGCCCGTGAGCAGCAGCAGGAAGCACGCCACCACGCAACTCACGAACGCGATCACCTGGCTCTTGCTGGTGCTGCTGATGCACGCGCCAACCGCCAGGAACGCGCCCGCCATCAGCGCGCTGCCCACATAGCCGCACAGGATCACGCCGTTGTCGGGCTCGCCCAGCCAGTTCACCGTGATCCAGGTCGGCACGGTCAGCGCCAGCGCCACCAGCGTGAAGCCCCAGGCGGCCAGGAACTTGCCCACCACCAGTTCGCCCAGACGGAAGGGCAGCGTGGTGAGCAGCTCGATGGTGCCGGTGCGGCGCTCCTCGGCCCACAGGCGCATGCTGACCGCAGGCACCAGGAACAGGAACAGCCACGGATGGAACTGGAAGAACGGTCGCAGATCGGCCTGCCCGCGCTCATAGAAGCTGCCGATGTTGAAGGTGAACAGCCCCGCCAGGAACAGGAAGATGACCAGGAACACCGCGGCCAGCGGCGTGGCGAAGTAGGCCGCGAACTCGCGTCGCGCGATCACCAGCGTGCGCGCGATCATGGCTTGCCTCCGGGCACATCGCCGGTGGTGAGTTCGCGGAACACATGATCGAGCCGATTGACCTTGATCGAGGCCGGCGCCTTGGCATCCATCTCGGCGGGCGTGCCGTCGAACACCACGGTGCCGCGGTTGATGATCACCGCGCGCGTGCACACGGCTTCCACCTCTTCAAGCAGGTGGGTGCTGAGAATGATCGCGCGATCCTTGCCCAGTTGGCGGATGAGCGAGCGCACCTCGAACTTCTGGTTGGGGTCAAGGCCGTCCGTCGGTTCGTCCAGGATGAGCACCGGCGGATCATGCAGCAGCGACTGCGCGATGCCGGTGCGGCGGCGGTAGCCCTTCGACAGCGTCTCGAAGGTCTGGCGGCGCACCAGCGACAGGTTCACCGACGTGATCGCGCGCTCCACGCGAGCCTTCAGTTCGGAGCCGCGGTATCCGCGCGCGCGGGCGATGAAGCCCAGGAACTCCTCCACGCGCATGTCGGGATAGCAGGGGGCGCCTTCGGGCAGATAGCCCATGCGGCTCTTGGCGCGCAGCGGATCCAGCGCCACATTCACGCCGTCCACCCACGCCGAACCATCGGTGGGCTCGAGAAAGCCCGTGATCATGCGCATGGTGGTGGTCTTGCCTGCGCCGTTTGGCCCCAGGAACCCCAGCACCTCGCCGCGCTGCACGCGCAGGTTCACGCCGCGCACGGCGTGAATGCCGCCGAAGCGCTTGTGCAGGTCCCGGGTTTCGACGAGCAGGCTCATGCGATGGAGTTCCAGTCGCGAAAGTCTAACGCGATGCTCGGCCGCATCGAAGGCATCGTCGCGGTGAGCGGCGTCAGTTGCCTGCCTTCGGCTTCTTCACCGGGTTGCTGCGGTCGCGGGCGGAGTTGAGCGGGCCAGGCGCCACGCCCAGGAATCGCTCGATCATCGCCGCCGCCGCCGCATCGCACGCTTCACCAGCTTCGGGGTTGCCCTCGTTGCACGCCACCATCACGCCGAAATCCTTCTCGGGTGCCAGCCAGATCTCGGAGAAGGTGACCACATTGCTGCCGACATGATGCAGCGCGCGGCCGCCCACCCAATCGCGCTTGGGACGGAACCAGCCGCATGCGTAGCCCATCTCGGTGTCCTTCACCTCACCCTGCAGCGCCTGCAGGTGCGCAAAGGTGTCGGGCTTCAGCAGCGGGGGCGTGGGCTGGTGACCCAGTTCGAAGATGGCGAACTTGGCCCAGTCGGCCATGCTCATGTGCAGGCGCGCGGACGAGTTGATCGCATCGGGGTTGTCGGTGAACGAGGGCGAGCCATCCAGGTGGGGCCACGGCGCATCCACGGCTTTCGCGTCACCCGCGGGGCCGAAGCCCGCGGTGGTGATGCCCAGCGGCGAAAGCACCTGCTCCTGCAGCAGCTGCTCGTAGGGCTTGCCGCCAGCCACCTCAGCGATCATTCCCAGCACCGCGTAGCCCGCGTTGCTGTACTGGTACTGGCCTGCCTGCTTGGCGGGTGCCGCCGACAGCATGGCTTCCACATACGTTGCGCGCTGCTGCGAGGCCGGTCCCTTGGCTCGCTGCGCGGCGCCCCACACCTCGGTGGGGCCGCGCGCCAGCATGCCCGAACGGTGATGCAGCAACTGGTCCACCGTCACGCCCGCGAAGTCGGGGTGGATGCCTGGAATCTCGCGGCCCAGCGCTTCGGCGATGGTGGTGTCCCAGCGAAGCTTGCCTTCGTCCACCAGACGACCGATCAGCACGCCGGTGAACGCCTTGGTGTTGTTGGCCAGATGGAAGGGGTCCGAAACGGTGACGGCGGTGGCGTCCTTCATCTTGCGCACGCCCACGGCGGCGCTGCCCACCACGCGACCATCCTTCACCACGATCGCCGCCATGGCTGGAAGGTTGGCGCCCTTCAGTTCAGCGTTCAGGATGGATGCGATCTGCGCGTCGGCACCCACATCACTGGCGATCGCCTTGGGGGTTGCCTTGTCAGCGCTCGTCGTGGTGATGGGCGTCGCTGCGGGCGCTGGTGGCGCCGCCGGCTTCGACAGTGCCACGGACTTCATGTTGGATGGCGTGGTGCTGTTGCCGGGAGCCGACAGCCATGCCAGTGCGCCCATGGCGGCGAGTGCGGCAAGGATCGAGACGGTCTGCAGAGGTCGGGGCATGGGTGTGTGCTTTCGGCTCAGGCGCGCATCGGATCGCACAAATCGCGCGGTTCAGGCGGGAAGGGTACCTGCGTCGCGCTCGGCGAGCAGTTCTTCAAGGCTTGCGAAGGCGCGGCGAAGGTGCGGAATCACGATGCTGCCGCCCACCACCAGCGCCACGTTCAGCGCATCGTGGATCTCGGCCTTCGACCAGCCGGCCTTCACGGCCTGCTCCAGGTGGTAGTCGATGCAGTCGTCGCAGCGAAGCACGCCGCTCGCGACCAGGCCAAGCAGTTCCTTGGTGCGGCCGGGCAGGGCGCCGTCCTCGTAGCTGGCTGCGTCCAGTCGGAAGAAGCGCTTGATGCCAAGGTGATCGCAATCCATCACCAGCTTCTGGCCAGCTGCGCGCTCCTGGCGGAATTCCTTCATGGTTCGTCGTGGCATGCGGGCATCCTAGTTTGTGCGGTTAGAGTGGGGGCATGTTCGGAACCCTCGCCACGCTGTTGCTCGCCGCATTCGCCGCGCAGGATGTGGTCGGAAGCCACAACGACAAGTCACCGCCGCCCGCGCTGCCGGGTGAGGCGGTCGGCACCGCGCCCGGCGTGACCGGCGAAGTGCGCATGCATGCCGCCATGCAGTCGGCCAAGCAGAAGGGCCTGCTGCCGCGCAACGTGGTGGTGTGGCTGCCGCCCGGCTACAGCAGCCCGCTGAAGGCGGAGCAGCGCTACCCGGTGCTGTACATGCACGATGGCCAGAACGTGTTCAACCCGGGAACCGCGTTCATGGGCCGGGAGTGGCACGCCGACGAGGTGGCCACCGACCTGATCCGCAAGGGTGTCATCCCGCCCATCATCATCGTGGGCGTGTGGAACTCACCCGAGCGCGTGGCCGACTACACCCCGGATGTGGATGTGCAGGAAGTGCGCGGCGACAACAAGCCGCAGGGGCGCGGCGGCGAGGGCGCGCGCTATCTGCAGTGGCTGGCAACCGAACTGAAGCCCTTCATCGATTCGCACTATCGAACCAGGCCCGGTCGCGAAAGCACCGCCATCATGGGCAGCAGCCTCGGCGGCATCATCTCGCTCGCTGCGGCGGAACAGCACGCATCCACCTTTGGACGCGTGGCCGCGGTCAGTCCAAGCCTGTGGTGGAACAACGGCTCGGTGATCAACCGATGGAGTGCACGCGCACCCGCGGTGGATCGGCTGTGGGTGGACATGGGCGATCGCGAGCGCGCGGGCTTGTGCGATGCGCTGCGAAGGTTCGAGAAGGCGGTGCAGCCTGCCTACGGACGCAACCTGCACGTGGAGGTGATTCCCGGCGGCACGCACGACGAGCCCAGCTGGTCGGCGCGCCTTGGGCGCACGCTCAAGTTCCTGTTCGCGGAGTCCGACTGGCAGCTGGTGGATCCGCCGGAGGCGCGGGTGCCTGAGGCGCCGAAGGCTCCTGCGCCGCCGGCTTCGCCTTCGGCATCGCCGAAGTGACGGCAGGGGCGATGCCCTCGGCCCACGCGTCGTAGCCCGCGGGCGAGAAGTGCAGGTGATCCGGCATCGCCGCCTGATCGATGCGGCCATCCGGAAGAACGAACCGATCCGCCACGCGCACGAACCGCGCATGATCACCCCAGGCGCGCTGGCTGAGCGCCTGATTC